>Ga0247812_10000322_pt1 | contig 37703 bp, 26 predicted proteins | sample UWRJL149409B1_FD_178011 | JGI IMG/M metagenome (GOLD analysis project Ga0247812, IMG submission 178011) | Plant litter microbial communities from Arlington Agricultural Research Station in Wisconsin, United States - UWRJ-L149-409B-1 | ecosystem: Environmental > Terrestrial > Plant litter >...
CAGCGAAGAAGCGATCAACCTGATTGGCTGGTGGGAGCAAATGACGGCGGCGTGATGTGTTTGACGAACGGAACTTCAACAATAAGGAATAAGACTATGGGTTCGCTGCATCGTATGGCTGTGCTGTGTGGGTTAACGGTTTTGCTGGCGACATCGGCACACGCCGAGGACTGGAAAGTTGCCAAGAACGAGGACGGGATCAAGGTGTCCCTCAGTGAAGTGGCCGGTTCCGACTACAAGGCCTACCAGGGTGTGACCCTGATGAAGACCACCATGGCCAAACTGCGCGCATTGCAGGAAGACGTACCGGGTGCCTGTGCCTGGATTCATGAATGCAAGATGCAGAAATTGCTCAAGCACGAAGGCGATCAAAGCTGGACCTACACGCAATTCAATACGCCATGGCCTGTCACCCCGCGTGATTCGGTCATGCATGTCACCACGACCCAAGGCGCTGATGGCAGCCTGACCCGCAAGCTTGAGAGCGTGCCGACGTACATGCCTGAAGAGAAAGGTTTTGTGCGGGTCGCCAAGGTTGAAGGCTTCTGGAAATTCGTGCCCAAGGGCGATCAGATCGAAGTGATCTACCAGGTTCACACCGAGCCGGGCGGCAGCGTGCCGTCAATGGTGGCTAACAAGTTTGTGGTGGATGCGCCATTCAAAACGTTGAAAGCCCTGAAAGAACGCGCCGAGAAGTAATTGCATCGCTCGTGAAAAAACGCCCCGACTGGTTTGGGGCGTTTTTTATCAAGCCACAGCGCAGCCGAACGCAGGCTTCGCCAGCTGCTACAGAGTTTGCGTTGTCGATGAAGCGGCTCAGCTCGACGGTATTACCACAAAGAGCCTTTATTTTGTTTCCGGATATGCGTTGCACGAAATTTTCACAAAGCCTCCAAGACAATCCGCCCGCGCCAATACCGAACAGTAATCAATGGCAATGCTGCGGGTGATCGTGCAACATTTGCGCACCGCGCAAGCCCCGGGGCCAGTTCCTGGCCAACAGAGGGCAAGGCGCCGCTGTATTTTTGAAACTTCAACTTCCAATGGGTCCTAAAACGACATGGCAAACCCGGACGCCCTGAAACAGCAGCGAGCTTCTAGTCGCCTGCTGCAACCGACCGTCAAATCGCATCTGGCCTACACGCTGCTGTGCGCTTTGATCATGATGGTCATGTTCAGCCTGCTGCGCCTCGCGCTGCTGGTCTACAACAGCGAGATGATCCTCGATACCCCGGCCTCGACCTTCGTGGAAGCGTTCGTCAATGGCCTGCGTTTCGACCTGCGCCTCGTGGTCTACCTCAGCATTCCGCTGGTGCTGGCGCTGTTCAGTGTCCGCGCCATGGCCGCCCGCGGCTTCTTCCGTTTCTGGCTGACCGTTGCTTCGAGCATCGCGTTGTTCCTCGGCCTGATGGAGATGGATTTCTACCGTGAGTTTCACCAGCGCCTCAACGGTTTGGTGTTCCAATACGTGAAAGAAGACCCGAAAACCGTGACGAGCATGCTCTGGTACGGTTTCCCGGTCGTTCGTTACCTGTTGGCGTGGGTCGCAGGCACCATCATCCTGACCCTCGCGTTCAAGGGTGCCGACCGTGCCACCCGTCCACGTGGGCCGTTCAGCGGTGGCACCATCAGCACTCGCCAAGTCGCTCCGTGGTACACGCGCATTGCCGTGTTCGTGTTTTGCCTGCTGATCTGCGTGGTCGCGGCGCGTGGCACGCTGCGCCAAGGGCCGCCGCTGCGCTGGGGTGATGTCTACACCACCGACTCGAATTTCGCCAACCAGCTGGGCATTAACGGCACACTGTCGCTGATCGCTGCAGCCAAGAGCCGCATGTCCGAAGACCGCGACAACATCTGGAAGGCCACGCTGCCACAGCCTGAAGCCCAGAAGATCGTGCGTGACATGCTGGTGATGCCGGACGACAAACTGGTCGATGCCGACACCGCCGCCGTGCGTCGTGATTACACGCCGCCCGCTGACAAAACCTTGCCGATCAAGAACGTCGTCGTGATCCTGATGGAAAGCATGGCCGGTCACTCGGTCGGCGCATTGGGCGCCTCGGGCAACATTACGCCGTACCTCGATAAACTGTCGAAGGAAGGCCTGTTGTTCGATCGCTTCTTCTCCAACGGCACGCACACCCACCAGGGTATGTTCGCCACGATGGCCTGCTTCCCGAACCTGCCAGGCTTCGAATACCTGATGCAGACGCCTGAAGGCAGCCACAAATTGTCCGGCCTGCCGCAATTACTCAGTGCCCGTGACTATGACGATGTCTATGTCTACAACGGCGACTTCGCCTGGGATAACCAGTCGGGCTTCTTCAGCAGCCAGGGCATGACCAACTTCATCGGTCGCAATGATTACGTGAACCCGGTGTTCTCCGATCCGACCTGGGGCGTGTCCGACCAAGACATGTTCGACCGTGGTCTGATCGAGCTCAAGGGCCGGGAAAACGGCAAGCCGTTCTATGCATTGCTGCAAACCCTGTCCAACCACACGCCTTACGCTTTGCCGACGCCATTGCCGGTGGAGCGTGTGACCGATCGTGGCAGCCTGAACGAGCATTTGACGGCCATGCGATATGCCGATTGGGCACTGGGTCAATTCTTTGAGAAAGCGCGTAAAGAGCCTTACTTCAAGGAAACCCTGTTCGTCATCGTGGGCGACCACGGCTTTGGTAACGAGCGTCAGATCACCGAAATGGACCTGGGCCGCTTCAACGTGCCGATGCTGCTGATCGCACCGGGCATCCAGGAAAAATTCGGCGAGCGCGACCACACCGTGGGCACCCAGATCGATATCGTGCCGACCATCATGGGGCGGATCGGCGGCGAAGTACGCCATCAGTGCTGGGGACGTGACTTGCTGAACCTGCCTGCAGGCGACACCGGTTTCGGTGTGATCAAGCCGTCGGGTAGTGAGCAGACCACCGCCATCATCACGGCCGATCAGATCCTGGTCCTGCCGAAGGAAAAGGAAATGGCGCCGAAGGTTTACCGGTACGAGCTGGGCGCATCGCCTCGTGCGGAAGTTATTCCGGACGCACCGCGTACCGCTGAACTCAAGCAGAAACTGGAAGCGTTCTTGCAGACGGCGACCAAAAGCCTGATCGACAACACCGCCGGTGTCGTTGACGGCAAGCCGGACTAACTGTTCAGGCAATAAAAAAGAGGCCCTTTTTCAAGGGCCTCTTTTTTTTGTTCGCTAATTCTTTATATCTTGCCAAGTAACAGCAGGATCAACAGCACCACCAACACCACGCCGATGATACCCGACGGGCCATAACCCCAACTTCTGGAGTGTGGGAAGACCGGTAAACCGCCTACCAGCAGAAGGATCAGAATAACGATAAGAATAGTGCCCATTGTCTATTTCCTTGTTGGAAGTGTTCCGGAATGACCTAGCTTTAACTGTCAGCTGGAATGCAATAAATCCGAGCTGCTTAAAAGATCCGACTCTGGCGTGTGAGAGAAAATTCCAACTTTTTTTAATGTTTTTCGAAGACAGGCTTATTTCTTTTTATGCAGCACTAGTTGATGCGCCCACGGTCGCGGTTTGAGCAGCCCATTCAGCAATCTGATGGAGCGTGGGTCGGCCCGGGTCCTTCGCTACACTCGACAGATCTTTCCCGGAACAACAAGGCTGTTTGCTATGCAAAATCGCATGATGATCACTGGTGCAGGCTCGGGCCTGGGTCGCGAAATCGCGCTGCGCTGGGCGCGTGAAGGCTGGCAACTGGCCTTGTCGGATGTCAGCGAGCCCGGCCTGCAGGAAACGTTGAAGCTGGTTCGTGAAGCCGGTGGCGATGGGTTTACCCAGCGCTGTGATGTGCGCGACTACAGTCAGCTGACGGCATTCGCCCAGGCCTGTGAAGAGAAGCTCGGCGGTATCGACGTCATCGTCAACAACGCTGGCGTGGCGTCGGGCGGGTTCTTCAACGAGCTGTCCCTTGAGGACTGGGACTGGCAGATCGCGATCAATCTGATGGGCGTGGTCAAAGGCTGCAAGGCATTCCTGCCGTTGCTGGAAGTCAGCAAAGGCAAGATTATCAACATCGCCTCGATGGCCGCGCTGATGCAAGGCCCCGCCATGAGCAACTACAACGTGGCAAAGGCCGGCGTCGTGGCGTTGTCGGAGAGCCTGCTGATCGAACTGGCACAGCAGGAGATAGGGGTTCACGTGGTATGCCCGTCGTTTTTCCAGACCAACCTGCTGGATTCGTTCCGTGGCCCGACGCCTGCCATGAAAGCACAGGTCGGCAAGCTGCTGGAAAGTTCGCCGATCACGGCTGCCGACATTGCTGACTACATCTATCAGCAGGTCGCGGCCGGCGAGTTCATGATTCTGCCCCACGAACAAGGCCGTATGGCGTGGGCGATCAAGCAGAAAAACCCGCAACTGCTCTACAACGAAATGACCGTGATGGCCGATAAAATGCGCGCCAAGGCCAAGCAAACCGCAGGCTGAACTTGCCCGAATGCTATGCCGTCGCTAGGGTGGCCGCCATCGGTCATCCTCGCGAGACATGCACATGCTCAATTATTTGTGGTTCTTTCTCGCCGCGCTGTTCGAAATCGCAGGCTGCTTTGCTTTCTGGATGTGGCTGCGCCAAGGCAAAAGCGCTTGGTGGGTGGTACCGGCACTGCTCAGCTTGACGCTGTTCGCGCTTTTACTGACCCGTGTCGAAGCGACCTACGCCGGCCGCGCCTATGCCGCCTACGGTGGCATCTACATCATTGCTTCGATTGGCTGGCTCGCCGTGGTCGAACGGATTCGTCCACTGAGCTCGGACTGGATCGGCGTGGCGCTGTGCGTCGTCGGCGCGACCGTCATCCTTTTCGGGCCGCGCTTCTCCGCTTCCTGAAGGAATAATCCTGCATTTTTCCGTTTTGTAAGAATTTTCCGAAGGTGTGGTTCGCTTGAGGTTGTAGGGCATGACTGTATTTCCTACACCGCATTGAAGACCTGTCGCGGGCGGGGCATCTTCGAGGTCCAGTCCATCTTGAAGGCCCCCCCATGCTAGTGCTCAGTCGCGTTGTCCCCGAGTTGATCGCCATTGGCGACACCATTTCCATACGCATACTGGCCGTCAATGGCGACAGCGTACGAATCGGGGTCGAGGCACCCAGGTGCGTGACGGTCCATCGCGCCGAAATCTACGAGCGTATTCAATCTGAAAAAAGAGACAAGAAGTGATCATCGCCGCGGCACGGGCCGCGGGATGATGATCGTTCTTGCTCCCCTGCATTTCAGTCGAACAAATGCTTGGGCACATCATGCTTGAGCATCAACTGGCACTGCTCGCTCTCAGGGTCGAAAACAATCAGTGCCTGGCCCTTGGTCAGCGCCTGCCTGACGCGTAAAACCCGTGTTTCCAGTGGGGTGTCGTCACCGTTATCGGTGCCGTCACGGGTCACGAAGTCTTCGATCAGGCGAGTCAGGGTGTCGACTTCAAGTTGGTCGTAGGGAATCAGCATAGTCACCTCGGCAAAAACAATGTCGCGATGCTACGGCTGTTATCAACACACCACCAGCGTTCGCGCTAGCTATCGTTACGCTGCCCCACCAGGCTGTCCACCGACGGCACCCGCGTGTCGCTTTCCATCTGCGTCTCGTGTTCGATTTGATGACTGAACCGGTCCAGCGAACCCTTGGCCGGTTGCGCATCGCTGGCGAACACCGGCGGGCTGAGGATGTAGGCACCGAGCAGGCGGCTGAGGGCGGCCAGGCTGTCGATGTGGGTCCGTTCGTAGCCATGGGTGGCGTCGCAGCCGAAGGCGAGCAGGGCGGTGCGAATGTCGTGACCGGCAGTGACGGCCGAGTGGGCATCGCTGAAGTAATAGCGAAACAGGTCGCGCCGTGCGGGCAGTTCGTTGTCACTGGCCAATCGCAACAGATGTCGGGACAAGTGATAGTCATACGGCCCGCCCGAATCCTGCATCGCCACACTGACTGCGTGTTCGCTGGAGTGCTGCCCGGGAGCGACGGGCGCGATGTCGATGCCGACGAATTCACTGACGTCCCACGGCAATGCCGCCGCAGCACCGCTGCCGGTTTCTTCGGTGATGGTGAACAGCGGATGGCAGTCGATCATCAGCTCTTCGCCACTGTCGACAATAGCCTTGAGTGCCGCCAGCAGCGCGGCAACGCCGGCTTTATCGTCGAGATGACGGGCGCTGATGTGCCCGCTTTCAGTGAATTCAGGCAACGGGTCGAAGGCCACGAAATCACCGACACTGATGCCCAGCGAATCGCAATCGGCACGGGTGGCGCAGTAGGCGTCGAGGCGTAATTCGATGTGGTCCCAGCTAATCGGCATTTCATCGACCGCGGTGTTGAAGGCGTGCCCGGAAGCCATCAGCGGCAACACACTGCCACGGATCACTCCGTTGTCGGTAAACAGGCTGACCCGACTACCCTCGGCAAATCGGCTGGACCAGCAGCCGACCGGCGCCAGAGTCAGGCGCCCGTTATCTTTCACCGCACGAACGGCCGCGCCAATGGTGTCCAGGTGCGCGGAGACCGCACGGTCCGGGCTGTTTTTCCTGCCCTTGAGCGTGGCGCGAATGGTCCCGCGGCGGGTCATTTCAAAGGGAATGCCCAGCTCTTCAAGGCGTTCGGCGACATAGCGCACGATGGTGTCGGTGAAACCGGTGGGGCTTGGAATGGCGAGCATTTCAAGCAGGACTTTTTGCAGGTAGTTGAGATCTGGTTCGGGGATTTTGCTGGTCATGGAAACTCCTGATGAGTAAAGAACATCGATGGTTTCGATGAAGTGATTAGACGGTTGGCCAAGCCCGATGTAGCAGCTGCCGAGGCACGAGGCTGCGTTGCGTGTCCGCAGGACCGCCCTCGGGGCCGCTGCGCAGCCCAACGCAGCCTCGTGCCTCGGCAGCTGCTACACAGGCCTGCTATGACGCAGCGGGCTGACTGTGCGGAAACAGTAAATCCACGAACCGCTCTGCCGTTGGCTGCGGTTCATGGTTGGCCAGCCCGGCACGCTCATTAGCCTCAATGAATACGTACTCGGGTTGATCCGCCGAAGCCACCATCAGGTCCAGTCCGACCATCGGGATGTCCAGCGCTCGTGCAGCCCGCACGGCGGCATCAACCAGTGTCGGGTGAAGGATCGCCGTGACGTCCTCAAGAACGCCGCCTGTATGAAGATTCGCCGTACGCCGCACGAACAGATGTTCGCCCGCCGGCAAAATGCTGCTGTAGTCGTAACCCGCCGCTTGCAACGTGCGTTCGGTTTCATGATCCAGCGGGATTTTGCTTTCGCCGCTGGTCGCTGCCTGACGTCGCCGACTCTGGGCTTCGATCAACGCACCGATGGAATGCTGACCGTCACCCACCACTTCGGCCGGGCGCCGAATTGCGGCCGCTACAACCTCAAAACCGATCACCAGAATCCGCAGGTCAAGGCCTTCGTGGAAGCTTTCCAGCAACACCCGACTGTCGAACTGGCGCGCCGATTCGATGGCTTGCTGTACGTCCTCGATGCTTTGCAAATCTACCGCCACGCCTTGACCCTGCTCGCCATCCAGCGGCTTGACGACCACCCGTGAGTGCTCGTCGAGAAACGCCAGATTGTCATCCGCGTTGCCGGCCAGTTGTTGGGAGGGCAAGTTCAGTCCGGCAGCTTTGAGCACCTTGTGCGTGAGGCTTTTATCCTGGCAAAGGCTCATGCTGATGGCGCTGGTGAGGTCGCTCAAGGACTCGCGGCAACGCACTCGACGCCCACCATGAATGAGCGTGAACATCCCGGCGTCGGCGTCATCGACCTGTACTTCGATGCCACGGCGATGAGCTTCCTCGACGATGATTCGCGCATACGGATTGAAATCGGCCTCAGGGCCCGGGCCCAGAAACAGCGGCTGATTGATGCCGTTCTTGCGCTTGATGGCGAAGGTCGAGAGGTTGCGAAAACCGAGCTTGGCGTAAAGACTTTTCGCCTGCCGATTGTCATGCAACACGGACAAGTCAAGGTAACTCAGCCCACGACTCATGAAGTGCTCGATCAAGTGTCGCACCAGCACTTCACCCACACCTGGCCGCGAGCATTGCGGGTCCACGGCGAGGCACCACAGGCTGCTGCCATTTTCCGGATCGTTGAATGCCTTGTGATGATTGAGACCCATGACACTGCCGATGATCGCACCGCTGTCCTCATCTTCCGCCAGCCAGTACACCGGGCCGCCCAGATGTCGCGGGGTCAGCAAACTGGCATCGATCGGCAACATCCCGCGCGCCTGGTACAGATGATTGATCGCCTGCCAGTCCGAGTCGCTCTGGGCCCGACGGATGCGAAAACCGCGAAATACGCGCGTGGACGGGCGGTAATCGCTGAACCACAGGCGCAGGGTGTCGGAGGGATCCAGAAACAGCTGCGCAGGCTCCAACCCCAATATCTGCTGAGGTGCGGCAACGTACAGCGCAATATCGCGCTCACCGGGCTTTTCGTTGAGCAGTTCCTGAGCAAGGCTCGCCGGGTCCGCAAAGGTGTGGCCGATCAGCAGTCGGCCCCAGCCGCAATGCACCGCGATCGGCGCAGCGCCGAGCTCGCTGCCGTCTTCGGCCAGGCGAGCTTGCAAACGTTCGTAGGAAGGGGCCTGACCGCGCAACAAGCGTTGGCTATAAGCCGTGGCGTGGGGTTTCATCGATCAGATTCCTTGTTCACTGAGCCACAGGTTCAGCGCCGCCAGCTGCCACAGCTTGGAGCCGCGCAACGGGGTCAGTTGGCCTTGCGGATCGGTCAGCAGGCGGTCAAGCATCGCCGGGTTGAACAGGCCGCGATCCTGGCTTGGATCAAGCAGCAACTCACGCACCCAGTTCAACGTATCGCCCTGCAGATGCTTGAGGCCGGGCACCGGGAAATAACCTTTCTTGCGGTCGATGACTTCACTTGGAATGACCAGTCGCGCCGCTTCTTTCAAGACTTGTTTGCCGCCGTCCGGCAGTTTGAATTTGCCCGGCACACGTGCCGACAATTCCACCAGTCGATAGTCCAGAAATGGAGTTCGTGCTTCCAGGCCCCAGGCCATGGTCATGTTGTCGACGCGTTTGACCGGGTCATCCACCAGCATCACGGTGCTGTCCAGACGCAGCGCTTTGTCCACCGCTGCGTCAGCGCCCGGCTGTGCGAAATGTTCCTTCACGAAGTCGCCAGCAGCGTCATTCGCCGTCAGCCATTTCGGTTGCACGGTGGCGGCGTAGTCGTCGTAACTGCGGTCGAAGAACGCGTCGCGATAAGCGGCGTACGGATCGGCTGCACCGTCGACCTGCGGGTACCAGTGATAACCGGCGAACAGTTCGTCCGCACCCTGGCCGCTTTGCACCACCTTGCAGTGCTTGGCGACTTCCCGGGACAGCAGATAAAAGGCGATGCAATCGTGGCTGACCATCGGCTCGCTCATGGCACGAAATGCCGCTGGCAATTGCTCGATGATCTCTTTTTCGTCAATTCGCAGTTGGTGATGTTGGGTGCCGTAATGCTTGGCGATCAGGTCCGAATACTGAAACTCGTCACCACGCTCGCCGCCGGCATCCTGGAACCCGATGGAAAAGGTCGACAGGTTTTCCACGCCGACTTCACGCAGCAGGCCCACGAGCATGCTCGAATCCACACCACCGGACAGCAGGACACCCACGTCAACCGCCGCACGCTGGCGAATGGCGACAGCATCACGCGTGCTGTCCAGCACTCGGTCGCGCCAGTCTTCGAGCGTCAGGTTCATCTCATCGGCGTGTGGGCCATAGGGCAGGGTCCACCAGGTTTTCTGCTCGGTGGTGCCATCGGCATCAACGCGCATCCAGGTGGCTGGCGGCAGTTTTTCGATGCCCGCCAGCAGGGTACGCGGCGCTGGAACCACCGCGTGGAAGTTCAGGTAGTGATTGAGCGCCACCGGATCAAGGATCGGATTGATATCGCCACCTTTGAGCAGTGCCGGCAGTGCCGAGGCGAAGCGCAGGCGCTGACCGGTGCGCGACAGGTACAACGGCTTCACGCCCAGACGGTCGCGGGCGATGAACAAGCGTTTAGCGTCGCGTTCCCAGATGGCGAAGGCGAACATGCCGTTGAGTTTCGGCAGCAGCGCTTCACCCCAGGCGTGATAGCCCTTGAGCAACACCTCGGTATCACCGCCGGAATAAAAGGCGTAGCCGAGGCCTTCGAGTTCGGTGCGCAGCTCGGGAAAATTGTAAATCGCGCCATTAAAGGCCAGGGACAAGCCCAACTGGTTGTCGATCATCGGCTGCGCCGAGCCGTCGGACAGGTCCATGATTTTCAGGCGACGGTGGCCCAGGGCAATCGGCCCCTGGCTGTGAAAGCCCCACGCGTCAGGGCCACGAGGTGCCAGGTGATGGGTGATTCGTTCAACGGCTGCAAGGTCCGCAGGTTGATGATCAAAGCGTAACTCGCCAGCTAATCCGCACATAAAGTCCTTACCGGTTTTTCCGTTGGGGAGGGTCTATCGATACCGCAACAAAAGTGCGGGTACTCAGAAACTGACCCGAGCGATTCGCGGGAGTTTTAGATCGATAAGTTATAAGCGGGTATTGGCTGACGAATGGTGCGCGCTGCACGAGTGTGCATTGCCGGGGCGGTAATTATTGATCTGATGCATAGGAGTAGTTGCTTGAAAGCCCGGAAATTCGACCCGGTATTCGCGTTTTTAATTGCCTGACGAGCTTAATAGACTGAAGCCTTCTCAATGCAATAAGGATATTGCACATGCTGTCTACATCCGACGTGACGCTTGCGGCCACGACGTTTACCCCCGCGCAACGCAGCGCTGCTTTTGTCGATCATACTGCCGATCTGGACAAAGCCGAGGTACTGCAAAAAAACATCCCGACCTGGCTGGCCAATGCCGACCTTGCGGTGGTGCAGGGTCTGAAAGCGGCGGTTGAGCAAAGTGATCTCACTTATACCAAGGCTGCAGCGGTGCTCGAGAGGCTCAAGCCGCTGGACGTGTTCTGCAAGGAGCAATTGACCCTTTTTCTCAAGAGCAAATGGACTGTCGATTTCGATGTTGAGCGGGACACCCTGGAGATTGTTAAAAGATCGATAATTGGCATTGGTGCGCCGTTCCCTGTCAGCTTCCAGGAAAAATTCACCACCACTTCTCGCAGCCTGCTGCACGCGGCCATGGAGAACTTCACCCTTGAGGAATCCAGCAGCGGCGGGATCCCGAAAGACTCGTTGATACGAATCAATGGACAAGCCCAGACCGGTGCGGCGATTACCCCGACCAAATTCGCGCTGATTTGTCGCGAGCTTGACCTCGGTGCGCGTTATCAGCGCCATATCGCCGAGGTATTGGCATTGCCGGCCACGTCTGCAAGCAGTGCAAACGCCTCAGCGGCCGACATCCGGCAGTTGAAGCTGCTTGATCTGAAAATCGCCGTTCATATCGCCTACCTGAAAAAGCACATCACCGAAGCTGTTTACACAATGATGCTGAGCGTCATTGCACAAAAACTCCCTGCGGCACAAACCAAAGGCGCCGTCTTCGACGGTGCGTCGGTAATCTGGCAAGGCTTGATGATCGATGATGCATGCATCTGCGGGGCGCTCGTGTTCACCAAAGCCTCGATCGACACCGCGCCGAAGGCGAAATGCGTGGTGTACCTGCCGAACGACCCCGAGCGACCGCTGTATGAATACGCCTCGCTGGATGACTTCAAGGCTTACCTCTCTCGTCAGTTGCAAACCAAAGCCTACAGAGCGTACTTCGCCGGCCAATTCCTTCCCGGGCACGATAAATCCGATTTTTTTACTGCATTTGACGAAGACAAAGTACTGGGCACGCTTGTCGCGACACCCGCGGACTGTGTTGCTGATTTCTTCTTCGGCGCATTCATCAGCAAGACCCAGCGAGATGCCCGGGTTCTAGCGGTAACGACCGAAGAAGTGGATGAGGTACAACGGGAAAAAACCGTTCAGAGGCTGCTCGATGGCGGTCTTCTGTTCTTGAACGCAGCCTCTTTTTTCGTACCGGTACTGGGCGAATTGATGATGGCTGTGGCAGTCATCGACATTGTCAGCGAGGTCTATGAAGGTGTGCAGGACTGGGCGCACGGCGAGCCGCACAAAGCGTTGTCGCATTTGCTGAATGTTGTCGAGAACATTGCGCAGATGGCGGCGTTCGCGGCGGCCGGCAAAGTGGCGTCGGCCGCCTTGCGTCGGGTGGCGAAAGAGCAAGCGGCGTTCTTTGATGGGTTCGAAGCAGTGACGCGCGCCGATGGTAAACAAAGGCTGTGGAAGCCAGATCTTGAGCCCTATCAGCAGACATTGGCGTTACCGGAAACAGTGCAGCCGGATGCGAAGGGCATTTACAAGCACGGCGGGCACACCTCTGTCGTCATGGAGGATAAGGTCTATCGCGTCACCCATAACGCTGAGAAATATGCGTGGCAGGTAAACCACCCAGTACGCCAGGACGCATTCGCGCCAGCCATTGAACAAAGCGTCGAAGGCGGCTGGCGGCATGTGCATGAGCACGCGCTTGAGTGGCCGAGCAGTGGGTATGCATTGAAACGTACAGATCCCCGTTTAAATGGTTTTTCCAACAGTGACCTGACAAAAATCGCCGATGTTGTAGGTTTGTCGCCTGCCGAGCTTCACCGATTGCATCTGGGCAATCTGGATTTGCCACCACGGCTATATGATTGCGTCGAACGCTTCAAACTGAATCGGCGCATCACTGCAGTGGTGTTGGCCATGGAACGTGGCGATACCGCGAGCACCGATTTTCTACAGGCGCAGCTGCATACATTGCCAAGGCTGTCCGGCTGGCCTGAAGAACGATTCATCCAGGTGCTCGATGCGGACGGCGCAGTCGTTTCTCGCTTTCCTGAGGGGACTGCAAAAAGTAGCGACGACGTTAACAGCGTACGCGTTACTCAAGCGCAGCTGAATGCAGGGAAGTTGTTGGATACTGTGATCGATGGTCTTTATTCGAAACAAGTTGAGGCCATTGTCGGCAAAGGGACGACCGATTCGCAATCAACGTTGCTGGCCAGAAAGATTGCGTCATCCGTTAAAAGTAATCGCCAACCACTGTTCGAGTGGCTCTACAAAGCCTATGACGGCGAAGCCACGGGAGATGTTGCGACATTGCGTGAGCACGCTGCCGACGTTCCCACCCGGGTAGCTCGCAAGTTGCTTGACGAAGCGAGTCAACGAGATCGTGTGTTTTTTCGCGACCGCAAGTTCCCGGGATTTGATTTATCGGAGCAGGTCAGCGAGGCACAGCGTTCGCTCAGGCTGGACCGTGCACTCACCGGACTGCATTTTCCAGAGCTGGCCAATGCCGATACGAACACGCTGAGCCTCAGGCTGCTGGATCGCGTGCAAGGTTGGGAGACGGGTTATCGACTGGAGTTGCGAGAAGGGTCAACCACCGGGAAGTTGCTGGACAGTGTCGGTTCCGCAGATGCGCCGTTGAGCGGGGTCATCATCAAAACGCCGACGGGTTATCAGGTCAACCGGGGGACCGGCACGTTGATAGCCGACAAAACAAGCGCCACGCTCGCCGAATCGATATTCCACGCACTGCCAGCAGCCCGACGCATCCGCATGGGGCTTACAGGTGCCGATGACGTTAGTGTGACCTTGCTGCGCGAGCGCCTGGGCTCGGCTGCCACGGCGGACCGCGCCCGCACCGCTCGGGTATTGCGAGGTGAGCACAGCGAAGTCCCCGAACACCTTTCTTCCTGTGGGATCCAGGCTGACCCTGCCGAGGCGACCGTCTACGAAAAAGCCTTGATTCGTAAAGTTCGAAAGCTGTACCCGCTGTTCACCGATGCCCAGGTTTCAGCCTTTCTTGATGAAGCGGGCACTACCCACACGTTGCGGTTAAATCGAATCAAGGCACTGGAGCAGCAGCTGAAGAAATTGCGTGCAGTGCTGCAGACCTGGAGCAACGACCAGGTGGAGATGAAGAAGCTACCGGGACAGTTCAATGATGTGCGCGTCAGCCGTCGCCAGATAGCCCAAACCATCGAAAACTGCTGGCGTCGGGTAACTGCGCCGCGAACACCGCGGGATCAGCCTGTAACGCTCAAAATCGAGCGCAACTTCGCTGGCCAACTGCCGGCGCTGACCGAACACGACGTCGCTCATGTGCGCAGCCTCATCATCAGAGACATGAACGCAGGTGATGAGCTGGCGTACTTCCTGAGGCCCTTCAAAAATCTTGTCAGGTTGGAACTGGATGGCAATCAACTGACACGACTGCCTGAAGCAGTGTCACACATGCCCGACCTTGAACATTTGATCTTGAACCGCAACAAGTTGGCATTGACCGAACATACCCTCAAAAAACTAGGCGATATGCGCAATTTGCGTACGCTCGGGTTGAGCGGTAACCGGTTGGGAGCCACCGTGGATGTCAGCAAAATGCTGGATCTGCAAGCCCTGTTCCTCGGCGACACCCATGCCACGGAGTTACCTGTGGGGCTTGCCCGATTGCCTTACCTGGACATGGTGGATTTGCGCGGTAACGACATTCAAGAACTGCCCGCGTGGTTGTTCGATGTTCCGCGGCGATTCGCCCGAAGGATCAATTTGCGGCACAACCCATTGTCCGCAGCGAGCCGTACGAAGCTTGAAACTTATCGTGGCAATACCGGCATCGGGATGGGCTTTCTTGAAGATGATCATGCGGTGATCAACGAGCAAAAAGCTCGAGAACTGTGGATGCCTGATAGTCGCGAAGAACTTTACGCCAGTCGTAATCGCACATGGGTTGCACTGAAGAACGAACCCGGGTCCGACGGTTTTTTCAGATTGCTGGCCGAGGTGGGAAGCACCGCCGATAATCGCTATGTGCATGAGGACATGAGTGATCGGGTCTGGAGAGTTATCGAGGCGGCCAAGGCTGACTCGATGTTGCGCGATCAGCTATTACCGATGGCGGTCAAAAGTAATTGCGTTGATTCGGCGGCGACCATTTTCAGTAACCTTGAAGTCACCGTCGACATTGACACGTTGGTTCGCCAGTCCGCCAATACTCATGATCAGGCTGCCCGGCTACTCAAATTGGGACGGCGCCTGTTTCGCCAGGATTATCTCGCCAAGCTCGCCCGGGATAATGTGTTGGCCAACCCCAAACGCGATCCCGTGGAAGTGGAATTGGCCTATCGCACCGGCCTGGCCGACAAGCTCGAGCTTATCGGCCAGCCCAGGCATATGCGCTATGCATCGCTGAGTGGCGTTAACACGGCGGACCTGAATGCTGCCTACAACAAGGTCATTGCTGCCGAAGCGACTTCCGAACTGTCAGCTGACTTGAGCAACCGCGAGTTCTGGGGGAAATTTTTGCGTGAGCAACATGGCAAGAAATTCACCGACCTTGCCGCTCCCTTTCAGGAGCGAGTACAGACGGCCTTTGAAAACGAGGCGAAGTTGGGAGCAGGGCTTCGTGCGCATGTCGACGGCATCGCCGATGAGCTGAAGCTGGCTGAAACAGGTCTGTTGAAACGCCTCACCGAGCAGGCCATGGAAGCAGAAAAAATGAAGACCTGTTTCATTCTGGATTAAGAGCCTCAAGCCTTGCCGCGGATCAATCGCCGCAAGGCAAAGCGGTTTGGATGACAGGCTTCGGCCACGGCCCTGGGCAGTGGCAGGGGTTCAGCGTCGAGCCAGGCCGCTAGTAATTCGCCTGAAATCGGTGCTGTGATCAACCCTCTTGAGCCGTGGCCGCTGTTGACATACAAGCCGTTCAGCCAGGGGCAAGGGATGTCCGGAATTTTCCGGGCATCCTTGCTCAAGGCACTGTAGGCGTCGGTGAACGCCTCGGCATCCGCCAACGGGCCGACAATCGGCAGGTAATCCGGGCTGGTGCAGCGAAAGGCGGCGCGACCTTCGAGCGCTTCTGGTTGCAGGGTGTCCGCGCCGAGACGTGTAACCAGGTCTGGCGAAATTTCTTCGAGCATCTTCAGGTTGCCGGCATGCTCGGCGGCGGTAGGTGTCAGGTTATCGTTGTGGAAATCGAAACTGGCCCCCAGCGTGTGTTCACTCAGGCGAGCGGGTGCGACGTAGCCTTCGGCGCAGACCACCGTGCTCAAACTGCTGCTTGCAGAGGTCTGGGATAAACGGGTGATCTGTCCGCGAATCCGTTTGAGGGGCAGGTCGGCGCTGTAGGGGAAACGCTTGATCTCGGCGGCGCCGGCCAGCACCACCACCGGTGCCTCGGCCAACAAGGTATCGCCATCCCAGGCTTGCCACTGACCGTCTGTGCGGCGCAGCTCCAGTACATCGTTATGGGTCTGGACCTGTATGTTCGGATGCGCGGCTTGCCATTCGCACAGGGCGGGTGGGTGCACCCAACCTCCTTCGGGGTAAAACAGGCCTCCGGATTGCAACGCGATGCCGGCGCGAAGCTCACAGTGCTCCCGATCCAGCGTGTGCAATAAATTGTCAGGAAAGGCAGCAGCCAGCTGCGCTTGTCGTTCTGCTTCCTTGGCATTGAACGCCAGCTGCAGTACCCCGCAGTCATCCCAATCGACGCCCCGTTGCAAATGTTCAAGCAGACGTCGGGTGTGGCCGAAGCCGCTCAATATCAATTGCGACAGTGCGGTGCCGTGGGCGGAAAGCTTGAGGTACAACACGCCTTGGGGATTGCCCGAGGCCTCTCGAGCCAGCGCATCGTGGCGCTCCAAAAGGCTGACCTGCCAACCCCTCGCCGCGAGGCTGGCGGCGCTGGCACAACCGGCCAGGCCGGCGCCGATCACCAGGGCACGACGCTCGCCAGTCGGCGGCGCCGGACGAGCAAACCAGGGCTTGGCGGTCTCCGGTGCCGGAGCATCTTGCGGCCAACCGAGGAAGGTGCCCCGCAGGATTTCCCACTTGTGTCCAATGCCAGGGGTGCGCTTCATCTTGAAGCCTGCGGCATTTAACAGCCGACGTACCCAACCGGTGCTGGTGAAGGTGCTGATGGTCGAGTCAGGCGCTGCCAGGCGGGCCAATTGTGCAAACAGTTCGGCGGTCCACATGTCGGGGTTTTTCGCCGGAGCAAAGCCGTCGAGAAACCAGGCATCGATCTGTGCGTCCAGTTGTGGCAGTTGCTCCAGCGCATCGCCGATCAGCAGGGTCAGGGTGACGCGGCCGTTATCCAGCACCAGACGCTGGAACCCTTGATGGATTGCCACGTACTGGGTCAGCAATTGATCGGCAAAGGGCTTGAGCTGCGGCCATAACGCCAGTGCGCGTTGCAGATCGGGCAAGCTCAAGGGGTACTTTTCGACGCTGACAAAATGCAACCGCGCACCCGCCACCGCGTGCTGCTCGAACAGTTGCCAGGCACATAAAAAATTCAGCCCGGTGCCGAAACCGGTCTCACCGATCACTAATCGACCGCCAACCGGCAGCGCGGCAAAACGCTCTTGCAGACGGTTTTGCTCGAGGAATACGTAACGTGTTTCGTCCAGTCCCGACAGATCGGAAAAATACACATCATCGAACACCCGCGAACGCGGGAGTCCCTGGTCGTCCCAATCGAGCTGGGCGTGGGGCAATACAGGTTTCATGGCAGGCTCGGCAACGGCAAGGCGGCCATTCTAACTGATCACCGGGGCGGAGCCTGATCCATGGCAATGCAAACCTTCGCCACCTCGCACAAAATTCTGCGGCAGGCTCGGCAAATGGAATTCTCCCGCGGGAAACTACTCAATCCGCTAGTCTTGCTCAATCTGGAAAGGGAACCATCCATGTTCGAATCTGCCGAAATTGGTCACGCCATCGATAAAGAAACCTATGACGCCGAAGTGCCGGCCTTGCGTGAAGCCTTGCTCGACGCTCAGTTCGAACTTCAACAGCAATGCCGGTTTCCGGTCATCGTCCTGATCAACGGCATCGAAGGGGCCGGCAAGGGGGAGACCGTCAAGCTGCTGAACGAATGGATGGACCCGCGCCTGATCGAGGTCCGTACCTTTGATCAGCAAACCGACGAGGAACTGGCACGACCGCCCGCCTGGCGTTACTGGCGGATGCTTCCGGCCAAAGGCCGCATGGGGGTTTTTTTCGGCAACTGGTACAGCCAGATGTTGCAGGACCGTGTTCACGGGCTGATTAAAGACCCAAGGCTCGACCAAGGCATCAATGCTGCCGAACGACTGGAGCAGATGCTCTGCGATGAAGGCGCGCTGATCTTCAAATTCTGGTTTCACCTGTCCAAAAAACAAATGAACGCGCGCCTCAAAGCCCTGGCGGATGATCCGCTGCACAGCTGGCGCATCAGCCCGCTGGATTGGCAGCAATCGAAGACGTACGACAAATTCGTAAAATACGGCGAGCGCGTGTTGCGTCGCACCAGTCGTGACTACGCGCCCTGGCATGTGATCGAAGGCGTTGACCCGCATTACCGCAGCTTGACGGTGGGCAGGATTCTGCTTGAGGGCCTGCAAAACGCTCTGAAACGTCAGACGATTCACCCCGATAAAGTCAGCGCCGCACCGTTGCCGCTGAGTGTCGATCATTTGAACCTGCTCGACAGCCTGGATTTGACCCAGCATCTGGAAAAGGACGATTACGAGGAGCAGCTGATTACCGAGCAAGCCCGATTCTCCGGGCTGATGCGTGACAAGCGCATGCGCCGCCATGCCTTGGTGGCTGTGTTCGAAGGCAATGATGCGGCGGGCAAGGGCGGTGCGATCCGTCGGGTTGCGGCAGCGCTGGATCCACGTCAATACAGCATCGTGCCGATTGCTGCGCCAACTGAAGAGGAGCGGGCACAACCCTATTTGTGGCGTTTCTGGCGGCACATCCCGGCCAGGGGCAAGTTCACCGTGTTCGATCGTTCGTGGTACGGCCGAGTACTGGTGGAGCGTGTCGAAGAGTTCTGCCCACCGGCGGACTGGTTGCGGGCCTACAGCGAAATTAATGATTTCGAAGAGCAGCTCACCGACGCCGGAGTGATCGTGGTCAAATTCTGGCTGTCCATCGACAAGCAGACGCAACTGGAGCGCTTTCAGGCCCGGGAAGAGATTCCATTCAAACGCTTCAAGATCACCGAAGACGACTGGCGCAACCGCGAAAAATGGGACGCCTACCGCGCGGCAGTTGGCGACATGGTCGACCGCACCAGCACCGAGATCGCGCCCTGGACCCTGGTGGAAGCCAATGACAAGCGCTGGGCCCGGGTTAAAGTCTTGCGCACGATCAATCTGGCGCTGGAAGAAGCCTTCGAAAAATCCGACAAGAAGGCAAAGAAACACAAGGATTGAGCCGATGGCTGCGCATACGCGAGGTGAATGATTGTCGCAGTCGGTGAAGGGGTGGACTTATGCTCAGTCCACTCTCAACCGACAACAACAATGAGGTATGCCATGCGTGAAGTGGTGATCGTCGACAGCGTGCGGACCGGCCTGGCCAAATCCTTTCGCGGCAAATTCAACCAGACCCGCCCCGACGACATGGCGGCCCATTGCGTCAATGCGCTGCTGGCCCGCTCAGGCATTGATCCGGCCAGTGTCGAGGACTGTATTGTCGGCGCCGGATCAAACGAGGGTGCCCAAGGGTTCAATATTGGACGCAACGTCGCCGTGCTGTCCCGTCTGGGCATAGGCACTGCCGGCATGACCCTCAATCGCTTCTGTTCGTCTGGCTTGCAGGCGATCGCCATCGCCGCCAACCAGATCGCTTCGGGTTGCAGCGACATTATCGTCGCCGGTGGTGTCGAGTCGATCAGCCTGACCATGAAAAGTGTCAACACTGACAACCTGATCAATCCGCTACTGAAAGAGCAGGTACCGGGGATTTATTTTCCGATGGGCCAAACCGCCGAGATCGTCGCTCGTCGATACAACGTCAGCCGCGAAGAGCAGGACCGGTATGCGTTGCAGAGCCAGCTGCGCACCGCCCAGGCTCAGGCTGCGGGATTGTTCGATGACGAAATCGTGTCGATGGCGGTGAAATACCGCGTTGAAGACAAGGCGACCGGCCAGGTGCAGATACTCGACGGCATCGTCGATCGTGACGATTGCAATCGCCCGGATACCACGCTGGAAAGCCTGGCCGGGCTGAAGCCGGTATTTGCCGAAGACGGTTCGGTAACCGCGGGCAATTCTTCACAGCTCTCCGACGGCGCTTCGATGACTCTGGTGATGAGCCTGGAAAAAGCCCTGGAACTTGGGCTCAAACCCAAAGCCTTCTTCCGTGGTTTTACCGTCGCCGGGTGCGAGCCTGACGAGATGGGCATCGGCCCGGTTTTTTCGGTGCCTAAATTGCTCAAGGCCAAGGGTTTGCAGATCGCCGACATTGATCTGTGGGAACTCAACGAAGCGTTCGCGTCACAGTGCCTGTACAGCCGTAACCGGCTGGAAATCGACAACGAAAAATACAACGTCAACGGCGGCTCGATTTCCATCGGCCATCCTTTCGGTATGACCGGGTCGCGTCAGGTCGGGCATCTGGTGCGTGAGTTGCAGCGGCGTAAACTGCGTTACGGCGTTGTGACCATGTGCGTGGGTGGCGGGATGGGCGCGACGGGGTTGTTTGAGGCGGTGCTTTGAGTCTCGAAAGATTTGTGTTGCCTGCTCAATAGCCATCGCGAGCAGGCTCACTCCTACAGGGATTTGGTGTGCGCCGATGATCCAATGTGGGAGCCGAGCTTGGTCTGGGCGGCATTCCGACGATGGCAGCGCCCCGGTCTACCGCCTGGCACTTAAATTCTGCATCCGCTCGATATACGCCTGAATCTCCCGCGCCGCTTGCTCGGGGTTTTCGAACGGCCCTTCCTGGGTGTTTTCCCGGGTACTGAAATACAACTCCCCATTGATTCGACATATCCGGTCGCTGCGAAAGTGCGTAGCGGGGGCGTTGTCCTGAGCGCGCATGCCGTACATGGAGTTCTCCTGACGCTGTATTCCTGTGGGCGGATCCAATCAGCTTATGTCTGAACCTGTTGAAGCGCCCGACCATCTGATCGACGGCTTAGGCCCGTCAGACGAAACGACCTGCACAGTTGCATTCGCGGCCGGGGGGTAACTGTCCCTGTGTGCGGTCAGGCGTTGCGCCTAGAATGACGGTTCTCGCCAATTGGCTTCGGGGTTCGCATGCACATTTCATCGGGTCGCTGGGTATACGGTCTGTTCCTCGCCTTGCTGACCGCAGTGCTGTGGGGAATCCTGCCGATCAAGCTCAAGCAAGTGCTGCAGGTGATGGATCCGGTCACAGTCACCTGGTTTCGCCTGGCGGTTTCCGGCGGATGCCTGTTCATTTATCTCGCGGCAACCAGACGCCTGCCGAGCTACAAAGTGCTCGGTCCCCGCGGTGGGTGGTTGGTGCTAATGGCCGTGCTCGGCCTCGTCGGCAACTATGTGCTGTATTTGATGGGGCTTAACCTGCTCAGCCCGGGCACTGCGCAGTTGGTCGTACAGATGGGGCCAATCATGTTGTTGATCGCCAGCCTGTTTGTGTTCAAGGAACGCTTTAGCGTGGGGCAGGGGATTGGCCTGCTGGTACTGCTGATCGGTTTTGCATTGTTTTTTAACCAGCGTTTGAGTGAATTGCTCACTTCCCTGACGGATTACACGGCCGGCGTACTACTGGTGTTGTTGGCGTCCACGGTCTGGACGTTTTATGCCCTGGGGCAAAAACAGCTGCTGACGGTGTGGAATTCGTTGCAGGTGATGATGGTGATCTACCTGTTTTGCGCGGCATTGCTGACACCCTGGGTGCATCCGCTGGAAGTAATGCAACTGACGCCGCTGCAAGGATGGCTGTTGCTGGCGTGCTGCATGAATACCCTGATTGCCTATGGCGCATTTGCCGAGGCGTTGGCCCATTGGGAAGCGTCGCGGGTCAGTGCGACCCTGGCGATTACACCCCTGGTGACCTTTGTCGCGGTGGCGTTCGCGGCCTGGATGTGGCCGGAGTATGTGCACGCTGAAACGATCAATGGCCTGGGGTATGGCGGGGCGGTGCTGGTAGTGCTGGGCTCGGCGCTGGTGGCGTTGGGACCTTCGTTGATTGCAGGACTGAAAGCGCGGCGGGTGCGGATGGCGGTGGGTCGTTAGGCCGCGTCATCGTTCATCGCGGGCAAGCCTTGCTCCCACAGAGATATGCGATCACCTGTGGGAGCGGGCTTGCCCGCGATGACTGACCGTCAGACGCCTGAAATCTCAGCCCTTGGCCCCGGCCTCCAGCATATTCTCCGGCCGCACCCAGGCATCAAACTCTTCATCCGTCAGGTACCCCAACTGCAGCGCTGCCTCGCGCAAGGTCAGGCCCTCGCTGTAAGCCTTCTTGGCAATTTCCGCCGATTTGTCATAGCCGATGTGCGGATTGAGCGCCGTCACCAACATCAAACCACGCTCCAGGTGTTCAGCCATTTTCGCCGCATCCGGCTCAAGGCCCGCAATGCAGTGCTGCTGGAAGTTGCTGCAGCCATCGCCCAGCAGGCGAATCGATTGCAGCAGGTTGTGGATGATCACCGGTTTGAACACATTCAGCTGCAAGTGGCCCTGGCTCGCGGCGAAACCGATTGCCACGTCGTTGCCCATGACCTGACACGCCAACATCGACAACGCTTCGCACTGGGTCGGATTGACCTTGCCGGGCATGATCGAGCTCCCGGGTTCGTTGGCGGGCAGTTTGACTTCGGCAAAACCGGCTCTCGGCCCTGAACCCAGGAGGCGCAAGTCGTTGGCGATTTTCATCAGGGTGACCGCAAGGGTCTTCAGCGCGCCGGACAGCGTGGTCAGCGGCTCATGGCCGGCCAGTGCGGCAAATTTATTGGGAGCGGTGACGAACGGCAAACCGGAGAGGGCCGCAAGTTCAGCGGCGATGGCTTCGCCGAAACCGTGCGGCGAATTCAAACCGGTGCCGACGGCCGTGCCGCCCTGCGCCAGTTCGCAGACGGCCGGCAGCGCGCTGCGGATCGCTCGTTCGGCGTAATCCAGCTGGGCGATGAATGCCGAGATTTCCTGGCCGAAGGTGATCGGCGTGGCGTCCATCATGTGTGTCCGGCCAGTCTTGACCAGCTTCATGTGGCGCGCGGCCAGCTCGGCCAGACCGCCAGACAATTCACTGATGGCTGGTAACAAATGCTGCTGCACGGCCTGGGCTGCCGCAATGTGCATGGCCGTAGGGAAGCAATCGTTGGAACTCTGGGAGCGGTTAACGTGATCGTTGGGATGCACGGGGGATTTGCCACCGCGCGGGTTGCCGGCCAGCTCATTGGCACGTCCGGCGATCACTTCGTTGACGTTCATGTTGCTCTGGGTGCCACTGCCGGTCTGCCAGACCACCAGGGGAAATTGATCATCATGGCTACCATCGAGCACTTCGTCGGCGGCCTGTTCGATCAGGCGGGCAATGTCGGCAGGCACGTCGCCATTACGGTCATTGACCCGAGAAGCGGCTTTCTTGATCAGGGCCAGGGCGTGCAGCACCGCCAGCGGCATGCGTTCATTGCCAATGGCAAAGTTGATCAGCGAGCGTTGCGTCTGAGCGCCCCAATAGGCTTCATCCGGGACTTCAACCTGGCCAAGGCTGTCGGTTTCGATACGGCTCATCATGCACACTCCTGTAGGTCTGATAGCGCAGTTTAGGCCGTGATCGTCCGCCGAGGTTCCATCCGTCTCGAATTTGCCTGTTAAACCCCTCTAAATAAGGCCCCACAAGGCTTGGGGTTGAGTGACACACTTTTTTAGGCGCAGAATGGACGCCCTTGGGGTTTTACCTCGCCTGCTAGAAAAGGAAACTCGATGACTCGTCTTCGTGCCATCTGTACCGCGGTTGCACTGGTTTGCGCCAGCGGCCCTGTTTTTGCCGATACCGCCAGCCACAACGCCAGTGCCGAGGCTTTCCTGACCCTGGCGCACGCTGACAAATTGGGCACTCCGGTGTACATGCAAGTGCAGCAAATGTTCGCTCAGCGCTTTGAACAAACCAAAGCACCTGAATCGAAAAAAGCGCTGCTGGAAACCTATCAGGCCAAGGCCAACGCTGCGCTTGACCAAGCCATTGGCTGGAACAAGCTGAAGCCGGACATGGTCAAGCTCTACACCACCAACTTCAGTGAATCCGAGCTCAAGGACCTGGTAGCGTTCTACAAGTCCCCACTGGGCAAGAAAGTCCTGGAAAAAATGCCTCAGCTGACTCAGCAATCGGCTCAGATGACTCAGGCCAAGCTGGAAAGCGCGGTGCCTGTGGTCAACAAGCTGCTGGCTGACATGACGGCCGAGCTGGAGCCTAAAGGCGCCGCTCCTGCCAAGAAAAAGCCGTAAGCGGAGTTCGGTATGAGCATGCAACAACGCATTGAGTCGACGCTGGGCCTGTTACAGCCCGAGCACTTGCAGGTGCTGGATGAAAGCCACATGCACAGTCGCGGGTTGCAAACCCACTTCAAGGCAGTGGTGGTCAGTCAGCAGTTCGAAGGGCTCAACAGGGTCAAGCGTCACCAGAAGGTCTACGGCACGCTCGGCGAGCTGATGGGCGAATTTCATGCGTTGGCGCTGCATACCTATACGCCTGAAGAATGGGCACAGATCGACGCGGCCCCGGCTTCGCCGACCTGTGCGGGCGGCAGCAAGCATTGAAGTGAAGGCTGAGGGACGTTGTGATGAAGGCTTTTGTGGCGAGGGGATTTATCCCCGATAGGCTGCGAAGTAGTCGAAAGATCGCAGCATTCGATGTTTCGGAACTGTTGTGATATCGAAATTCAGGACTGCTTCGCAGCCCAACGGGGATAAATCCCCCCGCCACAGAGATTGATGACAGTCCTAAAACCACACCTTTTTTGCTAGAATCCGCAACGCGCCGCTAACCCGGCGCGTTTTTTTTCGCATCCGGTTCACCCTTTACGAGGGTAGCCACCTGGAGAAACACCCATGACACAACAGATTGTCGTGGCGGCACTGTATAAGTTCGTCACGCTCGAAGATTACGTCGCCCTGCGCGAGCCCTTGCTGCAGGCGATGGTCGACAACGGCATCAAAGGCACGTTGCTGATCGCCGAAGAAGGCATCAATGGCACCGTCTCCGGTAGCCGCGAAGGCATCGACGGGCTGATGGCCTGGCTCAAGAACGACCCGCGTATGGACGATATCGATCACAAGGAATCGTACTGCGACGATCAGCCGTTCTATCGCACCAAGGTCAAACTCAAGAAAGAAATCGTCACCCTCGGCGTCGAAGGCGTGGACCCGAACAAAAAGGTTGGCACCTACGTCGATCCCGAGAACTGGAACGCCCTGATCAGCGACCCTGAAGTGCTGCTGATCGACACGCGCAACGACTACGAAGTCGCGATTGGGACCTTTGAAGGCGCCATCGATCCGAAGACCACCAGTTTTCGCGAGTTCCCCGACTACATCAAAGAGCACTTCGACCCGGCGGTACACAAGAAGGTCGCGATGTTCTGTACCGGTGGCATTCGCTGCGAAAAAGCCTCGAGCTACATGCTTAGCCAGGGTTTCGATGAGGTCTACCACCTCAAGGGTGGCATCTTGAAGTACCTCGAAGAGGTGCCGCAGGAAGAAACCAAATGGCAGGGTGACTGCTTTGTATTCGACAACCGAGTCACCGTGCGCCACGACCTCAGTGAAGGCGACTACGATCAATGTCATGCCTGCCGCACGCCGATCAGCGTGGAAGACCGCGCATCCGAGCATTACGTCGCCGGCATCAGCTGCCCGCATTGCTGGGATAAGCTGAGCGAGAAGACCCGTCGAAGTGCCATCGACCGGCAAAAGCAGATCGAGCTGGCCAAGGCGCGAAACATGCCTCATCCGATCGGCTACAACTACAAGCAAACACCTTCCGAGGCTTGAACCCATGTCTGCGTGCCGCTTGCTCTATGTGATGGATCCGATGTGTTCCTGGTGCTGGGGCTTCGCGCCGGTGGCCGAGTCACTGGTCGAACAGGCGCAAGCAGCGGGGGTTGAAGTGCATCTGGTGGTGGGCGGATTGCGTACCGGTAGCGGATCGGCCCTGGAACCGACTACGCGGCGCTACATCCTTGAACATTGGCAGGCGGTCACCGAGGCCACCGGCCAGCCTTTCAAGGTTGAAGGCGCGTTGCCCGAAGGGTTTGTCTACGACACCGAACCTGCCTGCCGGGCGCTGGTCACGGCGCGTAGCCTGGCACCGGATTGTGCGTGGAAACTGCTGGGGTTGATTCAGCACGCGTTCTACGCCGAGGGCCGCGACGTCACCCACGCCAGTGTCCTGGTGGAGCTGGCGGAGCAGGCGGGTGTACCGCGTATCGAATTCGCCGCAGCCTTTGACCGGGCCGATCAGCACGCCGCCACGGCGGCCGATTTCACCTGGGTTCAGGACCTGGGGATTGCCGGCTTTCCTACGCTGTTGGCCGAGCGTGATGGTCAACTGGCTTTGTTGACGAATGGTTATCAACCCTTGAGTGAATTGTCGCCGCTGCTCAGTCGCTGGCTGGAGCGCGCCGCCTGTGCATGACTTGCCCGATGACGCGCCAGCGCCCAAGCGTGTCGATCGGTTGAGCTGGGCCGAAATCCGCCGACTGGCCCTGCAACATAAGAAATCGCTGTGGATCGCTAACGGCGTAGCCGTATTGGCGACGCTGTGCAGCGTACCTATTCCATTGCTTCTGCCATTACTGGTGGATGAAGTGCTGCTGGGGCATGGCGACACGGCACTGAAGATCATGAACCATGCACTGCCCGAAGGCTGGCAGAAAGCCGCCGGTTATATCGGTCTGATGCTGGCGGTGACCTTGACCCTGCGTTGTGGTGCATTGCTGTTCAACGTCGTACAGGCCAAATTGTTCGCTGCGCTGGCCAAGGACATCGTGTACCGCATTCGCTTACGGTTGATCGAACGGCTCAAGCGCATTTCCCTCGGCGAATACGAAAGCCTGGGGAGTGGCACGGTCACCACGCATCTCGTCACCGACCTGGATACCCTCGACAAATTTGTCGGCGAAACCCTCAGTCGTTTTCTGGTGGCCATGCTGACACTGGTGGGCACCGCCAGCATTCTGGTGTGGATGCACTGGAAGCTCGCTCTGCTGATCATGCTGTTCAACCCGCTGGTGATCTATGCCACGGTGCTGCTCGGCAAGCGGGTCAAGCACCTGAAGAAACTCGAGAACGACAGCACGTCGCGCTTCACCCAGGCACTGACCGAAACCCTCGATTCGATTCAGGAAGTGCGTGCCGGCAACCGCCAGGGCTTTTTCCTCGGACGCCTTGGCCAGCGAGCCCGGGAAGTGCGCGATTACGCGATCACCTCCCAGTGGAAAACCGATGCCTCCAACCGGGCCAGCGGCTTGCTGTTCCAGTTCGGTATCGATATTTTTCGCGCCGCCGCCATGCTCACGGTGTTGTTTTCCGACCTGTCCATCGGCCAGATGCTCGCGGTCTTCAGTTACCTGTGGTTCATGATCGGTCCGGTCGAACAGTTGTTGAACCTGCAATACGCCTACTACGCTGCCGGCGGCGCCTTGTCGCGGATCAACGAGTTGCTGGCCCGGGCTGACGAGCCGCAATACGCAGGCGGTGTCGACCCGTTCCAGGGTCGCGACACGGTCGGCATCGAAGTTCAGGGGTTGAGCTTCAGCTATGGCGATGAACTGGTGCTGAACCAAATGAACCTGTCCATCGCGCCGGGTGAAAAAGTCGCGATTGTGGGCGCCAGCGGAGGCGGCAAGAGTACCTTGGTGCAGTTGCTGTTGGGGTTGTACACGCCGCTGGCCGGAACGATCCGCTTCGGCGGTTCGACACAGCAGGAGATCGGCCTGGAAACGGTTCGGGAAAACGTCGCCGTGGTCCTGCAGCACCCCGCGCTGTTCAACGACACCATACGCGCCAACCTGACCATGGGGCGCGAACGCAGTGACGAGGCCTGTTGGCAAGCGCTGGAAATTGCACAGCTGCATGCCACGGTTCGTGAGTTGCCCAATGGTCTGGACAGCATCGTCGGGCGTTCTGGTGTGCGGTTGTCGGGTGGGCAACGCCAACGCCTGGCCATTGCCCGGATGGTGTTGGCGGACCCTAAAGTAGTCATTCTTGACGAAGCAACCTCTGCCCTTGACGCCGCGACTGAATACAACCTGCATCAGGCGCTGACGCGTTTCCTGAGTCAGCGCACTACCTTGATCATTGCGCACCGGTTGTCTGCGGTGAAGCAGGCCGACCGGGTGCTGGTGTTCGATGGCGGGCAAATTGCCGAAGATGGCGACCATCAGCAACTGATTGCCGATGGTGGTTTATACGCCAAGCTATATGGGCATTTGCAGCAAATGTAGGTCAGTTCCAGAGCACTTGCAGTGCGTCAGTTCCTCCATCATGTCCGAACTGTTTCATGACCACTGAGCACGACTCGCAAGGGCGCATGGTCGTCGCAATATCAACGGAGTGAATGTCTGCAGAGTCGGGATACTTTTCACGAATAATGCCGATCAACTTGCTTTCGCTGTCGAGTGACGTCGGCCGTGTCACCTGCCTCGGCGTATAGGTGCCGATGTCTTTAATAGTGAGCGGAACGGCCAATATCTTACCCTCGGGCGTCACGTTGAGGCCCGTTTTAGGGTAAATCTGATCGAAGTCGACGTTGATGTATGTCGTTTTGCCAATCCGTACGTGACTGGCGCCCAGATGCCGGAACAACGGTAAACGAGTGGTGCTGCCCTGAGCTCCGGAAACGCTGACGTAGATTTCTCTATGCCCCGTAGTCGTCGTCACTTCGGCGAACGCAATGTTTCTTGCATTGGCCGGGCGCTCACTTGCGGGCAACAGTCTTTGCAGCTTGTCCATAGAATCTTGTATTTGCAATGCAGTGTTGGGCGTGGAGGGCTTGATGGTGGGGGACAGAAACAGCGTATCGAATATTTCTACTGTTTTTCGCCGAAAAACTTCGGATGCTTCTTTGCTGCGAGTCCAGCTAGTCGCACCTGCTGGTAGTTGGGTAACAATCATTCGGGTCGAATGATCGAACATCAAGGCCTCTCCCGGGCTGGTATCCACCTTCAGCCATCGCATGTTGCCGGCAGGGTTAGACGTTGTGCCGAGCGGGATCGCGATAGCTTCCATGGTTCTCATGGCGCGCTCGACGGCCTCTATTCCGTGGATACGGGTCATGTTGTTCGCATGCAGCGAGCCAGTGTAGACCCGTAATAGTTCGTTTCCGAGTGTACCTTGGGCCATTTGGGCTGACGTCAGCCGATTGAAGACCAAGGGTCCACTCAGACTGCCGCCTTTGGGCAGCGTCGCGAGATAGTACTTGTCGGTGTTAACCCGGGTAAAAATATGAACGGCCGTTTCATCAAAGGAGGGAATCATGATAGCTCCGACCCGCTGTGTATCGGTGGCGCCCTGATAGGTACCGGGAATGTTAATGCGAGCGTAAATACCTTTTCGAAACTCGATGGTCGCGGTGAAGTTCCTGCGCGGTACCAGAGTGTGTTCGGTAAAACCCATATTTCTGAGATCACCATGAAAGCGGCGAGGTTTATTGTTGATCACCTCGTAAAGCCCGCCGTCGCGTGTGATGTATTTCTTGTTTTGCCAGATTTCCTCTACCGAGTGAATGTCGCCAAACCAAGGTGCATAACCCTTGGTTTCGTCGACCGAACCCATTGCGGGGGTCGGAGCGGCAGTTGCGCCGACGAAACTGTTGAGGCAGACGGTTTCCGGTATCACTCCACGGATACGACAAGGGACAAGTTTCAGGGCTTCGCTGTCATCGATCAAGTTGGCGCGGCGCAAGATGCCGTCGTCCAGTCGATAGGCGACGTCATCGAGATACACCGTTGTTCGACCATCCACTTCAGGCATGTCACGGACGCGTATTTTTTCCGGGATGGAGAACAAGGCATCGTCGCTGTTTTTTCCAACGGCTGGATACAAAGAAGGCCCAATGGACAGTCCATTCTCAGAGATTTTTAGTACAGGCCCGCAAGGTTTGGCGGAAAAAGGATCGATTAGATGGTGGATCGGTTTGGTGGTCGAACCGATATTGCGTACCGGAACGTCTTCGAGCCCCCGCCAGGTAGCCAGTCGGTCAGTAGGAGAGGAAGGAATCCAGCTACCAGGATGAGTCACTTGAGGCAAGCCGCTGATAATGCCGTAGTTGTTTAATCTTGGAACTATGTTCTTTATGCCATTTAACGATGTTCTCACCAGAATCCTGACCCCCGCATATAGGCCCCTTATAAGCCCACCTGAGAGCCGTAGTGCTAACGTCGGGAGGCCATAGAAGGGAATCATGTTCTGTACTGATGAAATAAGCAGCTTTTGGGAAAGTTTTCCAAATTGCGGAAGGGCCGTCCGGATACCGGATCGGACCGTTGTTGAGATCAGCTTCACCGAACCCGATACAAACTTGCCAAGTGGTAGGGCAAATGAGAGCACATCGAAAATCAAGCCAAAAATTGCCGACACTCTCTTTTCCGGGCTACCCGAAAGCAGATCGCTGATACTTCCCCAAAATGGAATAAACCCTTTGATTTTATCTGTCCAGTGTGGGCGTGCGGCTTGTTGTTCTATCTCTGTGTCGCCTCTGGCCTGGGCGGTTAACAATTCTTCATCGTAATAGAAAAAATTGTTGGCAATGTACTGGGCAATGCCCGCGGCCCGAGAATATGTTTGCGGTGCGAGCGATGAGTATTCACTGTTTAAACGATGCAGAGGCGCTGGGAAGGTCTCGCCGAACTGATCAATGATGGCTTCGCACGTTGCATTATCTTTCGGGATACTGCCTTGTTCATGCGCTTGAAAATCAAAAGGGACTTCTTTTCCGACGCGCATGATGAAGTCCGGATCCCGGGTGGAGTGGTTCTTGCCAAGTCCCCGTGCGCGATCCGCGGGACAGTCCTGACCATTAAACATGTCAGATGAAACGTCAGCACGTTTTCGAATAGTTCCTGCGCGAGGTAAACATTCGTAGTAAAAAGTATTTGCATTGCAGGTGATCTGCAATAAAAAACCCATGCGAAGGCGAAGCGGTAGCGTTATTGCAGGTGTCTCTTGTTTCAGTTCAACCCCATCGGTCGATTTCCTCAACGTATAGATCTTCACTTCACCTTGCTCGATGGCATGCCGGTCGTCGTAGGGAAGTGACGCGAACAGGTTTTTCAATACTGTTTCATAGGCGGTTTTGGTTTTTTTCAGGTAACTATCGAACTCCAGTCGGGACAATTCGTTCGTGTCGGGCAAGGGCTTTCGCGTCGTAGTACCATCAAGCCAGGTTGCCGTGGTGGTTATCGTTCTATCAGCATTGATGCAGAGGGTGTAGCTGGTTTTGCGAATGCCATCCTTCATCGTGATGTGCCAGGATTTCTTTTGGGTCAGCCTGTGCGACATGTAGACATCCCGAAAAGAATAGATCTTGTCTGCTAGCGGTGGTCCCTTTATTAATCCACCTGTCCTGACGTGCGAGAAATCCTCAATCAATTTTCGCCCATCCCCCATGAAGGGGGTCGGGTTTCCATACACGGTTCTCCACTCCCCATTGATCCGCACTTGACTCCCCTTGAAATACTTTTCCATTTCCCGTTCAGCGATAGCTGATCGTTGCGGAGGATCGGCGTCCAGTTGAAGGATTGCGTTACTCAATGCATCTGCTTGCTCGTCGAGCGCGTTTATGGCGCGATCTACTTCCTCTTGTGAGTAGTCCGAATCGGCACTCGCAGGAATGATGCCATTGGTAATGGCCCACTCAAGGGTTGGGGGTATTCTGCTTAGCCCGATAAGCTCCAGTTGTTTTTGAGTCGCTTGCATAGCCAGCTTGATTGGAAAGTCCACCAGTTGTTGGAAAGTCATCCGCTGGGGCAATCCGGGTTCTATTGCATCGGCGAGCGAGACACCGTGGGCAAAGTTCACCCAAACCATTGAGCTTCTGTACGGAAGGCCAGAAGGAATGTTGCAAATTTGAAAGTCGCTCGGAAATTGGGGTTGGTACAAACGAGCCAGCAGGATGGCTTCAGTTGGTGACGAGGCTCGATTTGTATCGACCAGGTGCTGCTCGAACGCGGCCCAAATGTTCTGATAGCTCTTCCCCCAATTTGACTGCTGGTACCAGGCATATCCACCGATATCATTGGGCATGCTGCTTTTGGCTGCATCTGCCTGTAGAAGAATGGCCTTACTGATGAGCTTGATACTAACCGCTGGAGAGGCATTTTCATCAGGTTGCCCGCCGTACCAGTTCAAGCCTTTAAGTAGTGCGTTCCCCAGTCTTTGCGCTTCGGGGGAACGCAGGATTTTTTCGAGGACAATCATAGGCGTTAACGAAAACTGATCGGTTTGCAACGGTGGAGAAGTATTATTCGCGAGGTAAGAGAGAAGAGAGGTTTCTGTTTGTGGCAAGAATCGGTTTACGATATCAACCATGTCGCGAGTTGTAAGTTGGGCAACAATATCTTTCAAAGTTGTGGAGTCGTTGGGGCGGGTGCTCTTGATCTTTTTTAGTGCACTCCTATCGCTTCTAGTGGGTGAGCGGTATAAGGCAACAATGTCGATGCCGCCGTCCAGTTGAAGGGAGTGGCGTGCGCGTTTCTCTTTTATCGTCTTAATGGCCGTGCGGTGTTGGCTGAGGATGTCCGGATCCCAGGGAGCAATGCCATAATAATTAATCATATCGAGAAGCTGGATCTTGCCATCCGTGCGTGCTTCACCGTCCACGGTTATCGTAGAGTTAATAGTGAGCGGGGAGTGAGCATGAGGCTGTAGGAAAGTGCTGGATAAATCGGTTGATGAAATGCCGGGTCTGTTCAGATGGCTGATCATCGCGTCATAGTCCGATAGTATGCCTTCATGCTCCATTGCAACAGTACCAAGTGCGGCTTGGTCATTGCGTGAAACGTCAAGTGTCGATGTCGGTGAGTTCATGTTGATGTATGTCTCATGGTGTGAGTTCTGGTTGTTTATCGGTAAGTCTGGAGACTTGGAGAGATAAATTATTTTGCTGATGGCGAGGTTGGAGAGTGCAATAAATATTGCTTTGAGTGAGTTGGGGTTAATGCGATGGAAATTCTTAGTGTGTGGCTGTCAGGCATTGCTGAACTTTCTTTTACAGGTTATGCAATGCTTTTTTGTGCACATAACTACGCCGTGCGTGAGGGGCGCAGAAAAAAACCGGAAATTTTTACGCTGACTTGCCGGAAGAGTGAACGCACCCTAGTCTAGCTGTAGCGATCACGTTGGATGATGATCTGGCAGTGCTAATGCAAGGGACCTCATGAATCAAACGCGGACTCTCGGAACGCCACGGTTGTTGGGCATCGTATGGCCTTTTATTGCCGTCGTATTATTTCAAGCGTTGCTGGGAGGCGTGAGTCTGTACGTTCTTTCCGCTGTGCGGGGATACGTGGCGGGTGAAAGCCTGTGGTCCAAGGGCCAGAAGGACGCCATCTATTACCTCAACCTCTACGCCGACAGTCGCGACGAGACGATTTTTCTCAAGTACCAGAACGCAATTGCCGTACCCCAAGGCGGCCATGAGTTGCGTGTTGCGCTGGATGCCAGACCACCGAAGCTGGAAGAGGCGAGAAGGGCCATCCTGAAAGGTGGAAATCACCCCGACGACGTTTCAAGCGTGATCTGGCTGTACCTCAATTTCCGCCATTTCAGTTACCTGGAGAAGGCTATCGACCTGTGGACCGTCGGCGATTCCTACCTGGTGCAACTCGATAATGTCGCCCGGGAAATGCACCAGTACATTAAGGAAAATCGAGCGACCAGCGACGACGTTACTCGCTGGAAAGAGCGGATCTTTGCCATCAACGATGGCGTGACACCGGCGGCCAGAGCGTTCAGTGATGCATTGGGTGAGGGATCGAGGGTCATCCTGCGGCTATTGTTGGTCATTAACCTGGCGACCGCGCTCGGCCTTATAGCACTGGCGTTGATGCGTACCCATAAACTTCTCAAGCAGCGCCACGCGTTCGCCGATGCGCTTCAGCTGGAGAAGGAGCGGGCGCAAATCACCCTGCAATCGATTGGCGATGGGGTGATCACCACTAACGTCGACGGCGAAATTGCCTTTATGAACCCGGCTGCCGAGGCTTTGACCCACTGGAAGGCTGAGCAGGCAGCGGGTGTGCCGTTGGCAGCCCTGTTCAATTTGCTGGACGAAAATGCCCAGACTGACGGTTTTACCCTCATCGAGCATATTTTAAGTGGCCAGTTGGGTGGTGGAAGCGAGCATTCCAAGCTGATCCAGCGCCTGGATGGCAGCACCGTTTCAGTGACCCTGGTCGGGGCGCCGATTCGTAACGCCGGCAAGGTCAGTGGCGCGGTCCTGGTGTTGCACGACATGACTCAGGAGCGGCAGTACATTGCCAACCTGTCATGGCAGGCGACCCACGATGCCTTGACCGGCCTGGCCAACCGCCGTGAATTCGAGTTCCGCCTGGATCAGGCTTTGCACAATCTGACGCGGCAGTCGGGTCGTCATGCGCTGATGTTTCTCGATCTGGACCAGTTCAAGCTGGTCAATGACACGTGCGGTCATGCGGCGGGTGACGAACTGTTGCGCCACATCTGCGCCTTGTTGCAATCAGGTTTGCGTGAAGGCGACACCTTGGCCAGGCTCGGCGGTGACGAATTTGGCATCCTCCTGGAAAACTGCTCGCCCGATGCGGCGGAAAAGATTGCCGACAGTCTGCGCCAGACCGTGCAGAACCTGCACTTTGTCTGGAAGGGCCGGCCGTTTGTCACCACTGTGAGCATCGGCCTGGTGCATATCGCGCAAAACCCGACCTCCCTCGAAGTCTCCCTGCGCGCCGCTGATATGGCCTGCTACATGGCCAAGGAAAAGGGCCGTAACCGGGTTCAGGTCTATCACGCCGACGATTCGGAACTGTCCCTGCGCTTTGGAGAGATGGCCTGGGTTCAGCGTCTGCACATGGCACTCGAAGATAACCGTTTTTGTTTATATGCCCAGCAAATCGCGCCGCTGGGGCATATCGAACAGGGTGGCGGACATATTGAAATCCTGTTGCGTCTGCACGATGAAGCAGGTCGCATGATTCTTCCGGACAGTTTCATTCCGGCAGCAGAACGATACGGTCTTATGACTTCGTTAGATCGCTGGGTAGTGGAGAACGTTTTTAAGATCATTGCTCAGTGCATATCGGAGAAACACAAAGGTCCGTTGGCGATGTGTGCGATTAATCTGTCAGGCATTACTATAGGAGATGACGCATTTCTGGACTTCCTGCGTCAACAGTTTGTTGTTTACGACATACCACCTGAAATGATTTGTTTTGAAATTACTGAAACCAGTGCGATATCAAATTTAGGCAGTGCAATCAGATTTATTAATGAACTCAAAGGCTTAGGTTGTCATTTTTCATTAGATGACTTTTGTGCCGGTATGTCCTCGTTCGCCTACTTGAAACATTTACCTGTAGACTTCCTGAAGATCGACGGGAGTTTCGTTAAGGATATGCTGGACGACCCGATTAACCTCGCCATGGTCGAAGTGATTAATCACATTGGTCATGTAATGGGTAAGCGTACGATTGCCGAGTTTGTAGAACCACCCCAGATCGAGCAGGCACTGCTGGAGATTGGGGTCGATTACGCTCAAGGGTATGTCATAGAACGCCCGCATCTGTTTACTTGCGAAAGTTTACAAAGTCGTCCTGCGAGGCCTCAGCCTTTGTTGTTCAAGGCGCCAGGCACGTTCCGCTGAAACTCTTGCTGATCCTTAATCACAATCAAAAGGAGCTCGACAGTGATCGACACATTTATTCGAACCGGCCCACTCATGGAAGCTGCAAGTTATCCTGACTGGGCCCAACGCCTGATCCATGATTGCAGCGAGAGCAAACGCAGGGTCGTCGAACATGAGCTGTATCAACGGCTGCGCGATAACAAGCTCAGTGCAAAGACCATGCGCCATTACCTTATTGGTGGCTGGCCGGTGGTTGAACAGTTTGCGTTGTATATGGCGCAGAACTTGACCAAGACCCGTTTCGCCCGTCATCCCGGAGAAGACATGGCGCGTCGCTGGTTGATGCGCAACATTCGCGTTGAACTCAATCACGCCGACTATTGGGTGCACTGGAGTCGGGCTCATGGTGTCAGCCTGGAAGATCTGCAAGCGCAGCCTGTTGCGCCAGAACTTCACGCCCTCAGCCATTGGTGCTGGCACACCAGTTCGTCGGACTCGCTGATCGTCGCCATTGCCGCGACCAACTACGCCATTGAGGGCGCAACGGGGGAGTGGTCCGCGGTGGTTTGCTCCAATGGCATCTACGCAGCATCGTTCCCCGAGGAGGATCGCAAGCGGGCAATGAAGTGGCTGAAGATGCACGCGCAATATGATGATGCGCATCCCTGGGAAGCGCTGGAAATCATCTGCACATTAGCGGGGATGAATCCGAGCAAAGCGTTGCAGGTAGAGTTGCGTCAGGCCGTTTGTAAAAGTTACGACTACATGTACCTCTTCCTGGAGCGTTGCATGCAGTTGGAACACGCTGAAAAGGCTCAAGTCCCGCGTGAGCGCATGGCTTTCGCTGAAAGCTGAGTCGTTATTACGCAGCAATGAAAAAGCCCGCACCTCCTGTTCAGGGAGGGCGGGCTTTTTTGGTTCCGGCAGCGAATTCAGGCGCTGATCTTGAGGCCAACGAGGCCGGCAATGATCAGTGCGACACTGGCGAGTCTGAATAGCGCCATGGACTCACCAAACAGAATGATCCCGGCGATGACGGTTCCGACCGCACCCACGCCTGTCCAGATGGCGTAGGCGGTGCCCAGCGGCAATTCCTTCATGGCCAGGCCCAGCAGGCCCAGGCTGATGGCCATCGCGGTAATGGTGAGAGCGGTGGGGAGAGGGCGACTGAAGCCATCGGTGTATTTCAGGCCAACAGCCCAGCCGACTTCGAACAGACCGGCGAAAAACAGAATGATCCAGGACATTGAAGACCTCCATCGATTGACGGGGTCGTCCCCAGATTAATGACTCGATCGAGCCGCGAGGTCGTCCTCGCGTTGCGCCATAGAGTGCCCATCATTAACCCGGGGATCAAGTTTTCAGATCAGTCGATTGCCTGCTGAGTGGCTGTTTCCCGGTCTTCTTTTTCACTCATTCGGCGGAACCAGGTCGAGAGCAGTGCCCCGGAGATGTTGTGCCACACGCTGAACAAGGCGCTCGGCACCGCCGCCAGAGGCGAGAAGTGCGCACTGGCCAGCGCCGCACCCAGACCTGAGTTTTGCATACCCACTTCCAGTGCCAGTGATTTACGCTGGGCCAATGGCAGCTTGAACAGGCGGCCAGTGAAATAGCCCAGCAGATAGCCAAAGCTGTTGTGCAACATGACGACGGCCATGATCAACAGGCCCGATTCGGCGATTTTTGCCTGACTGGCCGCCACCACTGCCGTAACTATGATCACGATGCTCACCACGGAGATCAAAGGCAGCACTTCCACGGCGTGGCGCACCCGGTGACCGAGCACGCGTTGGGCCGCTACCCCAAGCACGATCGGTAACAGCACCACTTGCAGGATCGACCAGAACAGCTCCATGAAGGACACCGGCAACCAGGCCGAAGCCAACAGCCAGATCAGTGCGGGTGTCAGCAGCGGAGCGAGGAGGGTGGTGACAGCCGCGATGGCGACTGACAACGCCAGGTCGCCACGCGCGAGCCAGGTCATCACGTTCGACGAGGTGCCGCTTGGGCAGCAACCGACCAGGATCACGCCGACGGCAATTTCCGGGGGTAAGTGGAACGCCTGGCAGAGCAACCACGCCACACCGGGCA
>Ga0247812_10000324_pt1 | contig 37415 bp, 23 predicted proteins | sample UWRJL149409B1_FD_178011 | JGI IMG/M metagenome (GOLD analysis project Ga0247812, IMG submission 178011) | Plant litter microbial communities from Arlington Agricultural Research Station in Wisconsin, United States - UWRJ-L149-409B-1 | ecosystem: Environmental > Terrestrial > Plant litter >...
ACTTCAGCAAAAAGAGGCGCACAACTCACTACTCTTATTTTCTTTGATTCTTTCTTTAACGGAATAGAATCGGTAACTATTAACTCGCTTAATTTTGAGTTTTCGATTTTTTCGTATGCGTCACCTGATAAAATGGCGTGTGTACAAATTGCTCTAACACTTAATGCTCCTTTTTCGATCATTAAATCTGCTGCTTTCGCTAATGTTCCACCAGTATCGATCATGTCGTCTACTAATATTACGTTACGTCCTTTTACTTCACCAATTAGCTCCATAGTGTCGATAACGTTGGCTGCTTTTCTTTGTTTGTAACAGATTACTACATCTGATTCCAGAAACTTAGAGTAAGCATATGCTCTTTTTGAACCTCCCATATCCGGAGATGCAATGGTTAAATTGTCTAAATTTAAACTTTTTACGTATGGTAAAAAGATGGTTGATGCAAATAAATGATCTACCGGTTTTTCGAAAAACCCCTGAATTTGATCTGCGTGCAAATCCATTGTCATTACTCTTGTCGCTCCGGCAGCATCTAATAAATTAGCTACTAATTTTGCTCCAATCGGAACTCTTGGTTTATCTTTTCTATCTTGTCTTGCCCAACCAAAATAAGGCATAACAGCTGTAATGTGTCTTGCTGATGCACGTTTTGCTGCATCGATCATTAGCAACAATTCCATCAAATTATCAGCAGTTGGAAATGTTGAGCACACGATAAAAACGCGTAATCCTCTTATTGACTCTTCGTATGATGGCTGAAATTCTCCATCGCTATACGTTGACATCGTTACTTTTCCTAACGGAATTCCGTATTGTTCTGCAATTTTTTCTGCAAGATAAACACTTTGTGAACAAGCAAAAATTTTAGCTTCTGGTTCTAGGTGCGACATTATAATTTGTTGTTTTTGCTCCGCTGCGCTCTGCACAATTTGGCTTTATGATTTTCGTAAAGCCGGACCTGTATAAATGCCTCGGGTGTAGTTAGTTGTGTGTGCTTCGTTTTAACGAGGTGCAAATTTAGAAAATTTATTGGACACTGAAAGGAAAAATTTAAGTATTTTTAGTAGATCATTTAATTTTATTTTTTACATTTGCACCGTGTTAAAGGAATAAGCACAGTTATGACAACATAATTACTTATTCTATTGCGTTAAAAGAGTTGGATTTATTTCACTTTTTTTTTCGTCTGCTAAGCCCGGATGGCGGAATTGGTAGACGCGCTGGTCTCAAACACCTGTGGGAAACCGTGCCGGTTCGACTCCGGCTCCGGGTACGTAAAACCTCTTCAGCAATGAAGAGGTTTTTTTATGCTTAAAATGGAGCATTTATAAACAAACAACTACAAATAACCATCGCGTTCATTATATTTATCCCTTAAAATTGTCATTGCCTTTTTAAGAATTGCCAACAAACCATTGCAAAACCTAAACCTTAACCATGAAATATCGATTATTACTGCTCCTATTATTATTGTCAACCCTCTCAAATGCCCAAAAAATCAAATGGGATAATTTAAATGTAAGGCGAGAAATGCCTCCCACTTTATTTGTGAAGGAAAATCCACTGGATGTTGCTTTTATGACTACCTCGACAGATCATGAGTTTTTTGCAGATCAAACTATGGATTATCGTGTTGCTGATATGGGCGTCTTATACAATGACTATATATATAATGATTTAGGTTTTCCAAAACTAGTCGCTTTATTAGAATACAAATACCAGCCGGCAACTTTGCATTTGATAAAAAAAGAATTAAAATATCAGGTTGCTGTTGTCTCTCATCTCTATGCCAATTTGATTTTAATAGATCCCGAAAAAGGCGTTTTTGATGTTCAGGAAATTAGATTGGGAGATTGCGACTTGGTTAATCCGGTGGCAAACACAAAAGGATATAATTCTAATCTCGGAAATTTAGATTATCCGAACAATTTAAACACCACACTTTTAATGACTGATTTATCTGAATTTGAAGCCAATCAATACAGAGATCAGAAAGACCCGAGCCTACCAAGGAAAACAGATGTTAAAGATGTAGACCTGATACAAGTAGTCAAACTAAGTTTAAAAGTAGGCAACATACTGCATACCAAATTTCATCCTTACGGAAAATATATATCACGTTCTTTCAATTATTTAAAAGAGGATAAAGATTTTAATGGCGAAAATTTCAACAAAGCTTCTCAATTGATTAATACTGGAATTGATCCTATTAATGAATCAAAAGTTCGCCAGGCTCTTGAGATTTGGAAAACAGAAGCAAAATCAATTACCAATCTGGAAGACAAGAAAAACAAAAAATATTATATCGCCATTCAGGAAAATATTTTACAATGCTATAATATTCTGAGAGATTTTACAGAAACAGACGAAATTGCCAACCAGCTAAAAACTATCGATCCAAAGAATCAAATTGCCGAAGCTTTAATTTCGAATAAAAAGAAAGATGAAATTCAAGTAGAGAAAAAAGAGATTTTTTACACACCGCTTCCTGCACGCTTTGCGCAAACAGATGTAACTCGTTTTTTAAAGAAGAAAAAAGATATCATAAATGGACTGAACCATATTCAACCCGATAAATATGACGGAAAACTAACTGATATGAGTATTTATAAATCAGCATCTTTACAAATCAAAGAAACTGCCGCAGGATCAGAAATTTTCAACATACTGGTAGATTTGATGATAGATATTGCAGGATATGAGAAAAACTCCTCCAATTATAGCCAGCGAAAAGAACTAACCGATGTACTAAAAAATTACAATGCATTTTGTTTGAAGGTTGCTGATGAAACAAAAAAATTTAAAGCTACTTACGACTTTAAAAACGGTCGACTTTCTTATCGTACAAAATTAAGAGAGCACATTTTAAATCTTAATAAAATAGCCAATTTTACAGCTTTTGACGATGCTTTAGCGACCAGCGTAGCTACTACTATTGAAAAAACAAAGCCAGAAAATATAACAATTGCAAAGGATTTTATTGCTCTGAACACCGCAATTACTCTAAAGCAATTGACAAATTCAACACAATATGATTCAACTATTGCTACAACCATTACTAACATTACTGCCTTTTTAGATGCTAAATTTCCAATTCAAAATCGTGAAGTTTTTTTTGAATTTAAAAATGCCTGCAGAGTAATTAAGGAAAACAAAAAATTAAGCACGCTTGAAGTTGCTGATTTTGGTAATACACTAAGACTTTTATATTTGTATTGCTAGAGTATATTAAATCATTTAAAAGACCTCTTCCTCAAACGAAGAGGTCTTTTTTATTTCTCTTAAAAAAATCAAATTAATGGATCTATTCATAATTTATTAAATTATTCTTGTCCAGTAATTTATATTAAAATAATTTTGCTATGTTTGTAAGTGTAAAACTAACACTTAACCATGAAAAAGCTATTATTACTAACTCTTTTTGGGATTTTTCTCAATTCGTTTGCTCAAAAAAAACCAAATTCATTTTTTACAAATTCTGAGAAGACTATAAAAGTAGGCTTTGAAATGAATGCGAAAAACACACCAACTTATACTATATTATATCACGATAAAGTTATACTTAATACTTCTGAATTGGGAATTTTACGCGAAGACGGCAATTTCTATTCTGATTTAAAATTGATTAAAATTTCTGATGCCAAAAAAGTAACTGACAACTACTCGATGCTTCAGGGAAAACGAAAAGATATTTCATACGCTGCTAATCAATATATTGTGAGTCTTCAGAATTCTAAAGGTGAAGCTATGGAAATCATTTTTCAGCTTTCGAAAGATGGAGTTGCGCTTCGATATAACTTTCCTTCAACATCAAAAGAACTGAAAAGAATCGTTGAAGAAAAAACGGCTTATAATTTTGACACTTCGGCGAAAGCCTGGTTACAACCCATGTCGAAAGCTAAAACGGGATGGAAAGAAACGAATCCGGCTTATGAAGAACATTATGCAATGGGCGTTCCTTTGAATACAAAACCTGCATTTGGCGAGGGTTGGGTTTATCCGGCACTTTTTGAAACCAATAATAATTGGGTTTTGATTTCTGAAACCGGTTTGCACAACAAATATTGCGGAACCCGATTGGTGTACAATGAAAATACAAAAGCAATGCAGGTTACTTTTCCTCAAAAGGAAGAAATTTTCCCGAATGGCGCTTTAAATCCTGAATCTCAATTGCCATGGATTACGCCTTGGCGTATTATTACAATTGGTTCTTTGAGTACAATTACCGAAAGTACTTTAGGAACTGATCTTGCCGATCCTGCCATAAAAATGGATACTTCTTTTATTAAAAGCGGACTTTCGTCATGGAGTTGGGTTTTATTAAAAGATGATTCTGTAAATTATGAAACAACACATCAGTTTATTGAATACGCCTCTAAAATGAATTGGCCGTATTGTTTAATTGATGCAGATTGGGATACAAAAATTGGTGATGAAAAAATGAAGGAATTAGTGGCTTTCGCCAAAACCAAAAGCGTAAAATTATTGGTTTGGTACAATTCATCCGGTTCCTGGAATGGTACTGAATATCATCCGAAGAATAAATTATTAACACCGGAAACAAGAGCTGCCGAATTTAAAAGAATGAATGATTTAGGCATTGCCGGAATCAAGGTTGATTTCTTTGGAGGCGATGGACAATCGATGATTGCGTATTATCATGATATGCTAAAAGATGCTGCCGACTATAAATTGATGATCAATCTTCACGGTGCCACTTTACCTCGCGGATGGCAACGTACTTATCCTAATTTACTAACTACCGAAGCTGTAAAAGGATATGAATATATTACTTTCGATCAAAATATTGCCAATCTGGAACCTAGCCATTGTGCCATGCTGCCTTTTGCCAGAAATGCTTTTGACCCAATGGATTTCACTCCTATGGCTCTAGATAAAATTCCGAATATTGATAGAAAAACAACTCCGGCTTTCGAATTGGCTTTACCTGTTTTATTCTTGTCAGGGATTCAGCATATTGCCGAAATTCCGGAAGGAATGGCGAAAATGCCAGCTTATGTTGTGGATTATTTAAAAGATATTCCGACCAATTGGGATGACTCAAAATTCATTGCCGGTTTCCCGGGAAAATATATCGTAATGGCAAGAAAAAGCAACAACATCTGGCATATTGTTGGGATTAACGGAGAAAACACGCCTAAAGAAATTGAGCTTGATTTGTCTTTTGTAAAAAATCAAAAAGGATTTATTATTCTCGAAGATGAAAAGGTTTTTAAACAAGAATCGATTTCAAAAAGCCAAAAATTAACTTTAAAAATGAAACCTAATGGTGGGTTTGTGATTAAGATATAAATTCCAATAATTTAAAAATTCCAAATTCCATTTGACGACGAATCGTATTGGAATTTGGAATTTTTTACTTGGAATTTAATCTGTAAAAATTTCACAACTTGCATTATGCAAAATAGGAAAATTACAAGAGTTCGCAATAAAACACAATTGATTGGCTTTTTTATGAAGTTCAATTGCCAAATCTATTTTATCTGAATTTGAGATTTTTACTTTTGGATTTAGTATTACGGCAACAATACGCCCGCTTCCATCTGGATTTACTTCTAAAGTTGCTTCGGCATGGTCTGAATATTCCATAACTTCAATTCCATTTTGAGAGCATACATATAAATAAGACATCATATGGCAGGAAACCAAACTGCTTAATAATAAATCTTCGGGATTGTATAATTCTGGATCGCCTTTGAATGCTTTGGCTGCTGAAACATTTAAAGTTGGCTTGCCTTCGATTATAATCTGATGACTTTTGCTGTAAATTCTCTTCGTTGAATCTTCCTGAATTTGATCTGAAGTCCACTTTGCTTCCGCCTTAAATAAATGTTTCATTTTGCTTTCGTTTTACCTTGCAAAATTAAGCTTTTTAAAGAGTTGCAAATGAATTAATCGCGTAAAGGCGCAAAGCTTTTGACACAATCTTGTCATTTCGACGAAGGAGAAATCCTCGCAAGTAACTCCATAAAGTATAGCCAATCTTTGTCGAGCTTCTCGCGAGGATTTCTCCTTCGTCGAAATGACAAAAATGAGTAAAATTCTTGTAAATTCGTGCCATTCTTGGCCAACTTTTAATCCATAAAAAAACCTCGAAAGAATTACTTTCGAGGTTTCTTAGAGAATTACTAACTAATTAACATAATTCCAAAACTATTTTTTTACAGAGAATTTAAAAGTAGTTTTAGTTTTATAATTTTCTCCCGGGTTTAAAACCGTTGTTGGGAAGTTTTTCTGATTTGGAGAATCAGGATAATGTTCTGTTTCTAAACATAAACCTGTTCTGTGTGCATACGTTCCGCCTTTAGGATTTGGTAACGTTCCGTCAAGGAAGTTTCCAGAGTAAAACTGAATTCCAGGTTCGTCTGTTGTCATTTCCATAACTCTTCCACTGGCTGCGTGGTACACTTTTGCGATAACTGTTTTTCCTTTTTCAGGATTGTTCAATACCCAGCAGTGATCGTATCCTTTTCCTCTTGCTAATTGTTCATTTTTAACCTCAATGTCTTTTCCAATTAATTTTGGTTTTCTGAAATCGAAAGGCGTATTAGCAACTTCATCTAATTTTCCTGTCGGAATTAAAGTGGCATCAACCGGAACTAATTTATCTGCGTTTAAAGTCAATTCGTGATCTAATATTGTTTTTGTGAAATCTCCCGATAAATTGAAATAAGAATGTTGTGTTAAGTTTACTACTGTTTTCTTATCTGTAGTAGCCTCGTATAAAACTTCTAACTGATTATCATTTGTCAACGTATACGTTACAAAAACTTTCAAATTTCCAGGATAACCTTCTTCCATATCTTTACTTAAGTACGATAATTTCAGAATTGCCGAATCTCCGGATTTTGCCTCATCTGCTTTCCAAACCACATTAAAATATCCTTGTGGTCCACCGTGTAAAGCGTTTGGTGCATTATTGATTGCCAATTGATATTCTTTTCCGTCTAAAGTAAATTTTCCTTTAGCAATTCTGTTTCCGTATCTTCCGATCAAAGCTCCAAAAAATGGATTTTCTTTTTCGTATTGTGCCAAATTATCAAATCCAATAACTACATTTTCAGAAACACCTTCTTTATTAGGTACTTTCAAATCTGTAATTCTTCCTCCAAAAGTGATGATATCAACTTCCATCCCATTTTGGTTTTTCAGTTTATAACTATCGACCTGTTCTCCTTTTGCAGTTTTTCCGTAAGAAGATTTTTCGATTGTAACTGTAGCTTTTTCATCTGAAGAAACTGTTGTAGCATCCATTTTTTTATCGTTTTTGCATTGAACTGAAATTGCCGCCAAACTCATTAGGCCTATTCCAAAAATACAACGTTTTAATACATTCATAAATGATAATTTTTTGGTTTGTAAAAAGTTAAATGTTAGAAGTAAAATGTTAGACGTGAAATTTAATCATTTTATAAATGTAAAAATTACCTTTTTGAGTTTTTTCACATTTTACATCTTACAAATTACATTTTACTGCCTTAAAGGCCGTGCTGAAACAAATGATAATATGCTTCATTTGCATTGATCTTATCTTTAAAGTCTCTTACGGTAGTTTTTTCGTCAATAACCAATAATTCGATTCCGGCGATATCAGCAAAATCTTCCATGTATTCAGTTGTTAGCGACTGGCTGTAAACTGTATGATGCGCTCCTCCGGCTAAAATCCATGCTGTTGCAGCAATGTCAAGATTTGGTTTACAATCCCATAAAACTCTGGCAACCGGTAATTTTGGTAACTCAGCCATTGGTTTAATCGCTGTAACTTCGTTTACGATCAAACGGAAACGAGTTCCCATATCAACCAAAGAAACGTTGATTGCCTCTCCAGCTGGTGAATTAAACACCAAACGGGCAGGATCTTCTTTTCCTCCAATTCCTAAAGGATGTACTTCACAAGAAGGTTTTCCGTCAGCAATTGATGGGCAAATTTCCAACATATGAGATCCTAAAACGTATGATTTTTGTGGTGTGAAGTGGTACGTATAATCTTCCATGAAAGAAGTTCCTCCTTCAAGACCCACGTTCATTACTTTTAAAGCACGAACCATTGCAGCTGTTTTCCAGTCTCCTTCTCCACCAAAACCGTAACCATCGGCCATTAATCTTTGTGTTGCGATTCCAGGTAATTGTTTCCAAACCCCAAGATTTTCAAACGTATCTGTAAAAGCTCCAAAACCTCCTTCTTCAAGGAAAGCTCTTAAACCTAATTCAATTTTTGCCGCTTCCGCTAATGAACTTCTTTGTGCACCGCCTTCTTTTAAAGCATCAGTCAAATTATAAGAAGCCTCGTAAACCGCCAATAAATCATTTAATTCCTTGTCTGTAACTTTTTCAATATATTTCGTAACATCTGACGAATCAAATCCGTTAACCGACATTCCAAAACGAATTTGAGCCTCAACTTTGTCTCCTTCTGTAACAGCAACTTCACGCATATTGTCTCCAATACGAGCCACTTTTAAGTTTTGAAGTTCATCCCATCCTAAAGCAACTCTTGTCCAGATGCCTAATTTTTTCTGAACTCTTTCGTCTTCCCAATGTCCAACAACCACTTTGCGTTTTTTGCGCATTCTTGACATGATAAAACCAAATTCACGATCTCCGTGAGCTGATTGATTTAGGTTCATGAAATCCATATCGATAGTTCCCCACGGAATTTCAGCATTGTATTGTGTGTGTAAATGACATAATGGTTTTTTCAGAATACTCAATCCGCCAATCCACATTTTAGCTGGTGAAAAAGTGTGCATCCACGCAATAATTCCGATACAGTTTTTAGCCGAATTTGCCGCCAAACACACATCTAAGATTTGAGAAGGTGATTTTACCACATCTTTATAAACCACTTTTACCGGAATATTTGATGCCCCATCTAATCCTTTTGCAATTATTTGAGAATGCTCCGCTACTTTTCTAAGTGTTTCTTCACCGTATAATTCCTGGCTTCCTACTACAAACCATACTTCTTTTTGAGATATATCAATCATGTTATTTTGTTTATTTTGTTTCAAGTTTCAGGTTTCAAGTTTTGAATTGCTTAAAATCTTTGCTCTTTATTCTTTATTCTTTTATCTAAAATTATTGTCCGTAATACGAATCTTTTCCGTGTTTGCGGTTGTAATGTTTCTTTATTAGGGAATCTTTTAATCTTGGTGCGTTCGGATTTATTTGTAAAGTCAGGTACGCCATTTCGGCTACGACTTCTAAAACCTTACTATTATAAACCGCTTTTGCAGCATTTTTTCCCCAGGCAAACGGACCGTGATTTCCAATCAGAATCATTTCTACTTCTTCATAAGAAAGATTTTTTTCTTTGAAGCAATCCAAAATCTGAATTCCGGTATTGTGTTCGTAGTTTCCTTCGATGAGCGAATCTGCCATTGGCGGCGCGCAAGGAATATCGGCTGTCAAATGGTCGGCATGTGTTGTTCCGAAAATCGGAATATCCTGTTGTGACTGTGCCCAGGCAACAGAATAGGTTGCGTGTGTATGTGCAACACCACCAATATTTGGCCAGTTTTTATATAAGTAGGCGTGTGTTTTTGTATCAGATGACGGACGCATTGTTCCTTCAATAACATTGTTATCAAAATCCACAATAACAATATCTTCCGGTTTTAAATCTTCATACGGAACACCGCTTGGTTTGATGGCAAAAACACCATTTTCTCTATCCACCGCACTTACATTCCCAAAAGTATATACTACCAAATTCAATGCGTTTAACTGCATGTTGGCTTCGTAGCATTCTTGCTTTAAATCTTTATAAAGAGAACTCATGTTTTGCTATTTTTATAGTTGGATCTTCAAAAGCACTTAATTGATCGTAGGCAATTAACAATTTGTTATACGCTGCTACTTTGTCTAATTGAGGGAAATATTCTCCATCGAAATCGCTTCCTATTTTTTGGCTTGCTTCAATTACGTTTGGATAAATTCCGGCTGCAACTGCCGCATAAATCGCTGCTCCTAAAGCAGGAGTCTGATCTGAAGCTGCAATTTTAATTGGCTTGTTTAAAACATTCGCCAAAGTCTGCATGATAAAAGGCGATTTTCTGGCAACGCCACCGATTCCGATAACGCTATCAATTTTCACTCCCTCTTCTTCAAAACGATCCACGATTTTTTTCGCTCCAAAACAAATGGCATTTACCAAAGCTTTGAAAATATGTGGTGCTTTTGTTCCTAAAGATAAATTCGAAATCGCGCTTTTTAATTCCTGATTGGCATCCGGCGTTCTTCTTCCGTTGATCCAGTCCAAAGCAATTGGAAGACTTTCTGAAACTGGAATTTTCTCCGCTTCTTTTGTCAGTTCCACAATTAATTTATCACTGAATTCTTCTCTTAATTGTTCTTTTTGAGTATCATTTAAAACTGTTGAAGAAGTCAATAAATGATCTGTCGGCCACATTAATAATTCTTTGTACCAAGCCAATAAATCTCCAAAAGCAGATTGCCCTGCTTCAAGACCAATAAATCCCGGAATTACAGATCCATCCACTTGTCCGCAGATTCCGCGAACCGTTTTTGTTCCTACTTCATCATAAGAACCCACCAAAATATCACAAGTTGAAGTTCCCATAACGCGAACTAAAGTGTTTTCTCCAATTTTTGCTCCAACAGCTCCAGAGTGTGCGTCGAATGTTCCAACAGCAATAACTGTGTCTGTTGAAAGTCCTAAACGATCTGCCCATTCTTTGCTTAAATTTCCGGCAACTAAATCAGAGGTATAAGTTTCATCATATAAATTGCCACGAAGTTGCGCTAAATATGGATGTAGTTTTTCTAAGAATTCAACTGGTGGAAGTCCGTTCCAGTCTGCATGCCACATGGCTTTGTGACCCGCTGCGCAACGGCTTCTTTTGAAAGTTTTTAAATCTTTATCTTCGATTAATAAATACGTCATTAAATCGCAGTGCTCCATCCAGGTGTGCGCTGCATTTCGAACGGCTTCATCTTCTCTTGCGATGTGTAAAATTTTAGCCCAAAACCATTCTGATGAATAAATTCCACCTACATATTTTGTTACGTTTTCTCCGCCCCAGCTTACTGCCAGTTCGTTGATTTCGTTTGCTTCGTTGATTGAAGTATGATCTTTCCACAATACCATCATAGCGTTTGGATTTTCTTCAAAACCTTTTGTCAAGGCCAAAGGAATTCCCTCTTTAGTTACAGGAACCGGAGAAGATCCGGTTGTATCAATACAAATCCCTTTTACTAATGAAGGATCTACTTTACTTTCTTTTATAACGGTTTGAATTGTAATTTCCAATCCTTCTATATGATCCAAAGGATGCTGACGAAACTGATTTATTGATGCGTCACAATATTGTTTGTTTTTCCATCTTTTGTAATGAGAAACATTTGATGCCAATTCCTGCCCATTTTCAGTATCGATAAGCACCGCCCGAACAGAATCTGTTCCGTAGTCCAATCCTATAACGTAATTTTTCATTCGAAATTCATTTTTAATAATGACAAATATAATTATAATTCATTTATAAGTGTACAATAAACACTTAATAAAAACAGGCACTTGAATTTTTACAAATAATGCATCAAAACAAGGGTTTAAGGTCAAAACAGAAAATAAACGTAGCTTTTACATTTATTCTGTTGCGATTATTTCATCTTAATTTTCAAAACAGTAACCGAGTACGCTGGAAAATCATACTGAACTTTGCTTCCGCTTACTTTAAATTCACTTTCTTTCGGGCTAATTTTAGTTGGAGCTTCAAAAGAATTCTCATCATTTATCCCATCTCCTTTTAAAGTTATTGCTGTTCCTTTTGTATCCAATTTTGCTCCTTTTACATCAATTGAAACATTTTGAGCTGTTGCCGCGGTATTCACAATTTTCAGAATTACTTCTTTAGAATTCACATCTTTTACTGCAGATGCAAACAAATCGTTTTGACCTGTAACAGCTTTTCCATCTTTTGTAATGTTGATTAAATCTGTTCCTTTATTGTTAGAAAACAATTTCTGAACATAATAATTTGGTGTTCCGTACGATTGTAAATTGTTGAACCAAATCATATCCGGTGTCCATTGCCAGCCTTCTACGTGTGCCAATAAAGGGGCATAAGAAGTCAGGTGAACAACCTCAGCATTACGCTCCATTCCGGTCATGAAAGCTGCTTCAGAAAAAGCACATTCCCAGTTGTTTTTATTATCCGGACTTGCGATTGCCACACTTTGCGCTGCATATTCTCCGGCAAAAATTTTCGGTCCTTTGCGGTCGTAATTATCGTAACGCGTTACGTTTTTACGGAACCATGCCGGATCTTTATAATAATGTTCGTCAACAATTTCTGCGTTTAGTTTTTTAAGTTCTTTCATACCATAATCAAAATAATCTCCGTCAGGAAATGGTCCGGTTCCTGAAACAATTGTAATATTTGGATATTTAGCTTTGATAGCTTTTTCGAAAACTTTAAAACGTTCAATATAATCTGGTCCCCATTGCTCGTTTCCAACTCCAATGAATTTTAAATTGAATGGTTTTGGATGTCCCATATCGGCTCTAACTTTTCCCCAAGCTGTCGTTTGATCGCCGTTTGCAAATTCAATTAAATCTAAAGCATCTTGTACATAAGGATCGATTTGATCCATTGGAACCAATTCTCCGGTGTTGAATTGACACGCCATTCCACAGCTTAAAATAGGAAGCGGAGAAGCTCCAATATCTTCTGAAAGTTGGAAATATTCAAAGAATCCTAAACCAAAACTCTGAAAATAATCCGGAGCAGGACGATGTGCAAATTCCATGTTCCAACGGTTTACGGCAGTTTCTCTGTCTTCCACTTTTCCAACTGATTTTTTCCATTGGTAACGTTCTGCCAAAGTTCTTCCTTCTACAATACAGCCGCCTGGAAAACGTAAAAATCCTGGTTTCAAATCGTATAATAATTGTACTAAATCACTACGCATTCCATTTTTTCTTCCTTTCCAGGTATCTTCTGGAAACAACGAAATATTATCCAAATCGATAACTCCGTTTCCTTCAAAAGTAATTTTCAGTTTTGCCTTAGCTTCTGTTGCTGTAGAGGTTAACTGAGCAGTATAATCTGTCCAGTCTTTTGATGTTGGAACAATCGAAGTTTCGCCTAAAACTTTATTGTCCTTATCTATAAATTGGAACTTGATCTTGGTAATGTTTCCTGATAATTTTGAAGCTTTTAAAGACAGATTGTATTTGAGGCCTTTCTTAATTCCCATTCCCCTAAAACCTTCATTGATCAATTGATAACCGCTTGCATCATTAAGAGTAACTCTGCAATAATTATGATTGGTTCCTTGGTTTGAATACTGAACTACAGTGGCAATTCCGGATTGCTGATTTAGTTTATGACGATCGCTGTTGGGTTCTTGCCAACCCATCATTGGAAACAGAAATTCAAACGATCTGTTTTTAATCATTTCAGCATACAAACCTCCATCGGCTGCAAAATTGATGTCTTCGAAAAATACTCCGTACATAGTCGGCTGAATTTTGGTTACTGTTTGGGCAACATCAACCTGAAGATTATTTTTTTGTGCCGAAGCAAAAAGGCCGTTCAGCAATAAACCGCAAAGGGTAATTTTGGTAATTAAATTGGACTTCATTTTTTATTATATTTAATGTGTTTTGGGCACGCGGATGACGTGGGTTAAAACGGGTTTTTATTTTTATTTAACTGTGGCTTAAATTTAAAACACATAGAAACATAGTTTTTTGGTGCTAAAAAGGCATTTCATTTATTTAAAAAAACATAGCTATGTGTGCAAATCTAGATTTGTTTTGTACTCTTTTTTATTAGTTTTAATTCTATGTATCTATGTGTTTAAATTTTCTCACGCAGATTTCGCAGATCGAGCAGATTTTTTTGTAATCTTTTTAATCCTTTAATCTATGGCATTTTCTTGATTCTTTCTTCTTTCCTCTATTTTCTATATTCTATGTTCTTTATTCTATTTATAATCCAACCAAACTTTCATTTTTCCAACGCCACGATTCGACCACGAATAATAAGGAATGGCTTTGAATTTTGAATTCTCAATTACATTTACGCCCTGCAATAAATTAGCTTCTTTTTTTACTTTGAAAGTATCTGAAGAACTTATATTGATTTTATCGAAATTGCTTTTGTTATCAATTTCTTCAACTGCGTAAACAATTGGACCGTATTCTAAAGAAACTTTATTTTTATTGGTTGCTACCTTTGAATTGGTTTCAACTTCCTGAACTTCCATTGGGAAATTAAGAGCGATTTTATCTCCTTTTTTCCAATTTCTGGTTACGTTGAAATAACCATTTTCAGGCTGAATTGCCAATGTTTCCCCGTTTACGGTAATCGTTGGTTTTTGAGTTGAAGCTTTTCTATACGTATATAAATCTCCTGGCAAAACTTCATTTCTTGCCCAGCCCGGAACTCTAAGTTTAATTGTGAATTTACTCTCTTTTTTCGGATTTACAGAAATTCCAACTTTTCCGTTCCAAGGATAAGAAGTTTGCTGTGCAATCTGTAAATCGGTTTTTCCTAATGTAAAAGAAGCATCATTTGAAGCATACAAATTCACATATAAATCATTCTTTGTTTTAGAATAAATCAAACCGGGAATTGATGGGATAAAACGAATCAAATTAGTCGGACAGCAGGAACAATCAAACCAAGCCTGACGCGTACACGAACCTCTGTTCGATTTGTAAACGCCATCAGCTTCTAAGGCATTTGGATAAAAAAATTGTTTTCCGTCAAGCGAAATGCCCGAAATTAATCCGTTGTACATGGTTCTTTCGATAACATCAAAATATTGAGATTTCCCGTATAAACTGTGCAGTCTGTGGTTCCAATACACATCGCCAATTGCAGCGCAGGTTTCGTTGTAAGCGGTTAAATTAGGTAATTCATAATTATCTCCAAATGCTTCTCCGTCATGTCGCGAACCTATCCCGCCGGTGATGTACATTTTTTTATTGACCATGTTATCCCATAAATTATTTACGGCATTTTCATAGGCTTTGTCTTTTGTCAGTGCGACAATATCGGTCATTCCCGCATACATATAAACGGCACGAACAGCATGTCCTACTACTTCTTTTTGCTCGGTAACTGGTATATGATCCTGTGCATATTCTCCGTATAATTTGTGATTATTTGGATTCCCGCGATTGTCCAGATAATATTTGGCCAGTTTCAGATAATCTTTCTTTCCTGTAATTTGATACAATTTTAGTAATCCTGTTTCTACAATCTGATGTCCCGGAACTCCTTTTACCTGACCTGGATTATCTCCAAAAGTTCTTACCAGCATATCGGCTGCTTTTATGGCAATCTCTAGAAAATTGGTTTTTCCGGTTGCTTCATAATGCACGATTGCGGCTTCTATTAAATGTCCCGGATTGTATAATTCGTGACTAATCTGCAAAGATTCCCAACGTTTTCCTTCGATTACGGGAACCCAGGTTGCAGGTGGTTTTGCCGGATTTATCGTTCTCCAGGTTGTAATGTATCCGTCTGCTTCCTGACCTATTTTCACAATGGCAATCATCGAATCCAGAACCCTTTCCAGCTTGGGATTTGGAGCACTGATCAAAGTATTTGAGGCTCCTTCAATGATTTTATAAACATCAGTGTCGTCAAAAGGCATATCGCCGCGAACTTTTCCTGTTTTTTGTTTTCCTGCAATTAAAAAATTTTCAAAACGCCCTTCTTCATTGCATTTCTGAATCGCGTAAGCTATCGTAATTTCCTGTACTCTTTTGATAATGGGCAGCCAAAAAGAATCGGTAAGTTTTACATTCTGAATATTGACCGGCTCAATTTCGTAACCCGCTTTTAAGACGGAAGTTTTATCGCTTTTTTGCACCACATTGTTTTTGTTTTCTTTACAGGAAATCAAAATTAAAAGTGATAAGAAAATTGTTATTATAGGAAAATTATATCTTTTCATTGTTGTTGTATTCTATTTTAAAACGGGCCACAAATCTGCATCCCAAAGCATTTCTTTAACTACTAATCTTGGCACTCCGTTGGTTTTCTTTTCGTAAGCATGATAGAAAATGTAATCTTTCCCATCAAAGGTGTAAGCGCTGTTATGGCCTGCGCCAAAGTAATTTTCGTCGCCTTGCACTACTAAACTGCCCCCGCCTTCATTTAATGATTTTCCGTCTTTATCAACATAAGGTCCGGTTACATTTTTGGCTCTTCCAACCACAACTTTATAAGTGCTTTTTTCGCCGCGGCAGCATAAATCCCAGGAAAGAAATTGGTAGTAATAACCGTTTTTCTTGAAGATAAAAGGAGCTTCAAGCGCGCCATCTCCGGGATCTGAATCCGGTAATTCAAAAGTTCTTTTGCGTTTCGAAATCGTGTGCCATTCCTGAGGCTGTGCAATCGATTTTAAATCGGGATTTAATTTCACCAATTTCAATCCTTCCCAAAAGGAACCAAATGACAACCATGGCGTATTGTTTTCGTCAAAAATTAAATTCGGATCAATGGCATTCCACATATCGCGATTGGGTTGTGATTGAATCACGATTCCCTGATCGACCCATTTGTAATTTTTATCTTTTGGATCTAAAGTTGTATTGGTAGCAACGCCAATTGCCGAAGTATTTTTGGCGAAAGCCGAAACTGAATAATACAAATAATACGTATTGTTATGAAATGAAATATCCGGTGCCCAGATATGATTCTTAAAGTCAGCCGCAACGCCATCTGCCCAAACGGGTTTTTCTGTAAAAACCTGAGGCTGTTTGTCCCATTTTTTTAAATCTTTAGAACTAAAAACACTGATTCCGTTCCCTGTACAATACAAATAATAAGTGTCTTTTTGTTTGATGACAACCGGATCGTGCACTACAATATCCTGCGCAAATGAAACTGAAGCTATCAGCATCATAAGAACAGAAAGTGAATATTTTATGTTTTTGTAAAACTTCATAATTGGATATTTTTTTTCACCATATAAGTGATATAAGATAATTTAAGCTTTTGCTGAAAACTGTGACTTTCTACATCATATAAGCTAAAACTGAAAACCGAGACTGAGGCTGTAAACTATTTACTGAATACCCTCAGATGTCATGACCACTCGTTTCATCGTTCCGTCTTTGTTGTAATACAATTTATCGACACAAACAGATCTTCTAAAACTTCCTCCGTCTGGAATAGATGCTCCGTTGTGATAGATAAAATACGACTGTCCTTTAAAGTCAATTATTGACTGATGATTCGTATTGCTGTTTCCGGCGATTTCATTCATAATTCCTTTAAATTCCCATGGCCCAGTAATTGATTTACTCATAGCGTAGGCAATTTTCTCTGGAAACTCATACGCATAAGATAAATAATACCAGTCTTTATGTTTGTGAATCCAAGGTGCTTCTGTAAAATGCGGCAACTCTTTTATGTGATGAATCGGGCCATCTAATTCGATCATATTTTCTTTTAATTTGGCATAATGACAGGCTGTATTTCCCCAAAATAAATAGGCTTGTCCATCTGTATCGATATAAACTGTAGGATCGATATCGTCCCAGCTTATATCGGTAAATTTGGTCATGTCGTTTGTAATCAAAGCTTTTCCAAGCGCATCTTTAAAAGGGCCGGTTGGACTGTCAGAAACTGCAATTCCAATAGCTTTGCCGTGCACTGAGCCATGTTCGACGGTCACATACCAATAAAATTTTCCGTTTCTTTCAATTACCTGCGAAGCCCATGCATCACCTTTCGCCCATGTAAAATCACTAGCTTTTAAGGGCACCGGATGTGATTCCCATTTTTTCATATCCGAAGAAGAATATACTACCCACTCATTCATTTTATAAAAATGAAAATCTTTAGGTGCTTCGTCATGACCTGCATATAAATACACTTTATCCTTGTAAACCAATGCTGCAGGATCGCCGGTATATTGATCTTTTATAATTGGATTATTGAATTTTGTGGGGTCAATTTGAGTTTTACCAGACTGTGCCTGAACTATTGGACAGTTAGCTAATAAAACTAAAAGTGAAAGGCTTGTAATTATATTCTTCATTATGGTTTATTTACACATTATTTTTTCACGCAGATTTTTATTTTTTAAGTCATGATAAATAAGTCCCAACGGGACGTCATATTTATAGTGTTTTTTTGTTCTTTAGTAAAACCCCATCGGGGTGACATATTTGCAATCTTAAGAAAAACTTATATATCGCTCCCCTGGAGCTAATAGAAACAACCTGTTATATTCGCTATAAATATTACGCTCCGCTGGAGCTTTTAATGCCTAAACTACTTTCTTGAAATCTGGGCTATTATTAGAATTTGGAATTTAAAAAATTGGAATTTCCTAATTTATCTTTTTACCCCAAACCGGTAATCCCGTTGCTGTTAAACCTGAGTAACTCAAGGTTACTTTTCTTGTGGCTGATTCCCAATCCCAGGCATCGGTTACGTTGCATTTTACTCCGTTTACAGTCAAGATTTTTTTTGCACTATCATACGACCAGACACCTGTAACATCTCCGCTTACTTTTTTATCTGCGGTTAAATAAACAGTAACTGATTTTTGAATTGCTTTGTATTGATAATTCATGGTTATTTGTTCCCATGTTCCAATAAAACTAGCATCAGAAATCGTTGTTGCCGGTACACCAGCATAACGTTCTGCTTCGACAACCGGCCAGCCGTCTTCTGTCCATTGAATACCACGAACTTGTCCCATCATTACTGCATTCGAAACTGCAATTCCCGGAACTCCTTCAGGCAAACGTGCTTGTGATGCGTAATACCATTGTTTGGTTTCGGGGTTTTGAAAAATTCCGCAATGTGAAATTCCAACCCAGCCTGTATGATTTTTAAAAGAGTATGGATGCGTTAACATTGGATAACAATCGGCTCCGGATGTAATACTGGTTCCGCTAATGGTTTGATATGGTCCCATGATATTTTTTGAACGTGCTACACGTGTATTGTAAGCAACTGATAATTCATCATAAGCCAGAAATAAATAATAATATTGAGTATCCGGATTATAAATAATTTCTGGTCCTTCGAGTGCTTGCCAACGATTTGAATTTACGTTGCCGCGTCCTGCAATTCGTACTCCGTAATCGTCGATTGTTTTTAATTTATCCGGTTTTCCTGTTGCCGGATTCAGTTTTAAAGCTGCGATTCCGGAATGCCATGAACCGTAAATTAAATACTGATCGCCTTCAGGTGTTTGGATAAAACTTGGATCGATCGCATTGAATTTAAAATAAGCATCCCAATCGTTTCCTCCGTTTCGAACGTAACTTTTTACGCCATCAGGTTCAGAGCAAACGACCATTCCTTTATCGACCCAATTGTTAGATGCTAAATCAGTTGTTTCGGCTAAGCCAATGAAAGCGCGTTCTGTCCAGGAAGTGTTCGTGTCTGTTCCTACAATAGGATTCGTTACTACAATACTGTAGTACATTCTGTAAATATTGCCTACTTTTCGAACGCAAGGCGCCCAATATCCATAATTAGGATTTGTAATGGGCGGTAATGCCGGAGACATTCTTGCTCTTTTATTGTTTAAGGAATCTTTTACCCAGGCCGGGGCTTCGGTCATTGACGATCCCATAAATTCCCAGTTGATTAAATCTTTCGATCTTCTGTAAAAAAAATGTCCGTGACCATCCGTTGCATTCCCGTAAGAAGCATCTGTTTGGTACATATAATAATATTCTCCCGATTTTTCTACCGATGGATCGTGAACGTTGGCTAAGTTCCATTGTGCTCTGCTTCCCCAACCTGATAACGAGGTGTAATTATCAGCATAAGTTGGCCCGGGAAAAGCCGGCGTCACTACGGGCGGATCAACTACAACCGGCGGATCAGGATTTTCATTTGTTGCAGGATCATCTTTTGAACAGCTCACTGCAGCAAAAACAAATAAAAGCAGCCCTAAATACGAGGCTGTTTTTATTATGTATTTTGATTTTTTCATCTTTTAGCTTGTTATTTTCCTTCTAACACTACTACTGAGAAAGGAGGAATTGTGATTTCTAATTTTCCTTTTTTATTTTCGAAACCTTTAAAAACTGTTGGTACAATTTTGTTTGGAGTATCGAATGAATTATAATCCTGTAACTTAGCTGATGTTATAATAGTTCCTGTGAAATTTTTCACGCCCAGATTATTGACATCTATTTCTATTTTATTTTTATTCTTAGCATCTACATTTACTAAAGAAATATGCACCAATCCGCTTTTGTCTTTTGATGCCGAAGCAGAAACTGCCGGAAGTGATTCTCCGTTGAAAGTGTATAATGGTGATTGAAAATTGACTGGCAATAATTTAGCATCCTGATGAACGCTGTACAATTTCATAACATGGTACGTTGGCGTTGTAATCATTTTTGCTTTATCAGTAAGGATTACCGCTTGCAAAACGTTTACACATTGTGCTAAGTTTGCCATACGAACCCTATCTGCATGATTGTTGAAGATATTAAGCGTTGCTCCGGCCAAAACCGCATCTCTCATGGTATTTTGCTGGTATAAAAATCCAGGATTTGATCCTTTTTCTACTTCGTACCAGGCTCCCCATTCGTCTACAATCATGGCTACTTTTTTCTCCGGATCGTATTTGTCCATTATCGCAGCATGTTTGGTCACCAATTCTTCCATTTTTAAAGCAGATTGCATGGTATGGAAATAGCCGTCTTCTGTAAAATTTACTCCATCGCCTTTTTTAGCCCAATCGATAACGGCATAATGATGTACTCCTACTCCGCCCAACATATTGATCGGAATGTTTTTCATTAAAACTTCTGTCCAGTTATAATCGGCGCTGTTTGATCCTGATGCAATTCTGGTAATTCCGCCCGTGTTTTCCCAATCTGACATGAAAGTGGCGTATTTGCGGTATTCATTAGCATAATATTCTGCTGTCATATTTCCTCCGCAACCCCAGGCTTCATTTCCAATTCCCCAGAATTTTACTTTCCAAGGTTCTGTTCTTCCGTTTTTTTTACGCAAATCACTCATCGGACTTTTGCCGCTGAAGTTGGTGTATTGAACCCAATCAGACAATTCCTGAACAGTTCCGCTTCCAACGTTTCCTGACAAATAAGGCTCTGCTCCCAGCAGTTCGCACATATTAAGGAAATCGTGTGTCCCGAAACTATTATCTTCAGTCACGCCACCCCACCATTTGTTTACAATAGTTGGTCTCTCTTGTTGTGGTCCTATTCCGTCTTTCCAGTGGTACGTATCAGCAAAACATCCGCCTGGCCATCTTAAATTTGGAATTTTTAATTCTTTTAAAGCTTTCACAATGTCATTTCTAACTCCTTTTGTATTTGGAATTTTGGATGTATCGCCCACAAAAAAACCTCCATAAATAGAGCGTCCTAAATGTTCTGCAAAATGCCCGTAAATGTTTTTGTCGATTGTAGGTGCATCTGCATTGTTTTTTATAGTAACAACTGTAGTTTGATTTTGAGCAAAATTAACCTGACTGAAAAGGGTAAAAAGAAATGTGCTTAAAAGTATTTTTTTCATAATGTGTTTTTATAAGTTATAAAGAGGAAAGCTTGATGAAACTTTCCTCTAAATAGTATTTTTAATAAGAAAGTGATGGCCATCCTGATGACCATGTAAAATATACAATTTCGAGTTTTGGATTTCCACTGTCCGCTCCATCATAATAATGAACTGATCCTTTTTGAGTTCCGACAATTCTGGATAAATGACCTGGTCCGATATAATTTCCTTGTGTTGCTAAAACTGTTGTTCCGCCACCGTTCTTTAAATTGACTCCGTTTTTATCAACATATGGCCCAAACGGACTTGTTGAGCGACCTACTACAATATAGTACGTACTGTTTACGCCGTTACAGCAGCTACCTCTGTTTACGAACATATAGTAATAACTCCCTTCTTTTATTAAACAAGGCGCTTCCCAACTTGCACTGTTTCCGCCAGCAACAATTGTTTTGCTTCCTGTCGTTTTTCCTGTTGAAGGATTAATCTGGATGACTCCAATTCCGGCATGCCAGGAACCATAAGCCATATAAACATTACTTCCGTCTACTAAAATTGAAGGATCAATTGCATTCACATCTGAAGATGATGAGGATGAAACCACAACACCTCTATCTGTCCAGGTTGTTCCTGCCGAAGCACTTATCGCCGGAGCAGTTACCAACCCTATTGCTGATGTTGCAGCACCAAAAGTGGAGCATGAATAATACATATTCCATCGATTATTGAACCAGGCAACATCTGGTGCCCAAAATGTTTTTACAAAACCGGGTACATATCCTGTGATCCAACTTGGGGTCGAAGTAAATACTGATGCTCCCCAAGTCCAGCTTGCTAAATTTGTTGAATACGTCATGGGTATATTATCTCCTGTTGTAAATACATAATAGTTTACGCCACTTTTTACAATGGTACTCGGATCGTGTGACGGAACTGTTCCTGTAACGGTTTTGGCTGTTATATTTTTTACTTGAGAATTCTGAGTGTCTACAACCGCGGCTGCATCCTCATTTGAAGAATTTATAAGATCTTCATTTTGGCAACTTGCTAATAATACTGCTAATAAAACTAAACTTGTAATTGTTTTCATTGGTTATAATTTTAGTTAAGGTGTAATTATTATATCTCTGCAATCTCAATTTTTGTTTTTAAGATAATATCATGTAAAGGTTTTTAGGCCCTTACATGATATTAAGTATTCTAACTAATTCAAAATAAATTCTTTTTTTTAGTCTCAGTTCGCAGTCACAGTTTTCAGTTTAGACTGAGACTGAGACTTAAAACTTAATAACTGTCATTCTGTTTTGTTCCCGGATTATTATCCATTTCTAATTGCGGAATTGGATAAAATTCTCTTCCTGCTGTGTACGAATTAAACTCTGCATCTCTTGATTTTAACCAAGCTAGTTTTGTTGCATCCTGCAACCATCCCCAACGACGAATATCATCAAAACGGTGTCCTTCAAGAGGAAACTCCAGGAATCTTTCGTGACCTATTTGTTCTCTCATTTGAGCTTGCGACATATTTGGTTTTACTGTTGCTAAATCCGGAAGACCCACTCTGTTTCTTACCATCTGAATATATCCATATGCTCCGGGAGTATCACCTGTTTCGTTTAAGGTCTCGGCATACATCAAAAGAATATCTGCATATCTTAATAAACGCTCATTAATTCCGGAACGCCAGTCGTATTCGTCTGCAAATTCTCCGTCAGAATTTTGGTATTTTCTACAAAAGATGTCATTTAAATCTCCAGGGCTTTTGGCATAAAAAGTGGCAAAATCTTTTCCGTACAATTTCATTCCACCTGGTTTATTATAAAATATAGTAGCATCTAAACGAGGATCAAGATCTCCTGTTGTTGTTTTCTCATCGTGAAATTCATTAAATAGTGCCCACGAAGGCTGAACGTCTGTCCATCCAAAAGCTCTTGGTGCATAAGTAATAGCACGAGCTGAAGTTTTTCCCCAACCTGAAGCGGGAGCTCCGCCCCAACCTAAATCAACTCCTCCGGCTTCTCTGCTAAATTGTACTTCGAAAAGTGATTCAGAATTGTTTTCGTTGGCAGTTGTAAAGTTATCGCGGTAGTTTGCTACTAAAGAGTACACTCCTAAATCGATAACTTGTCTGAAAGCCGTTTTAGCATTAGCAAAATCTTTATTAAATAAGTAGGCTTTTCCTAAATATCCCAGCGCAGCACCTTTTGTAGCACGTCCTTTTTGACCTCCGTCTATTCCTGAAATATTATCATAAGAAACCGGTAATAAATCGGCAGCAGCCTGAAAGTCGGCAATAACCTGAGCCCAGCCTTCTGCTTCTGTTTTTTGCGGATAATATACTGCCAGTTCTGTTGGTACAGGTACATTTTTAAACAAGTTCACGGCATGAAATAAAAATAATCCTCTCAAAAAATAAGCTTGTCCTAAGATTCTGTTTTTAAGCGCCTGATCCTGAAAACCAATTTCCGGTACATTTGTTAAAACCTGATTGGCACGGTAAATTCCCTGATAATACGTTTCAAAGGCCCACCCGTAAATTGATGCATCGGCAACATTAGAGTTAAAGTGACCTGCATTGTACATAGAACCCCAAGGGCTATTGGTACGTGCATCATCTGATCTGGCATCTAATAATAATGGTGTACTTCTCATGTACGTCCCATCTGTCAATAAACTTCCGTAAGCAGCATTTACACCTTCAATGGCATCCTGATCTGTTTTCCAAAATGAGTCTACTGCATTATTATTTGGGTCAATTTGGGTCAAATCTTCATTTTCAACACAGCTTGTTGTTACAACAGCCAGTGAAAAGAAAATCGCTATATAGTTATATATTTTATATTTCATTTTAATACGTTTTTAATTGGTTAAACCGGTTTAGAAATTTACCTCTACTCCTAAAGAAATAGTTCTTGGATTTGGGAAAGATCCTGCATCATATCCTCTTGAAAGCAATCCGTCGCTAGTAAAATCAGCGTCATATCCTGTATATTTGGTAATAGTCCATAAGTTTTGACCATTAACATATACTCTTGCTTTTTGGATAAATTTGTCTTTCAACGGGATATTGAAACCTAACTCCATTGTTTGCAATCTTACATAATCACCACTTTGAATGAATCTGTTAGAATCTCTGTTATTTCCATTTGGATCACCAATTACTGGTGCCGGAACATTCGTATTTGTATTAGTTGTTGTCCAATAATTCAGTTCATCTGTACTATGGTTTCCGTATTGTCCTGTCATTAAGTTACGGTACATTGCATTGAAAACTTTGTTACCTCCGCTACCTTGCCAGAACATCGAGAAATCGAAATTTTCATAAGATGCGCTAAAATTCAATCCAAAACCATATTTAGGAATCGATACTCCCTGAAAAGTTCTGTCAGCATCGGTAATAATTCCGTCTCCGTTTACATCTCTAAATTTGACGTCTCCGGGAGCTGCACCTGTTTGTGTTGGTGAAGCGGCAACTTCGGCTGCATTTTGAAAAATACCAACAGCTTCCCAAGCATAAATTTCTCCTACCGATCTTCCTACTTCTGTTTTTGATACGGCTCCGTAAAGAGGATTTCCGTTTACTCCAATTTTAGTTACTTCATTTTTTAAAGTTCCAAAATTGGCTGAGATATCGTATTTAAATTTACGATGATGATTACTGTATGATGCTGCAAACTCAAAACCTTTATTTTGCATATCACCTGCATTAGTAAAAATACTCGCCGGGAAAGCACCATTAGAATAAGGTAAAGGAACATTCACCAACATGTCTGTAACTTTTTTTATAAAATACTCTCCTGTAAATTGTAAGTCATTATCAAAAAATCCTAATTCTAATGCAATGTTTTTACTGGTTGTTTTTTCCCAGTGCACATTAGGATCAAGTGCTGCAACCACAGTTGTTCCCGGAGCAAGCTCGTTGTTGAAATCATAACTGGCAAAATTGTTTACTGTTGAAGCAAAGAAGTATTGCGGAATTGTATTATTTCCAATTGTACCATAACCTCCTCTAAGTTTAATATTACTCACCCATGTTGGTAAATGCAAAAACTTTTCGTTACTAATTTTCCAGCCTCCTGAAAAAGAGTAGAAGTTTGCAGAATTATTGATCTCGCTAAAAAGAGATGTTTTGTCTTGTCTGAAATTAGCTTGTAACAAATACCTGTCATCATAAGCATAATTTAATCTGCTGATGTATGATATTCCTGTAATGGTAAATTTATATTCGCTCGCATTTCTTGCATCTGCAAATTGAAGCATTGGAATTTCTCCCGGAGTATAACCAACACCTCTTGAATTATATCTGTGATAGTCTCTTTTTTCCTGAATCAATCCCGCAAGAGCATCAATTTTATGTTTCCCTAATGAAATTTCGTAAGTCAATAAATTATTCCAGAACGTTCTTAGCTCATTACCCGTTTCTGTATCTAAGGACGCTTCATCGTTTGTCGTAATGTAATACCATCCTAAATCACTTGGTGGTATAAATTTTCTGTTTTCCCAATCTGTTCTGTCATAACTTACATCCAATTTGTATTTAAGCCCTTTAACAATTTCAATTTCTCCCCAGATATCGCCAATAAAACGGTTTCTTTTACCATTGTTAGTGATCAGATTATTATATCCAATAGGGTTCATTGAGATTGCTCTTTGCGTTAAGTTATCAGTACCTCCGTAACCACCTAATCTGTTGGCATCGTAAACAGGCATTGTTGGTACAGCACCTAGCATATCACTAATAAATGTTTGTCCTGCGTTATATTCGTTAAAAATTTCCTTATCCGATTGTGTGTAGGCAATTTTTGCCCCGTATTTGAATTTTCCTTTTTTACCACTTAAATTCAAATTCGTTGACAGCCTTTCATAATCTTGCGGCGTTTTTAAGTAGCTAGTGTTTTTGAAATAATCAACATTAAAGCTGTACGCAATATTTTCTGCTCCTCCTGAAAATGTAAGTGCCTGATTTTGTATCACACCCGTTTTCATGGATTCTTTTTGCCAGTCTGTATCAACATTTGAAATGTATGATGAACTTGCCGGATTATTTCCCGGAGCAATATTTACAGGAACTCCTGCTCTAATGTCTCTGTTTCTTTCGGCTTCATTGGTAATTTGTTGGTAACCCAAACGATCTGTTACATCCCATCTTTTAGAAACATTCTGAAGTCCTACAATAGATTTGAATTTAACATCTGTTTTTCCTGCTTTACCTTTTTTAGTCGTAATAATCACCACTCCATTTGCTCCACGAACACCATAAATAGCTGCCGATGATGCATCTTTAAGAACCTGCATTGATTCAATTTCTCCCGGTGCAAAATCATTTGGAGCATCGACCATAATACCATCAATAACAAAAAGAGGATTGTTGTTTGTGAATGAAGTTATCCCTCTAATTTTTACATTTACAAACCCACCTGGCTCGCCTGATGATTGTACCGTTACTCCCGGAACCTGTCCCTGAAGCATTTTTGCAGCATCGTAAGTCACCGTTTTTTTGGCCGATTCCATATTTACAACACTTACAGATCCTGTTAAGTCCGATTTCTTTTGTGTTCCGTACCCAATTACGACTACTTCGTTTAATTTGTTGGTGTCTTCAACCAATGCAGTATTTACTTTAGATTGGTTTCCTACTGTTAATTCCTGATTTTGAAATCCTATAAATGAAAAAACTAAAACATCATTTGGAGATGCTTTAATCGAGAATTCTCCATCAAAACCTGTTGTTGCTACGGTTTTGGTTCCTTTTATCAAAATATTTACTCCCGGCAAAGGCAGTTTGTCCTGCGCCGAAGTAACAATTCCGGTAATCACTTTGCCTTGAGCCGACATTTGATTAGCGGAAAATAATAGCATAAGTAATGCTAAAAGCCATTCTTTTTTTGGCAATAAAAAATTGCAGTAAAAAAGTAATTTTTGGTTTGTTATCATACTGGTTAGTTTAAGTTGGTTAGTGTGTAATTATAAGTGTTAATTTTACATTTGTAAATTTAACTAAAAAAAAACCTCAAAAACAAATTAATATGGCAAAAAAAAGACGTAAAAAAAATACATATCACAAATTAAGTGTGAAATCAACATTTAAAAATTGATATTATTTCAAAAAAAGAGCATTTTTGAACTGTAATTTGTGTAAAATCAACACTTTTTATAAAAAAGCAACTTTTTACTCAAAAAAAGGAGTTACCGCAAAATTTTATAAATGAGTTATTTAATAGCTATTTAAAGCATAAAATTTTGTTATTTTTGTAAATAAAATCCTGTTTAGGTTCTTTTAAATTTGGACAACGAGTTCAATTTTCAGGAAAATATGATCTTTTTGGCTTCGAAAACGATTGAAAAAGATAAATTGTAATCTAAATTTGACCTTAAAAACTTATTAGTAAACCTCTTGAAAGACTAATTTATTAAGTGTAAAAACCACATTAATAAATTATGAAACGTATTAGGAAGTTTATATATTTACCAATAAAAAATTGAATATGCTAAACAGTTATAGTTCTGCAGATAAAGTCTTATTAGCAGTAGATTGTATCATTTTTGGATTCGACAATGAAGGGCTGAAAATCCTTTTGATCAAGAGAGATTTTGAACCTGAAAAGGGAAAATGGTCTTTGATTGGAGGTTTTTTAAAACGAGATGAAGTATTGGATGATGCTGCGATCAGAATCTTAAATAAGTATACGGGTTTGAACGATATTTATATGGAGCAACTATACGCCTACAGCGAAATTGATCGTGATCCTGTAGAAAGAACCATTTCTGTTTCGTATTATGCTTTGATTAATATCGAAAATCATAATGCCGAGCTTATTAAAAATTATCATGCACAATGGTTTAGTATTGCAGACGCTCCAAATTTAATTTTTGACCACAACGAAATGGTACAGCAAGCCATAAGAAGATTGCGTTACAGAACTTCGATCAAGCCAATTGGTTTTGAATTGCTGCCGGAAAAATTTACGATGCGTCAGTTGTTAGAATTATATGAAGCTATTTTAAGTAAAGAATTAGACAAACGTAATTTTATCAGCAAGATTAATTCTTTAGAAATCCTGAATAAACTAGATGAAAAAGATATGCAGTCTTCCCGAAAAGGATCTTACTTGTATACTTTTAATAAAGAAAAATACGAAGAGAAATTACTGAATGATTTTGTATTGAATTTGTAAAAATTGGTTGGCCCACGGGTTTTAACTGATAGAACTGATTTTCACTGATATTTTTATAGAGAATTCTAAAAATTCTCTCGCAGATTTAGCAGATCGGGCAGATTAAAACTTAGAAAAAAAATCTGCTAAATCTGCGAGATAAAAAAGATGAAAAATTATTACTTAGTTTCGTTCAGAAATAGGACAAATTAAAAATTAAAAAATCTGTGTAAATCCGCATCACCCGCACCATCGGTGGGCTTATAATATTATAAAAAACAAAACCCTGAAAGCCACAAACTTTCAGGGTTTTTTCTTCAAAAAAACTACTATAAAAACTAACAAATTATTATTTTAAGTTTTGGTCACGGATTTTAGACAAACAGATCTTTGCAGTTATTTTATTTATCAATTGAACTGGTATGATAAATTTTAATTGAGCTATCCATTAAATTTAAATCTGCGACAACCTGTTTAATCCGTTAAATCCGTGGCCCAAAAAAGTCTTCTAATTAACTATTTCCTTTTTGGTAATCAGCAAGGAAAGTAGCAAGACCAATATCCGTTAAAGGATGTTTTAATAAACCTTCGATGGCACTTAATGGCCCGGTAATAACATCTGATCCTATTTTTGCGCAATTGATAATGTGCATTACATTACGAACAGAAGCGGCTAAAATCTGGGTTTCGTAACCGAAATTATCATAAATCAGTCTGATATCTTCAATCAGCACCATTCCGTCAGTCGATACATCATCTAAGCGGCCAATAAACGGCGACACATAAGTTGCTCCGGCTTTTGCAGCCAATAAAGCCTGACCTGCAGAAAATACCAAAGTACAATTGGTTCTGATTCCTTTATTCGAAAAATACCTGATTGCTTTTACACCATCTTTTATCATCGGGATTTTTACCACAATTTGCGGATGCAAAGCCGCCAGTTTTTCACCTTCGGCAATCATACCTTCAAAATTGGTCGAGATTACTTCGGCACTTACATCGCCATCTACCAATTCGCAAATTTTTATATAATGATCTAAAATATTCTGAGCTCCGGTAATTCCTTCTTTTGCCATCAATGAAGGGTTTGTGGTTACACCATCTAAAACACCTAAATCATTGGCTTCTTTAATATCTTTTAAGTTTGCTGTATCTATAAAAAATTTCATGTCTTTCTATTATTTTAATAAATTGTAATTATTATTTTCTAAATATTTCAGGATTTCTTTACGGGCATTTTCGCTTGTAAATCCAAATTTCTGATCTAAAACAGATGCCGGGGCCGAATATCCGAAATGGTCTAAACCAAATACTTGTCCGTTATTGCCAACAAGATTTTCTAAGTTAACAGGAAGTCCGGCCGTAAGCCCAAAAACCAATGCATTCTTAGGGATAACACTTTCTTGATATTCTAAAGACTGAGACCTGAAAAGTCCCTCTGAAATAATAGAAGCTACATTTATTTTTAATTTAAAATTTTGTTCCAGTTCATTAGCTGCCTCGATAAGCGTTGCTACTTCTGACCCGTTTGCTATTAAAGTAATATCAGGATTTTGATTTGCTTTTACCAGATAACCTCCTTTTTTTGCTTGAGAAGCTTCTTCAAATCTTGTGTTTCCGTTGGTTGGAAGATCCTTAATATCTTGTCTCGAAAGAATTAAACCTGTTGGTGTTTTTTTATTTTCTAATGCCATTTGCCAGGCCACAGAAGTTTCTACAGCATCTGCAGGACGTAAAGCCAGTAAACTCTGATCTCCGGAATGGTTTTTAATTTTCTCTAACAATCGAATTTGCGCTTCCTGCTCGATGGGCTGGTGCGTTGGTCCATCTTCGCCTACACGGAAAGAATCATGTGTCCAGACATATTTTACCGGTAATTCCTGAATCGCAGCCAAACGAATTGCCGGTTTCATATAATCTGAAAACACAAAAAACGTTGCCACAACAGGAATAACTCCTCCATGAAGTGCGATTCCGTTGGCGATTGCTGCCATCGTTAATTCTGCAACACCAGCTTGAAGAAATCCTCCGCTAAAATTATTCTTTTGTAAAACCGATGATTTTTTAAGGAAACCATCTGTTTTATCGCTGTTCGATAAATCGGCAGAAGACACGATCATGTTTTCTACATTTTCAGCCAGATATCCTAAAACTGCCGCCGATGCATCGCGGGTTGCCGCATTGGCTTTTTGAGCAATTGTACTAAAATCCAATGCAGGTAAATCTCCGTTAAAGAATTGTTGTATCTTTTTAGCTAACGTTGGATTTTGTTTTTCCCAAGCTGAAATTTGTATTTTTCTGTTCGCCGCTTCTGCTGTTTTATTTTTTAAAATTGCTTCATAATGCGATTCAACTTCTTTATAAACAGCAAATGAATCTTCAGGATTTGCACCTAAATTGACTAATGTTTTTTCGAAATTGGCTTTTGTCGCTCCAATAGGTTTTCCGTGCAATTCGCATTGTCCTTCGTACATCGTTCCATCAGCCGTTACGCATCCTTTTCCCATTATAGTGCGGCCAATAATTAGGGTTGGTCTTTCTAATTCGGCGTGAGCGGCATTTAATGCTGAACGAATATGAGTATGATTATGACCATCGATCGTAATTACTTTCCAGCCCCACGATTCGTATTTCATGGCTGTATTTTCGGTCGTCACTTCATCTGTCATCGACGAAAGCTGTACATCATTCGAATCATAAAACATGATAAAATTATTCAGTCCTAAATGTCCTGCAATTCTTCCTGCTCCTTGCGAGATTTCTTCCTGAACGCCGCCATCTGTAATAAAGCCGTATATTTTATGATCGAATAAATTTTCGAATCTTGCCGATAAAAATTTAGCCGCAATGGCAGCTCCAACGCCCATTGCATGGCCCTGACCTAATGGTCCTGATGTATTTTCGATTCCTCTTTTTACATCAATTTCAGGATGCCCGGGAGTTACAGAACCCCATTGCCTGAAATGTTCAAGATCTGATTTTTCGTAATTGCCAAGTAAATGATATTGCGCATACATTAAAGCCGAAAGATGTCCGGCATCCATAAAAAAACGATCTCTGAAAATCCAGTTCATATCACTTGGATCGTATTTTAAATATTCAGAATAGAGAATGTGCATGAAATCTGCGCCTCCCATAGATCCTCCGGGATGACCGGAATTTGCTTTTTCGACCATCGAAATAGCCAAAGCTCTTATATTATCTGCTGATAATTGGTCTATTTTGTTATTCATTTCTAAGTGTAATTTCAAGTTGGTTGGTTTATTTAATAGCAGTTTTGTATTGGTTTTACAAAATTTTAAAATAGAACGTATGCTATTTTTAAAAAGTAAAAACAAAACAAATAATAAGTGTAAAATTTACATTTACAAATGTATGTAAAATAACTCTACAAAAACAAAAAAAATTGTTTCCTTATTTTTTTTATTAAAAAATTAGGGATTTAATATATTAAGTGTTTTAATTGTGAGATATTGACTTTTTATATAAAAAACAAACCATAATGCGAGATTGAAAATTGGATAGAGATGTCCCTACGGGACATTTGCGTGGGGTGATAATTTAATCTGCTACCAACCTTTAACTCCTAACGGAGTTATACAATTAGGATGAATAATCGTGGAAAATAATATGAATAAATTTTATACTAACGGTTATCCAATTAGGATGAAATAATCGTGGAAAATAATATTGAATAAATTTTATACCAACGGCTACCAAAGACTACCAACCTTTAACTTCTAGCGGAGTTATCCAATAGAAATCTAAATAATTGGCGGAAATAATTCTTATAATTATGCGAAAAGAAATATCTCGTAGAGATTATATGTTGGTAGAAATACAATATCCTCCACATTCCAAAATGTCCCGTAGGGACTAAACCAATCAATTAAAATAACATTTTCTCTTTTACAAAGAATTACGCATCGTAAGAGATGATTTATTTTCTATTTGCTCTTTCTTTCCTTTAAGTACCATATCGGCTAAAATTTTTCCCATTGTTTCAAAATGGGTTGAAATTGTGGTGATTCCGTTGGCGACAATCTTTTTTAGCGGGGTTTCGTTATAGGATATAATGCCAAAATCAATTCCTAATTTCAGGTTTTTTTCTCTTGCTTTTTCGATTACGCGCACTAAATCACGATCATTTGGGATAATATATAAATCGCCCAGCATAATTTCGCGATCAGTAAATTCAGTGATGATTTCATATTCAAAATCATATTTAGTACAAAAAGCTTCAAACCCAATTTTCATTCCGAGTGGCTCTCTGAAACCGGGAAAAATCAAAATCAACTTTTCGTATTTACCCAGTCTGGACTTTCCTTTAAGCAGTCCTTCAAAAATATCTTTTTCATGATTTTGATAAATTGCGGGATACAATTTCAAATCAGGATTGGTCTGATCCAGTATGATTACTTCGCCTACTGGTAGGGTTTTTATTAATCTGGCTACATCGTTTAAGTTGGTGGGCATAATGATGTATTTTGTATAATTTCCGTTACTGTCGTTTATGAGCTTTTGAAAAACGGGAACATTAAAATGATGAAAGAAAATATCGACCTGAGCATTTTTTCCAATGTGCTGCAAAAACGAATTATAAATGTCTTCCTTAAAACTATTTAATTCATCAAATAATAAAAAAACCTTTTGTTTTATAGTGGTTTCAACGCTTTTTACATAATATCCTTTGCCAGGAATGGCGTAAATAATCCCTCTTTTTTTGAGTTCATCGTATCCTAATAAAACAGTATCACGCGATAATGAAAAAGCCAGACAAACTTTATTTACAGACGGAAGCCGGTCGCCTTTTACAAGTTTTTCTTCTTCGATTGCTTTTTCTATTGACAGAATTATCTGCTTATATTTTGGCAAACCAATGTTATTCTGAATCGAAATAATATTCATAAAAAAGGAAATTTTGGTGCAATATACAAAAAACTGGTAGGTACTGGTATGCAAACGTAAATAATGTTTCTATTTTTGGATTTCACTTTTGGCAAAAATAGTATGGAAATAAAACAAATATCGCATTTTCAAAACGGATCTGTATCTAAATCATTTGGTTTAATGCCTGATAAGGAAGAAATTCTTTCTTTTGAATTATCAAATAAAAACGGAATGAAAGTTCAGGTCATTAATTATGGTGCTACTGTAACTTCATTACAAATTCCGGTTTCAAATGGTCAACTTGTTGATGTTGTTTTGGGTTTTGATACTTTAGAATCGTACCTGGCTTCCTATACTTTATCAGGTGCTCCTTATTTCGGGACAACTGTTGGCCGTTATGCAGGACGAATTAGTAAAGGTATTTTTAAGTTAAATGATAAAGCCTACCAGCTCAACATTAACAACAACGGAAATGCATTGCATGGCGGAAATGTTGGTTTTGGACAAAAAGTATGGAATGTTACCAATGTTACTTCCGGCAATAATCCGTCGATTACGTTGAGTCTTTTGAGTGAAGATTTAGATGAAAATTTTCCGGGAGAATTACACGTTGATTTGACTTATACTTTGACCGAAGAAAACGAACTGAAGCTGGAATACAAAGCAACCACTACAGAAGATACGGTTATCAACTTAACGCATCATAGTTATTTTAACCTTGATGGTCATGACGGGAATGTTCTGGATCAGACTATGTTTATTGATGCCGAAAAAATGCTAGAAACAGATTCAGATAATATTCCTAGCGGCAATTTTACGGCTCTTGCTCATCATGATTTCGATTTTAGAACTACAAAAAAATGTCCTGCTATTATTGACAATTCGTTTGTGGTTGAAGCTACAAATAATGCTGTTGCAAAATTATACAGTGCTAAAAACAACTTGCAAATGAGTGTTTATACGGATCAGCCAAGTGTACATGTATATGTGGGCGGTAAATGTTCTGATGCCTTAACAGGGAAAGAAAATACAAAATATCATGCGTCAAGCGGAATTTGTTTTGAAACTCAAAATTTTCCGGATGCACCCAATCAGCAACATTTTCCAAATTCGGTTTTGAAAAAAGGCGAAGAATACCATCAAACAACGGTTTATAAATTCGAAACTATAAACTAATATTATTTAAAGAAAAGTTCAAAAATTACAAGATAATACCCTTTCAATTACATCATAATGAATGACATTTTAGTACAGAACACAACTGCTTTTTTTGAGAAATCTTTTGGATCAGCTCCTCAAAAAGTAGTACTTTCTCCAGGAAGAATCAACATCATTGGGGAACATATTGATTATAATGACGGTTATGTTTTACCCGCTGCCATAGACAAAGTAATTTGTTTTGCTTTTGCGAAAAACGATACCCAAAAATCGCGAATAGTTGCCATCGATTTAAACGAAGATTTTGAAATTGATCTGACTCAGGAAATCACATTAAGCGATGTCGTTTGGACGAATTACATCCGAGGCGTTATCAAACAATTGCAGGATAACGGATTTGCATTTGAAGGTTTCAACTGTGTTTTTAGCAGTAATATTCCGGTGGGTTCCGGTTTATCTTCTTCTGCGGCTTTAGAATGCGGAACGATTTTCGGAATCAAGGCACTTTTCAATCTAAAAATTGAAAAAGTTGACATCTCTTTATTAGGACAAAAAGCAGAACACTGGGTAGGTATCAATTGTGGTATCATGGATCAGTTTTCGAGCGTTCACGGTCTTGAAAATAAAGTGATTAAACTAGATTGTAATACGCTTGATTTTGAATATCACAATGCTGATTTTAAAGATTACTCTTTAGTGTTATTTGATAGTAATGTAAAACACTCGCTTTTTACATCTGAATACAATAACCGAAGAATTGAGTGCGAACAAGGATTGGCGATTATTAAAGAAAATTTCCCTGCAATAAAAAGCTTCAGAGATTGTACTGAAGAACAGCTTTTGAGCATTCAGGATAAAATAAGTGAAACTGTTTTTAAAAGAGTGCACTTTGTTGTAAAAGAAATTAACCGCGTAATTAAAGCTTGTGAAGCTTTGGATAACGGAAATATAGAACTTTTAGGACAATTGCTTTTTGAAACCCATTATGGTTTATCGCAAGAATATGAGGTAAGTTGTGCCGAGCTGGATATGCTTGTAGATACTGCAAAAGCTGATGATGCAATTATTGGTTCCCGATTAATGGGCGGCGGTTTTGGCGGCTGCACTATCAATTTGATTAAAAAAGGTCATGAAAATGAGGTGAAAAGTAAGTTTTCAAATCTTTATTTAGATACATTTGGGATTGAATTAAAATTTTATGATGTAAAAATCTCAAACGGAACAACACTACTTTAATACCACAAGAATTACAATGAAAAATTTTGACATTAACGAAGATCCACACAGGCGTTTTAATCCCTTAATTAATGAATGGGTTTTAGTATCACCTCATCGTGCAAAACGCCCGTGGCAAGGACAAAATGAGACCATTTCAACTGAAACATTACCTAAATATGACCCAACTTGTTATTTGTGTCCGGGAAATGTTCGCGCTAACGGATTAAATAACCCGAATTACGAAAGCAGTTTTGTATTCGAAAATGATTTTGCTGCCATGAAGCAGGACGAAATTATTTTTGAAGAAGACATCAAACATACTTTCTTTAAAGCAAAACCGGAACAGGGAATTTCCAGAGTAGTTTGTTTTTCACCAAGACACGATCTTACGTTACCGGAAATGGAAATTGACGGGATCGAAAACATTATTAGAACCTGGCAAAAAGAATACACTGATTTAGGAAACATAAAATACATCAATCACGTTCAGATTTTTGAAAATAAAGGAAGCGTGATGGGCTGTAGTAACCCACACCCGCACGGTCAAATCTGGGCGCAATCGTCATTGCCAACTCAGGTGGAAAAAACACAAAACAGCCTGAAATCTTATTTCGATAAAAACAACAGAACACTTCTTGAAGATTACCTGCAAGCCGAATTGAAAAGCGGAGAACGTATTGTAATCGAGAATGATCACTTCGTGGCGTTGGTTCCGTTTTGGGCAATCTGGCCTTACGAAACTATGATTATCAGTAAAAGAGCTCTTAATAAAATTACTGATTTTACAGCTGAAGAAGTGAATGCGTTCGCTACAATTTTAAAACAATTAACGATTAAGTACGACAATTTATTTAGCACTTCATTCCCATATTCATCAGGAATTCACCAGTCACCAACAGATGGTTTAGACCATCCTGAATGGCATTTCCACATGCATTTTTATCCGCCATTATTGCGTTCGGCAACGGTTAAAAAATTCATGGTTGGATATGAAATGTTAGGCGAATCGCAGCGTGATATTACACCTGAAAAAAGTGCCGAAATTTTAAGACAACAATCTGATGTGCATTATAAATCGGCTGGTAAATAAGCTGTAAAAGTCCATTTATAATAGAGTCATTTTAAAATTTAACACAATAATTAATTTATAAATGTAAAAAACACATTTGTAAATGCTGTATTTATAATTATTTATTTTACTTTTGGCTTCGTTCTTATTTTAATAAAAAAATAACAGAATAAAAACACATATCACATTTTAAACCAAATTAAACAAACAATCACCTATACTAATTTTTAAAATACTACTAACAATGAACCAGAACCTCGCTTTCGCAGATTATGCGGTTTTTATTATTTATTTTATCGTAGTTTCTGCCTACGGTTATACGGTTTACCGCAAACGTAAACAAGACGAACAAGATGCTAAGGCTTACTTTTTGGCCGAAGGAAACTTAACCTGGTGGGCTATTGGAGCATCTTT
>Ga0247812_10000326_pt1 | contig 37187 bp, 23 predicted proteins | sample UWRJL149409B1_FD_178011 | JGI IMG/M metagenome (GOLD analysis project Ga0247812, IMG submission 178011) | Plant litter microbial communities from Arlington Agricultural Research Station in Wisconsin, United States - UWRJ-L149-409B-1 | ecosystem: Environmental > Terrestrial > Plant litter >...
TTAAGCATGGCGGCGCCAGGTTCGTTGATCTGCGCAAGAAAACGCATGTGCCGGGACTCGGGAGACAGCCGTTTGATAAAGGCGTATTCACGCTCGCGGTCTTTTTCCGCCAGCGGCCGGATCAGCGCGTGACGACCATCCTTGAGCGCTTCGATCCAGTGTTGTCCGGTGACAGCGGCGTAGGCGGCAGCGGCACGATCATTGTGGTCTTTGACAGTGAGCATGGGGTGATCCTCCATGGGTTTGAAAAGTTGGCGCGTGGTGATCGGCCCCGCGGTTCATTCCTTTCTACGCCGCCGGCACCGCCAGAATCTGATCTGGATCAGGGAGACGTAACTTGAGCATTCATTTGCGCGTGTTTGATGTAAATCAACGTGGGGGAGGGGGCAACAAGCGCATGTTGGAACCTGCGGCGTTTAACGACCGGTATGGCGCTGAGCGAGTTCGCTAACAAGCATCGAGTGGATGTGATCGTGATGGGTAGAGTCCAATCCCATGGGGTGGACAAGCTGTTGGGCAGTACGACCGAGCATATTTTGTATCAAGTGCCTTGCAGCGTCCTGGCGGTCTGAGCCTGAAGAGACACAGACTGTTTATGCCAGACCGACAGACGGGTTTGGCAAAGCTTATACCTGCGCTTGTTATTTGCTCTTCCAGTATTTCTGCATTTCGAGAAATAGAAACGAGGCCGTCCAGGAAATGAGCACCAGACCGGTCAACGCCTGCAGGCCGGTCAGGTACTTGAGATTACCGACGGGTGAAATATCGCCGAAACCGATCGTCGTATAGGTAGTAAAGGAAAAATAGACACAGTCCAGCATCGAACCATCGAAGTTGCCCGTCAGGCCACCCCATTCGCCGGAACGCACCATTAGGTAATAGACCAGCGCGAAGCACCAGACTTCGAGCGCATGGGCTACCAGCGCTCCGAATACCCCGACGACAATCCTGAAACGACTCCAAAGCTTGAGCCGCGGCAGCCAATCGTTCAGGCGCAACAGGCATTCGTAGTGGATCACCACGGCGAGGATGACCACCAGCGTATTGATCAACGTGACTGCCAGCATGGCGAACCTCCGGCGGTAGCGGTAGCGGTAGCAGTAGCGTAGCGGTCCGCACTAAGGGGTGTAGCTGATGACGTGACCGGAGAGCGTGGATTTTGATGTAAATCAGCTTTCACTGACCCAAGTCTGGCCGACTCACTGCGCCATTAAAAACTGCTCAATCTCCTCAACGGTACTGCGCGCCGTGCGGGTGACGCCGATCAGTGTTGCGGAAGCGGCGCCTGTCCAGTCTCCATAACCCACCAACCACAAGCGCGGTTCCCGAACCGAATGCGTGCCTTCGACGGCGACACGTCCATCGGCGGTGCACACGCCCAGTGATTCCAGATAGCCGAGGGCAGGGCGGAAACCGGTGCACCAGATCACAACATCGACCGGTGTTTGCGAGCCATCGACCCACGCCACACCGGTTTCGGTGAAGCGCTGGAAAGGTCGAACTGCGTGCAGCACGCCACGCTCGCGGGCGTCGAGCACCGGCGGCACCACGATATCGCCCAACCCTCCGACCGGTTGCTCAACGACGATGCCGGCGAGTTGGGCCTTCCAGCGTTCGGTGGCGCGTTCGAACAGTACTCGCCCATCGACGTCATCGGCGAGAAATTGCGGCGGCTGCGGGGTGATCCATATGGCGTCGGCCACTTGGGAGACTTCAGCGAGGATCTGTGCGCCGGAGTTGCCACCGCCCACCACCAGGACTTTTTTCCCGGCAAACGGCTTGGCGTCGACGTAGTGGGCCGAATGCAATTGCTCGCCGGTAAAGGTTTCGCTGCCGGGGTAATGCGGCACGAAGGGATGGCGCCAGGTGCCGGTCGCACTGACCACCGTGCGGGCCAGCCAGCTGCGGCCCTGGGCTTTGACGTGCAGCCGATTGTCCCGGCGCTCAATAGCATCGACCCAATAGGGGCGTTCGATGGGGAAACGGTAGCGCTGTTCATACTGGCGCAGGTAATCGAGTACGTTGTCGCGGCTTGGGTAGCCGTCCGTGACCGGCGGCATCATCCAGCCGGGGATGGAGCTCCAGGTTGAAGGTGAAAACAGTCGCAGCGAATTCCAGCCGTGCCGCCAGGCGCCGCCAGGCCCTTGTTCGGCATCGATGATCACGAAGGAGCGCCCGGTTCGGCGCAGGAAGTAAGCCACGGCGAGTGCGGACTGGCCGCCGCCGATAATGGCGACATCCACTTCGGTGGGAATAGAAGGCATGGCGAATCCTCAGGATGCGAGCGTCAAGCCAAGATAACCCATGCCGATTGACTGTTTGTTGATGTTCCTCAAGCGTTCGGTGCATCGGCTCAAAACGCCAATTTCGGCCCCAGGTAAGCATCGATTGGCGCTGGCGATATGTCGTGATCAAGTTTCAGATTTAGAGACAGATATAAGCCAGAAGTCGCAAGCAAGAGCAGGCTACTCAGAAGCAATGCAGACACATCATTTCACAAGTGGGCGATGTCAGATGTTCATAAGCCACTCACGGGCCGGAGATTGCTGACTCAAAGCCCTCGAAACGAATACGGCCGTTCATCGATTCCTGTTCATAAGCCCAGTTTTCCCCGCCATCCTTAGCTTCCTCGCCCGGCCTGTGAAGCTCGCAGTCCAGAGGCCTATGGATGCTGGTTTTCAAAAAAACATTCTTTGGAGTCTGGTTGGAAATAGTGTGATCTTTGGCAGGCTCAGAATTGAGCAATGTGGTTTGTCCCAAAGCTGGTTGCTCACCGCACCTCCTAACAGCCTCAATTGTAAGGCTTGGAGGTCTCAAGGGAATTGGGGCCTGTTCACAAAGCACCTACAAGCTGAACAAAGGGTTCGCAGGTGAATATGGCCGTAAGCTATCATCTCAGTCTTCGTATGAGGCTCACCAGAAGTTCACCTTCCCGCTCAGACCCAAGATCGATCATTCAGTCTTCGGCAGATGAATGCCTGGTAGCCGCCAGCCTGCTTGGAGACACGGATGTTCATTCGCTTGCGCGCAATCTATCACCGGGCATTAGGTGCCTATAACGCTTGGAGCAACGAGACTCGCCGTAAGATAGCCGCGTTGAAGCGGTATCCACGTGCAGCCGTAAGCGCCTATAAGGCCGCATGTGCGTTTTTGGCCGCGCCTACTCATGAAAACCTGTTTGAGCCGCTAACTCCTGTGCTTATTGAGCCAGGGAAAGTCCATCGGTATGAACGCGAGTTACTAAACGGCCTCAGGAACGATCAGGTTAGGAACATTGCGATCACGGGGGAGTATGGGGCAGGGAAGAGCAGCGTGCTTCGCACCTTTGTCCACCGCCACCCAGAGTTTGTCTACGCGTTTGTTTCGTTGGCCACATTCGGCAAGGACAACGAAATTTCCGGGGCCTATGAGCTTGTTACTGAGGCCGGCGTGGCTGGGGGGGGAGCATCGCCCTCCGAATCTGCGCGCTCATCGGGGTCACACGCCAAGGCTGACCAAGAATCAAAATCCGAGGAAAATAAGGCCGAATCCGATCTCGTTGCCCGGATCGAGGAGACGATAGTCCAGCAGCTACTGTATTCCGTCCCTGCAAAGACACTCCCCAAGACCCGTCTTAAGAGGATAGACCAGGCGTCGGGCTTGAAGATCTGGTTCAAAACTATCTGCTATGGCTTCCTCATTTTGGCAGGTCTGAGACTGTACGTCCCAATAGCAGAAAAGCTGCCTAAGATCGAACCTGCTTGGATCCTAGAATGGTTAATGTGGATACCGAGCTCTCTCGCCGTAGCGGTCGCCGCACTGGGGACCGTTTACTTCCTGCATGCGGGCCTGAGGCTGGCGTCGTTGTTCAGTATCGATGGACTGACGCTCAAAGGCGGCAAACTGGAAACCACTCACCATGGCTCCGTACTGCACAAGAATATTGACGAGATCATTTACTGCTTCGAGCGCAGCAGCATTGACGTGGTGATCATTGAGGATCTCGACCGTTTCGGGATTCATGACGTGTTCACCCGATTGCGAGAAATCAATTTCATCATCAAGCAGTCACCCCAGGTGAACCGACCTGTCTACTTCGTCTATGCGCTACGCGATGAGATGTTCGTCGTTGGCGAAAAAACCAAGTTTTTTGACCTCATCGTCCCCGTGATCCCTGTGATCAACTCGGAAAACTCCCAAGAAAAAATGATGGAGCTTCTGAACGGTCGAAGCTTCAAATCAAAGCCGTTGGGCGAGCACCTCGACCGTCGACTGGTGGAAACGGTTTGCTATTACATCGATGACCTTCGACTGGTGAAAAATATCGTCAACGAGTTCGATATGTTCTCGAATATCCTTGCGAGCGGCCTACGTCTGGAACCAGACAAGCTGTTTGCGATTGTCGCGGTTCGAAACCTACACCCTGGAGCGTATGCCGACCTAGTCAAACGGCGAGGAGCGATTTATGGCGTCATCAAGGGCCTCGACGCCTGGAAAATCCAGCAAAACGAGGCGCATGCCAAGCAGCTTGATGATTTAAGACGTGAGCGAGATGAGCGAGTGTCCGAGTTGGCTAACAACGTTAGTGAACTCAGGGCTTACGTATGGTTCACGCTCCTTCGGTTGGCCGATATCGACACGGCAACCCATGTCATAATCACCGGTACCCAGTACACGCCGCAGCAGTTTGTGACCGATAAGGTGTTCGACGTGTTAATGAATCAATCCGGGCACCTCTCAATGTATGCTGCGGATCAATACGGACGGGTATTCAAAAACTCATCTCGTAATGTCCCGACGGCAGAGCTGCTCAAGGCGACTTCCTATGAACGGCGCCATTTCTTGCTTGGGCGGCGGCTCAGTACGATAGCGGATGAGATCGCGTCGGCGCAGAGCCAATCTGATCAGGTCAACAGGATGTCGTTTACCTCTGCGGTCAAGAAAGGCTATGGAGAGGTTGTAAGGAATAATCTCCTGGGCTTGGACGTCGTGAGCTATCTGATGCAGCATGGCTTTCTCGACGCTGACTATACGGACTACCTAGGTTATTTCTATCAGGGATCGCTGACGCCTGGAGATAAAGACCTGATCCTTTCGCTCAGACGTGGTGTGCTGCTTGAGGTATCCACGTTCGTAGACAACCCGTACAACGTACTTGAAAAGCTCAAAAGTGATGAGCTGGACGAGGGCAGGGGGATAATCGTCGATTTGATCGCCTGTCTCAGCGCCCGACCAACCTCACTCTCATTCGCTGCAGCAGACGCCCAGCTAAGGCACGTGCTGAGAAGCGGCCTAAACGAGCACACGGAGCGAATGGCCCTCGTAGTACACGAGCTTTTGAGCAGGACAGAAGTCGCGGGATTTATCCAGGCCGTTTACCGCCTGGAACCAAAGCTGTTTCTCCGGCTTTTCGAAGCGAGTGACCTCGGAAATGCAAGCGGTGTTTTTGAAGGAAGCGAGGCCCGTCAGAAGTTAGTCAAAGCAATCGTCGATAACCTGTCGGAATCAGATTTCAAGGCCCTGGCCAATGACGCTCTGACGGATCTGGTGCCTACGATTGACTGCTTGGAAGATGCATCTCGACTGATACCAGGATTGGAAAGCAATGCCGGAGCCTGGGCGTGGCTCAGAACGTACCCGATCCAGTTCTCCTCACTGGGCAATGTGATGAGTCTCGCAGAGCTCGAAAGACTGATCGACTGGGGCTGCATCAAGATCAACTTGCCAATGCTTAAGCTGGTATGCGCAAAGTCAGAAGCTAGGCAGGGTTCTAAAAGTGCCAAATCCGAACCTGCAGATCTGGGCATCATATCCCTGCGCAGGCTGCAGGCGCTGGGCATCAATGGGCTAGCTGATTATTTGCAATCACACGCTGACGAGCTTGCCAGCGCGTTGCTGGATCAGTCCGCTGTCCTAGACGAATCAAGCGAGTCCTTGGCGAATTTTCTGGCAGAACTGGACGCAAATGATGACCTGGCAGACAGACTCTTCGATCACACAGCATGCGACCTACAGGCACTCACCGATGCTCCGAGGCATCTGTGGGCAAAGGCATTTGAAAGTGATCGCCTGGCGGCCAAAGCTGAGGCTGTGTGGATTTTCTTTGAGAAAGTCATTGCGCCCGACGGCAACGTTTCGGCCGATGAAAGCGGATCGGAAACCGCAACGGCATTCACTGGATTCATCGCACGAAACGCATCGTCTCTGAAAGGCAAGCTGTGGCATTCAACGAGCGCAGACTTGGCGCTGCAAGAGTATCTTCTGAGCTCTGAAAGTATCAATAACGAAGTGCTCAAAGTACTGCTCGATGGCGTCGTGCTTCAAGACCTATCAATGATCAAAGCAGCGGTACCTGCGGGGCGCTGGGTCATGCTGGTGACCTCATCGTTTCTGCCTTACAGTTCGAAAGTCAGGGACATCGTACTGAAGACATGTCCACACCTGGAGGGCCAATATTTGGTTGAACGGTGGGATTTAGCGAAAGCAGATGTCGACATCGGCTCTCTCCAACTCGACTCAATGCTCACTCTGAGCAAAAGCAAAGCGTTGCCACTCAAACAGAAAATCCAGATGTGGTCAGGCCTTAGCTTGGAGACGATTGAAAGTAAGCCCGAAGCCGTGTTCGAGCTCGGCCGAGTATCCACGCTGGCCAACCAGGCTGACGAAAGGTTTTCTGATGCGCTGATGCCAGTGCTGCGACATCTGGTTCGCAACGCCAGCCTCACGCCGGAGCTTCGTTCAGAAATGCTGACACAATGTCTTCCTGGGATGAAGTGGCCGGACGTTTCAGCGGCGCTGACGTTGCTCGACGATGCGGACTTCAAAACCGTGAACGCGAAGGTCAAGAAGATCAAGGTGAGAAATACCGATTCGAACCAAAGGTTGGTCGGCGCGATGAAAGCTGAGGGCTACCTGGCAACGGTGACTCCAGAGGACAACGTAATCGTCGCGACTACCAGGCCTTCATCCATGCCGGATAAAGACGGATGGGTACCCTGATTATCGTACAGCGCACTCCAATTGAGTGGTTCTGGCTCTAATCGACGCCTTTGTTGATGACCTGGGCAAGCAAGCGGAGCGAGCAGCGTGAGGATGGAAGCCCGCAGGGTTAAGACGACCGACGCGCGGGAGGCTTGATTCACGACCGCCAGGCTCGGAGAGCCACGTCCTTGCTCTCATTGCACTTGTCGAGATCGCAGGTGAGGAGTATCGGTATTTATTCAAAGAGCGAAGCGTGGACTAACCGACCCAAGATGTAGATCGCCGATTGATCGATGCGCTCGCTGCAAGAGATTTCGTGGGTGCTGTGAAACCTGAGGCCAAGCGCATCGTTGTCTGTGGAGCAAGCGTAACTGAGTCCTCGTTGCGAGCGATTCAGTCAACGCTGTACTAGTGCAAAATTTCGAACACCTTAATTTTACGATTGGGTGAGTATGTGTAATTTAACGGGCTTTACGCCAAGGACAAGGTATGAGATTTCTCCAACTATCCGCAATCGTTTTACTGGTTTGTGGCACGGTCGTTCTTGCTTGCTTCGTGGGCAAAGCTACCATCGACGGATACACTATATTCAGCTTCAACCCTACTGACTATCCGACAACCGGCCAGTTTGGGGATTTCGTCGGTGGGGTCGTGGGTACATTCTTCGCATTGTCCGGAACCTTACTTATTTACATGAACTTCAAGGAGCAAACCAGAGAAAATAAGCGCTCCGCTTTCGAATCTTCTTTTTTTGAAATGCTGAAACTTTATCGAGAAAATGTCAGCGAGTTCAGATACAAAAAATTCATGGGGGGTGAATATGATATGTATGAGAATCGTCAGGTTGCCCGACTGATATTTGAAGAATTTATTGAGTGCTACAGGGAGATTCGAAAATACTCTAACTCCAAGAATGAACTCGACTATCTCCATCCAGTTTATTCGAAAAAACTTAGATCAATAGCTGTGAAGCAAAACCCCGAAATAGATATTATCGAGATGGCGTCCATTGATCTGGCGTTCCTTATAGTGTTTTTCGGTTTGGGAGAGGAGGGGGAGGCAATAATAAAAGCAAATATAATCAATAAGTTCAGCAAGGACTATTATTACAAGCTTATTTATTTTATAAAGCTTAAGCCGAAACGCTCTAATGCAAGCAGATTTGAGAGCTGGGAGCGACTTAATCAATTGACATACGAAAATTTTCACAAAGTAATAGAAGATCTTTACCAAGCTAGGAAGCAGCCGTCGCAACCGAAATCCTCGCTCCCCCTTGTTCAAGACTTTGATATGGGTAAAGCATATAACAAGTACTATGGTGGACATCAGTTTAGGCTGGGGCATTACTTTCGGCACCTGTACCAGAGTTATACTTATCTCAATGATCATCCTGACTTAAGCGAGAAAGAGAAATATTCCTATGGCAAGCTGTACAGAGCACAGCTCTCAACATATGAGCAAGCGTTGTTGTTAGTAAATAGTATTTCCAGCCTTGGAATGAAATGGGAATTCCAGGCTGACGTGTCAGATTTAGCTGGAGTCTCTAGTAATCTCATAACCAAATACAACTTAATCAAGAACTTGCCTGGCGGCCATTTGTCAGGAATTCGATACAAGACCTATTATCCTGATGTTTCATACGAAAACGAGTTCTGAAGATAGAATGGCTCACTCAAGAGCGCAAGGCCGATTTAGCGAACGACTGCTTCATCCGAGATGCCGGGGAGGCAGTTCAAAAAGCCATCACCGTCTAGGGTTGAGTGCTATCTTTATGTAGCACTCATTATTCAAAGGCTTCCCTCGTTAATTAAATTGTATCCCACGTTTTTCGAGTTCGAAGGTACGAGTCATCATTGGCGAACCCGCCGAGGATTTCGCCAAAGTAAGGTGTCGCTTCCTTGTCAATTTTTCTACTCAGATTTTCCAGGGAAAAAAGAACCTCTGACCAATATCGGATCATCTGAAGTATATATAGTTGCCTTTTTGGGGCTACCGCTTCAAAGACTCCAGTTCGATAGCTGGCATCTTCAAAGTCACTAATGGCGACTCCATCCTCAGAAGTGTGTGAAACCATTCCCATCTGGCTCATGAATTTGTTTGTTAGTTTGGCGTTGTTTTTTATAACTTGTTTTTTTTGGGGTGTAATATTTTTATCGAAAATCTTCATGTCAACGTTTTTATACCAATCTCCTGTCGGGTCGGACTGGCGTACGCTGCCAGCTAAGAAGTCAAAATTCGAGTATCTATCACCTTTTGCGAATTTTGAAAGAATGGCCAAAATGCTGGACTGGATAGGGTTGTCGAGCTTTTGCAGTGTTCTGAGTTTAATTCTCCTTTTGGTCAAAACTATTTGGGATTGGTTGTATAACTTTACCAAATCATGGCCAATCGTTTTTTTTAGCTGCTCGTCGGTAGGGTAACTCCCATTGGTTTCGATGAAATGATCTAAAGTTAGGCAAAGCTTACCTATGCGCTCTAATCCTATGCTCAAATTCGTAAAGGCTTGAAAGTAAAGGCCTTGCGTAGCGTAGTTTGCTCTGCGGATTTGAGTTGCTCCAGAGCCGAGTAGCTCTTTGGTAAACATTGCTTCTTTGCAAAGTGCTCGAAATATTAAGTTCGATTTCATTTTCCTTTTTCCAGTCCGATGGAGGGGGTTCACCATCATACAAAAACCAAGAAGAAACCGAAATATGAAATTTAAACTATCGCTTATGCAGTCTAGATATTGCTGCTGATTTTGCATTCTCAGAATGTGGAGGCTATCCAAACATGGGCAATTGCGAACGTTGAGAAACCAAATGTAGCGGATGAACTCGTGTCATTTCTAACAAGAACTGTCTCATCACCGCTGTGAGGTAAGGTCGCCATGCAGCGAGGTAAGCATATTGGACTGAGTAGGTTCGGAAGCAGTGAATTACCTTGTGCTTTAGATGATGCGCCCATTTGGATTTACTCGTAAAAAAGACACATTAAAAATGTACTAAGGGCGCTAGCACAATCTCTACAGGAGTTTTTTTTCCGATAATAAGCACCGAATACGTAACTCCATCTTACAAATAGGCGGTGTTAGGTTCTCATCAATTTTCGTTCATAGAAAGTTGACCAGTCCCACGCGTAGTGTTTTCTGGGAGGCGTGCCTGTCGCCCAGCCTGTGCGGTACGTTTGCCACATCACAGCGTTACTCTGCGGAGCCGCTGCCGAAGGCTGCGCTGGCACCGTCATTCGCAGCACATAGGCTGCGCCGGGGGTTGCTCTAAGCGGTGAGGCAGGAGACAGTAACGCATCATTGGATCTCGAGCTTTTTATGGACGAATTGGCCAGCTTCAACACTACGTTAAACCACCGGCATTATGGCGAGGGGGCTTATGAACATAGAAAGCAGCGCTCGTCCCTCACTGACCTAAAGATCATCACTTACGGCGCAGCGACTGGTTTGCAATCACTGTTCCGGTATGTAGACCAAGAATATCTCAAGCGCGCCGCAGGCTCACCTGCCAAGATCCTGCTCGGTCTGGCTGGGGTAGCTGAGCTGGATGACACGCAAGCAGGGGTAATGACCAAGACGGTCATGGCAATCGCTCGCCAACTGCCGACGTCAGACCTCTATCTCCATGCTGCGTGCCACATCAAATTATTGAGCCACGATGGCATCGCCTATCTGGGGTCGCAAAACCTTTCCAACGGTGCCGAGCCGTATTTCGAGGGCGCAAACTCGTCGAAAAAATACTTCAACCGTTTCCACGAGGTCATCCTTAAGGTTGAAGACACGGATTTGGCGTGGGTCAATACCTTGTTGTGCAAGGTGCTCGCTGATCATCAACTTTGCGTCCGAATTACCTCGGAGCATCAAGACCGAACACTGGCGCAAGAGCTTATCAAGCGGTTTGTGCACAACGCAAAACTTGCACGGATCATTGAAAACATCACGACGGGCAGCCTACTGGAAGCATTTCTCCAGCAAAAACCTTCACTCATGGCAGTCGAGTTCAATGAGGCGTCTGCCGCTGAGACTTGCAAACTAGTGGCTGCTATCGTGCAGGAGCGGGCCCCTAAGCTACGCTTGGACGAATTGAAGGAACTGCTGCTGCCTGAAACAGATTTTTCCTGGTTCAAACAGGAAAATCCGCTCGCGGAACTAAAACGCATCATCTCAAGGCTTGGAGAGGATTTTCCTGGCAAGGTCGCCTTGCAACGTAAACTGGACGATGAGCAGCCCTTAGTGCTACCCGACGGCAGCGACGAGTGCCTCATTGAAGGTATTCGGAAAGTCGCACGCAGCCATGACCTAGAGTCATTGGACGATTACGTGCAAAAACAACGAAACAACATAATTCATTCCATTATCCAGTCACCGGATTATTCGCAACACTACATGTTTGGCGCGATCGACAATGACGGTAACGTAAATGAAGAATTACTGAATAATCGCTTCTCGGACAGCGACGTTGAGTGGGATGAAGACGAGGAGGGCAACCTCCACCGTCATGAGCGCGATGCCATGTCTTTGAATGAAAAACTAGATCAGATTGATATCACCTCGCTGCGTGTAGACTTGGACGCAGTGTTCAGTAAGGAAATCAATAAGCTTTGGGCTGATGAGGTGCTAAAACTGTCGAGCGCTCTATCGATAGAGCTACAGACGCTATACCAACGAGAGTTGGATAACCGTGATTTTATGGCATTCGTCAATCAGGTGCGGGCAGGTCAGTCCGGCAAATGGTCCGATCGATGGAGTAGCTAAGCGGCCTGGCAGCCAATGATGCTATAGCCATCATGGACGCTGAAAATAGGGACAGTCATAGGGGAATCGGATTCGCATGCTCGAGAAAATCGTCTGTATCGATAACGTCGGTGTAATCAAAAACGGGATCACTAAGCCCATAGATTTGGAAAAAGTCAGCCTTATTTACGCCGATAACGCCCGTGGAAAGTCGACACTGTCATCGATCCTGCTGGCGTGTTCTACCTTCGACGCTCAGGGTCTGATCGACCGCAAAACAATTGGCGCACTGACCTCACAGAAAGTCCATTTCCGATTCCGTCCCGGGGCCGGATCACCTCCCTTCAGCACAGAATTCGATGGTGCCTCCTGGAAGGGGCAGCAACCGAACCTTCACGTGTTCAACCAGGCTTTTGTAGATCGCAATGTATACGCAACTGCTGGTGTTCTTCCCGAGCAACGGGAGGCGCTACTCAATCTGGCCCTTGGCGACGCGGCTGTAGCCCAACGGACGAAGTTCGACACCGAGTCCGCGACAGTGCGGGACTGTACCGCGAAGGTCGCCGCCGCCGAGGGGGCATTGCAGGGGTACAGAGGTAATTTGTCGGTCAGCCAATTTACCAAGCTCAAGCCAATTAAAGATGTCGACGCCCAGATTGTTGAGACCGACAGGCAACTGAACGAAGCTCGGGCATCCCAACAGATAATGAGCCGTCCAGCTTTCAAAGTGGTGGATATACCAGCGTTTAATTTCGAAGGTCTGCCCAGCCTTCTGGAAGGCTCCTTCGAGAGCATTTCAGTCAACGCAGAACAAACAGCAAAAGCCCATTTTGCCAAACACAAGGGGCAAGCAACCGAGCGATGGGTTGCCGAGGGGCTCCAGCACCTTCCAGAAGATGAATGTCCGTTTTGCGGCCAGGAAACGAATGAGCTGAGTTTGCTCAAGGCTTACAAATTGTACTTCGACGGCTCCTACTCCGAATACCAGCGCCGCATTACCGCGCTTCGTCAGACTGTGCTGCAGAGGCTGGGTGATAAGAAGCTTGGAGGGTGGAGTGCTGCCAACGAATATAATCAGGGCCTCCGAAGCGTGTGGGCCGAAAGCCTGGGAATCGCCGATATTCCTGTTCTCGACAATGTGGCTGCTTGGCAAGTGCTCGGCGAGGTTGAGGCAGACTTGCTTGCAATAGTCAGTCAAAAGGAAGGCGATCCGTTAACTGCACTCGATTCCGCGCCGTTCCTGAAAGTGGTAGAGCGTTTGAATGAACTTGCCCAGATTGCAACTGACTTCAACCAGCAAATCGTCAAGCTCAATGATGAGATTGCTGAATACAAGGCCACGCTGGCTAAACCCGATATTACGGGACTTGAGGCATCTCGATCCTCGCTCATGCTCGGCAAGACAAGGTTTGATGCTCCGGTTGTAGCTCTCGTTGCACAGCTGGCCACTGCAAAGACGAAGCTGAAATCCGCAGAGGCCGCAAGAGATACTGCTCGTACTGAGCTAGACAGGTTGATGGGGCAAACGCTGAAGGATTTTCAAATATCCATTAACAATTGGCTTCGTAAATTCGCGGCCCCTTTCGAGATCCAGGCCTTGGCCCCCACCTATAGAGGTGGGGGCTTGCGCTCTGAATATGCGCTGAAGGTGAGAGGCGCCACTGTCATCGTTGGCCCCGGCGTAGGAGGGGACTTGTCGTTCCATTCGGCTTTGAGCGAAGGGGACAAAAGGACGTTGGCGTTTGCTTTCTTCCTTGCCCGACTGTTCGCCGACGCCAATCGATCCGGTGCTACGATAGTACTTGACGACGTTTTTACCAGCTTGGATAAGCATCGCCGTCATAACACGGTTGAGGCAGTGCTACAGATGGTCAACCAATGCTCACAGGTCATCGCTTTGGGCCACGATGCCCACTTTCTACGTGAGGTCAAACGGCGTGTAGCGCGTAAAAAGCTTGGAAAGATAGGAGAGCTCTCCCTTCATCGGGACGCGGATGATTACAGTCGACTGGATGATTTCGATCTAGATGACTATTGCTCCTCGGAATACTACAAACATTACCAACTCGTTGAGCGATTCATCGATGGAGATACTACCGTCAGCTTGCTCGAAGTGGCCAAAGCCTTGCGTTTACTGGTTGAGGGGCACCTGCATCGATGTTTTCCAAAAAAATTCACTGAAGGGCAGACGGTGGGCGACATGCTGGGCCAGGTCAAAGGGGCGGTCGCCCCAAATCCCCTGGCACTGTTGCATCCGCTTCATGCAGAACTGGTCAGCTTTAACGAGTTCGCTGCGGCATTTCACCATGACACCTCTGGGGGCTATACCAGGGTGGAGATCAATGCCGCGGAGCTGCTGCCGTTTGCCAAGGGCGCGCTGGGGTTTATCCAGATGAGAAAATTCAGCTAAGTGGAGTCTCTGAGGCTCTCTTCAGCGGCCGGCCCGAGAATCTGTTCCTTACTCGGGCCACCGTAACTATGTTTCCTGATCGCAGGACAACAATTGAGCCCTGCTTTGCTAAAACCTATGATCCCAGCAATCGTCTTCGATGCCTTTGGTACATTGCTTGAGCTTAAACGCAAACTCATCCGAACGGGCAATTGCTGAAGGAAGGCTTGGCTCACGGGCGCAAACCGAGCCCCGATGATGTTCGGGCAAGCTTACTGAGGGCACTAGGCAACCGTTTCGACGCAGCAGCGTGTGAGCCTGCTCTGATCGGGATCTCGTATGAGTTCGTTCCAAATTCGACCGGAGCGGGACATCCACGCATCCAGCTTCAGCGAGGATCAAAGGTAACTATCTGGGAAGCAGTGGTCGAGGCGATATCCTAGATCTCGTAGAATCCGCAAAGCTGATCCTCGGCCGTTAACCGGCGCGAGCAGCATTACTCACAAGCCGGACGAAGGATTGACGTTTGCCATGGTTGTAGAGAAGGCCGTCTGCTACAAATGCGTGATTGATGCCTACCTCGGAGGGCGAATAAGGCGCAAAGGCACCTCCGCCGCCTGCAGTCTGTGTGGAGTAAAGCGAAAGTGCATTCCGCTCTCGACCGTTACCTCCCGAGTGAAAGGGGTTCTGGACGAGTACATCTGCGAGGGAAATTACGAACGTCGCTGGAGCATCGACGGCGTTTACGATCGCCAGGAGGGCGATGATGCGGAGTACTGGGTCAGTGTCATATTTGGGTGCGACAACGTCGAGCCGATTGTACAGGCGGTTTGCAATGACTTTGACGCGTATTCCTATGCCCGCGATACCAACTACGTCCGAAAGCCCTTTGACCCGAATGACGTCGGCCACAAGTGGTGTCAGTTTCAGGAAGGCATGATGCATGGCAACCGGTACTTCAATGACAGCGCAAGGGAGTTCCTGGGCTGGCTTTTCAAAGGGATCGAGGAATACCCCGCGTCATCCGAAGACGATGCTGTTGTACGCATCCTGAATTCAGAAAACGCACCACCGATATACCGTGCTCGCGCCTGCAGGGCTCCCAAGGATGTTGAGACCATTTCCTCTGATCCCGCTAGCAATCTTGCGGCACCGCCCAAAGAGATATCGGGGGAGGGCAGGATGAACCCCGCGGGGGTTCCAGCCTTTTATGGTGCCTTCGAACGAAAGACCTGTATTGCCGAGCTTCGCCCCTCCGTCGGCAGCGATGTCATCAGCGGCGAGTTTTGTCTGAACCGGGAAGTACGAGTGTTGGATTTCGGGCGGCTTGAGAAAGCCAATTTAGGGCCGGATCCCAGCTTTTTTGACCCAAAATATTTTGAGAAGACCGGTCGGCGAAGCTTTCTGCGCTATCTGCACAACGAGATCACGCTTCCTGTCTTGCCAGGCTCCGAGAGGGACTATCTGACAACCCAAGTCATCGCTGAATACCTTGCCACGCACTACGATCCTCGGTTCGATGGCGTGATCTTCAAGTCGGTGCAGAACAAAGGAGGCCAGAACATCGTGCTGTTCTCGCATGTGGCGAGCCGGGCTACGTGCATGACCAGGCGCGTCGGAGGCACCTACTACCTTCATGGTACAAAAGCGTCGGACGCTCCGAGGATCGAATATGTGGCCGGCAGCTTGGTACTTCACACCATTGAGCGCGTAAAGTATGTTCCAGTGGATCAACCGCTGCCGGAGAAAAAGCCCCAGGCCACCATGCTGCTTGAGCCTGAGTGGTGAGTATCCTCCTTGTAAACTTGAGAAAGGGCCGGTCGTATTGGAGTGCCGCTATGACAGGAGCTCGTCGTGCCATGATCTGGCGCGCCATAGGCGACAAGGCGCCCGTTAGGAAGTTTCTCACCGGTATTATTTTGGTTGGTGGCCTCAGCCGATTTTTGTTTTGGCAGAGTTAATTCCAGAAAATTACGCAAGGGTGCAGCTGATGAGCACGCGAGGTTATTTCAATTTCATTGCAAATCAGCCTGCTTACACTGAGGCGCAAAAAGAGTGGCGCGCCGGTTTGCTCCACTCCAAAGCCTTCTGGTTTGACCTGATAGTCAACCCACCAGAGGGGTGTGACGTTCAGAGTCAAGCGACAGCATTCCTTAACAATCACCGGGAGGCCGTCCGAAATAGCGCCGATCAGCGATTTGTGTACTTCATCGCTTCACGGCAGCGAATAAGATTCTGTTGCCGTAGGCCACCGAAACGATCCCTGTCTAGAAAGTACTTACTGATCCATCTCGAGGTCGGGCGGGAAAAAAAATTAAAACAGCTTCGCTTGGAAATACCCAAGGATTCCCGGCAATTCACCCTGCCAACCTTTTCTGAGGATGGGCGCTTTATCCTAATCGAAGGAGAGGAAGGTCAGCAGGCGATTGCGCTGCCTGTCCATGATTTTCTGATCCTTCATGAAGTCAATCTGGGCATCGACACCGAGGTACTCTACGTCGGCTCCACGGATGATCCTGCCACGCGTCCATTGAAGCGAGATCACCGAGGTTATGGCGACTCTGTCTATCCCCTGTCGCCGGAAGAAACCGACGTCTTCGTTTTCTACAACATTTTCAAAGTGGTTTCGGTGGCAGAGAACAGCGATTTCATGCTGAACTTCATGATCGCAAACTCTGTAATCGACGAGGTCCAACGAGTCGAAGAGGGGGAGCTTCTGGAGCATGGGCTCATTCACTACTTCGGCACCAAAAGCCAGGAGCGCAACAAAGTATCTGAATACGGCAGGCTCAGAAACGACCTGAAAAAGTTGCTGGCTCGTAATAAAATTAGTGCGATTACCTTTAATATCGAGATGGAAGAACCTCATGAATTTTACCGGTTCTTTTCTCGCAATATAAGTGCGCGGGACCGCCATTATTTCGCGTTACGGATAGAGCATGACCAGGTGATCATTGCGGAACCTGAGCCGGTCAAGTTCGGCTGTTGACCGATGCTGAACGGAGGGGCGAAATCAATTCGGCCCTACCTCCAGAAGGTTTTTTACAGCTTAAGACTTAACCAATCCTTCATATAACCACCATCTCTAATCATCTCCGCACGTAACGATTGTATTTCATTCTCAGTAAGGACCGAACCACAACCTCGACCCTTTTCAGTAGAGTTAGATAACCGGTGGGACAGTCTTGAAATTGTTTCGCTCATGGTTAGAACGTACAGCCGCTTTTCAGGGGGGATTTTCATAAACATGTATAAGCCTCCATTCACCAAACCTCGCTAACTGGCCGCAGTAAGCCATTGATCTTGAATAGCCTCAATGCAACGTTAGGCTCGATCCCAACCTCGGATGAGGCGCGATCCACTTCGGAAGTGATGCTTCCAGCTTCTTTGCAGAATATTAAACACCTAAGCCTCTCACGCTCAAGTCGATGATTTGCTCAGTCTAGCCGCTGAAGCCGCTGCTCGGCGATATTCAAACTCGCCGGGCGTCTCGTAGAAACGAGCCCTGACTTCAGCAAGGCGTTCTTGGCACCGGAGCGCAATGCACTTTAGATGCGGAGCCGCGTCGCACACTCCCTGACCATCCGTTATGTTGTAGGTGCTGCCCGCATTTCTCCCAACACGCTGCTGGTGTTGGAGATGTGCGACGACAGGCACATAGGCGACCGGGCGTTCTCAAAGTGATATGACGGATCTGTGCACGATGATGTGTCCAAGACTTGTCAAAGCATCGCTTTCCGTAGCGGAACGCTTGCTCCAGGAGCGAGCCGATTTTCGAATGGCGAATGGCCACAAATCGGTTTGATCTTGTCTTTGATTACTAGATTAGGGCAGACGTCGCTCAGGGACGAGCTAGGCCCAGCTCAACGTAGAGCAATAGCGTGCACGGACGAGCTATGGATAGCTCAACCCTGAGCGATAGCGTTCACGGATGAGCTAGGGTCAGTCCAATTTGAACCGCATCATAGAATGGGTGTCGGTGTCGACAGCAGGACTCACGAGAGCTGATCCCTAATTTTTTCGAGCAAAGCATCCTGAGCAGCAACTCCACCCTCTGCCGTATATGCGGCAATCAACAGGGTAACTGGGTGCACGCCGATTACCGCCGCAAGGTCCTCGAGCTTCTCAAGCGTAGGACACTTAAGGCCCCGCTCCAGTGTGCTTACCAGTGAGAAGTCCTCCTGGGTGAGCCCCTTTTAAACCCGCATACGCTTGAGGGTAAGTCCGAAAGCCCGCTTCAATTCCATATTTTTGACCCAAAAAAAGGAATATGAAGCGCTGCCGAGCCCTATAGGACTACAGTTTATAGGGCTCATTAGAGGATTTAGCATGTTCCGTACAGACATATCTACCATTTTGGGATCGCCAACGGGGGAGAACGGATGCCTTCATTGGGGCTGTGTTGAACACAGCCTCGCATTACCATGGTTTACGTAGCAGTAGTTGCTTCAAAAAGTCAGAATACGGCCATGGCCCAGGTAATGGACCCCACATATTCATGCAACTTTTAGAGCAGCACGGGAAAAACGTTCGGATTACGGACGTACAACTAGTCACTCCCCCTAGCATAAAAGTGACTGAAGTGATCGGCTTCACAGTGATGAGCGTTTGTGTCAGAAAGGGGAATCGATTCAGATGATGCAAAAATCTTAAACTCGATGTGGGCAGCCTGATGACGCTTAACCTCCTTCAGGCGGGTGTTTTGGGTTCTGGCTAAGATAATGAAAATTAATCATCTATAATCGCAAATCAGATCAGAACTGCGAAACGATAAAGCAGACTGGAGGGCAAAACACGCTTGAAAGAGAACGTGCAAGTGCGGCAACGGTTCAGGGCCACAACTTCACCGTCATGGCCATGGCCATGGCTTCGCATCGCGATGACAACGTACTTGGCCATGCGATGAAATCACGCTGTCTTTTCTCACCCACACCGCCTGATCAAAAATTGTTCTGTTGCGTGGGAGGCGTTGTTGTGAACCGGAAGAGGTCATATGGGTAAGAAGTCTCGTGCCAAAAAGGAACGAAAGCTCGCTAGCGCAGCGATAGACCCGGCTGTATTTTTGCGCCAAATATCCAGTTCCCAAGAGCGGAACACCACCCGCAAAGGGGCTGCAGAGCTCTTTTCCGAACAGTTGGAAGCAACGCGTACGTTGTTTCATCAGTACAGCCGCATTGATGTGGCGCTGGCGTTGAGCGTTTCAGAGCTGTGGCCTGCCAACACCGCCAGCCCGGTCAAACACATCTTCGCCTGGCGGGTGCTGTTGGAGCTCCAGGAGGATTCTGTCAGTGCAAAGGCCATCGTCAGTTATGCCGATTTCAAAGATTTCACAGAAGCGCTGTACGCGGTCTGGCCTGAGTTTCCAATGCTCGAAGATTTTTTGCCAGAGGCCGATTGGGGCCAGGTCAAAGCGCGCCTCGGCCGCCATTTCGTTCCCATGTTCTACGGCAGTTGCATTGAGCGCACGCCTGATTTTGTAGAAGCTTTCCGAATCACGTATGCACACGCTCCTGAAGCGCTCGCATACATGGATCTGGTAATCGCTCTTCAATCGCAAATCATCCATTCATATCCTCATCAACTGGGAGCTACCGAGACAGAGACTGGGCATATCGAAATCGTCCCTGAGACTTTCTGGCTGGCTTGCGAGCCCATGCTGAATGAACTCGGGCGTGATCTTGCCAAGTGGCGGGCGAAGGCAGGCACTTTTCTGGATGCGGCACTGGGGGGATTTACAACACCACTGACGTGGGACAGTTTCGGAAACTCTGTGATGGAGGGTAGTGCGCTGCCATTTCTCGCGCTGGATGCTCAGGACGTTTGGTTTCCTATGTCCGTGCGCAATGCGCCAGGCGTCCTGATTGATCACTGGGCTCGAAGCAGCACTGGCAATGTGAGCGTTCAAGCGCATCGAAAGCTCGCATTGTTCGTTGCCGAGCGATTTGTAGAGACTGTGATGGGACCTTTGACGCTGCTGGTTGACGGCACGGTTTGCAAAGATCTGCCCGTCAGCTGCATCGTCTCTGATGATTCGGGCATGCACCTAGTCTGCGCGTGCGATCACTCATCGGTTGAGCGGCTTGCTGCCACGGCAGCAGATGTTTATGCCAAAGTGAGGCGCAGAGCCTCTCTATCGTTTCGGTTCGCGGGCGAGCAGGGCGCTGAACTGTCCCAGAATGGGCCAGACCTCACCGCTGACAAGCTTCATATCATCCTCGTCCCGACGTTGAAGTGCACGGGTTTTGGTATGATTCACCTGCCGAAACCACCCACACGATTAATCCCGTTGGCAGACTTCATCTCCATTTTCGATAGCCTCCGGGATCTGGATGATCTTCACCATTACTGGCGATACGTTGACGATCAGGCACTTACGGTCGGCCCGTTGTCTCGCGGATCGGTTGATCTGTTTGCGTCCTACCGGGATACCCATGGCGTATTGGTCGATGGCGCTATTGCACCGAACTTCATCGGACTGGATCCGCACTGGGGAACCTCCTGGCGCTTCATCGTGCTTTCGGATTTCTGGTCACAGGCACCGGCGATATTCCCGGATGGTTCATCCGGGTGGCAGCTGTTCTCCCAGACCACTGGAGTAACCGGGCTCCACTCGAGGCACCATCACGTGGCCGCGTACTCAACCTCGATTGGCGCCAGCACCTTTCAGGCCATGCTTGAAGTACCCGGCGGCATGAGTCGCGAAGAGGCTCGCATTATCGATCTGTTCGCACAGCTTCTTGTGGATTGCGGTTACCGCTGCGGCGAGCTGCTGCCGGACGTCGCGCTATTTCAGCAGCCGCATATCCTGTTTTCTTGCACGCCGGATGCTTTTGGCGCTGTGGAGATGATTGAAGTCCCCAGGCCCCTTGGCGAATTTGCATCCGTGGTCACGTCACTTGTAGCAGATGACTCGCACCCTGGCCTGTTTCATCTGAAAATCGATATCGCCGCAATGCTTGCCGGCCTCAACGGCGCCGTAGACGGCACATTCGAGGTCCGCTGCCTGCTGGAAGTGCTTGAAAAGTGTCATGCAGCCATGGGCCTGCGTTTGCCAGACGCTCTAGAACAACGCGTCGCACCTCGAGCCATGCAAGCTGCTCGATTTCAGCTGAACGTGGTCGTCAGGCGCGTAGACGTTCCTGACCACGTGGTTCCCATCGGACCTTCGCTATCGGACTACAAGCGCGCTCGCAAACAACTGGCCAAAGAAATCCAGTCGCTTGGACTGGTGCCAGGTCGTTACGCACTGTCGGAAGCAAAAACCAGAATTGACCCTGCAGGAGCTAGCCTTCGCATTCATCTCGAACGCCGCCTCGCATCGCTCGACAGGCATCAGTTGATACAGGCGTGCGTGGAGCAGCACGACGCACACCTTGTAGCCGAAAGGCAAAAAATCGAGCGTGCACGCCAAAGCCTTAGTCATGCCGTGGATTACGATCGCTTGGATGCGATCGAAGAGGCACGCAAAGACTTTGGCGTAATGGCTCGGCACTATCGATACCTACTGGAAAAAACGCTGAGCTCGCCAATGACGGGGGAAGGCGAAGTGACAAAGGAGGCTCTACAGGAACTGATTGGTCTTGTTGACTGGCTGATGGTGCTGACCGGCGCCAGCAATGTCCTTCACAACGGGATAGACGTGGGAGGCGTCGAGATCGATGACGCTTATATCCCCACCGTATTTTATTCACAAGGCTCAGATGACCGAGAGACTACCTTCGCACGAGAATACGCCAGGATCAGGCTGGGGCAGGGTGCAAACAAGCAAGATGCAGTTGAAGGTGAGTCTGAAGAGCTGCTGTCCTCTGAGCCGCTTAAACGTGCTTTCATCGCTGACGTAGGCTTCGATTTGGACACTTTGATTGTCGCGCTCACCGTCTTGTCACAAGCTCAACGACACGGCTTTGCGAGTGAATTGTCGCTTTCTTACACGGCAACACCTAGTCACGTCGCCCAAGGGCTGGTAGACAGCATCGACGATCTTGATCTCGTCGACGCCGAGAAAATTGTGGCCTTTCTGACGTTATCGGACACTGGCATTCGCAGGCTGGCTGAGAAAGACGTGGACGAAGGCGATGTTCCCTATTGGGAACATAACAAGCGGATTCATCGCTACACCATTCGACCCTTGGTACGTGATGGCGAGAATCTAAGATGGGGAGCAGAGACGGCCAGCCGAGCGATAAACCTCTGGATGTCAACGGTACGGGATGGCTACCTACCCGCAGATTTCGGCTGGCAACACGTCGAGCCTGTTATCCGTGGCGTGAAAGAAAGCATTGAAAAACGCCTAGAGCACCGGACGGAGGAAATCTTTCTTCGTCATACTCCATACGTTTGGAGGGGCATTGATTTTTTCAAGCGCTTTCGAAAAGAGGGCTTTGAAGATGTGGGCGACTTCGATGTCTTGGCGTATTGGCCAGAGACCAATGTGATCGCGACCGTAGAGTGCAAGTACAACCAGCCGCCCTTTACGGTCAAGGATGGTCGCCGGTTGCGCGATCGCATCTTTGGTAAGGCCGAAGATGACAAGGCAGGGCAATTCAGTCGAATCTTGCGGCGTAGGCAGTTTCTTGAAAAGCACCGGTCACGAATGCTTGAGCTGCTGGAGTGGCCGCCATCCAGCGTTGAAGTCTGCGAAGACGTCGAGCTTTATGTAAGTCGCGACCTGTACTACTGGATGGTTCATACACCGTACCCTGTTCCCACCCGATTTGTTCAGGTGGATACCCTGGACACCTGGATCAAGACCGAGCTCCTCGGCGTCGGTCAGCCCGATGTTGAAGAGGCGACCGGGAGGAAAACGGGATCGAGTTAATGAATGATTCTGACAACCGTTGAGTGGTTTGAAGAGGGGGTGGCGAACCTCTCTCTCTCTATGAGGGACTCACAAGCGTCGGAGTTACCGAGTCAGGTTGGTGGAGCGCCGGGGATACAGCGGTAACCGGAAGCTTACTCGCCAACCGCATAGCATGTGCGTAAGCATTCAAAGGTGACGTATGGACCTTAAGCTATTCAAAAACAGATGGAGCGTGAGAGGGCCGCTGCTCTCGAAGGAAAAGCATGCCTGCTTTACCGCGTATCCGAACAGTCGTAGGAGAGCGCCTCGTACGCTCCCATTGATGCCATGGACGCCACGCGGATGATCATAATGGAATACAGCTAGGACTCCAGCGGCGCGATACGCTGCATGTCCTCGCTTAGCGTAATGTTATAGGCGGATGCTAGGTTGGCAATCTGCAGTCCAATGGATTTCCTGAGCGTCGCCAATGCATCACTGAAGTGCAGCCATTCTGGGGCGCCCGCGTTACATCGGAGTGTCTTTAGGTCTAAAGCCTCAACGGCGTTGAAGAACGACAGGATAGTCTTGGTCAGTGACAGCAAAATCCCATCGAGTGGCGTGCCATCCAGCAGGTCACCACGAATGGCGGCGAATCTAGAGCGAAGCTCGTCCAGCGACTGCCGGACGCGGTCGGGGAACTCGGCATCGAAGGTGATCCACAGTGAGCGTCGGTCTTCCATAGAGGCAATGATTGTCTTCGCAATCTGCGGTTCCATGCGCCCGGACTGGAGCAAAGCAAGACTGCGCGAGTATCCTTCGGTGCGAACCTCCGAAATCATGGCCTCATGGTCGTCCTTCCATTTTCTGAGTTGTTCGGCTTTGTGCCCGGACTCATCGCTGTCGACGATGACGCCACACTCCCTGCACAACCAAATGCCGTTTTCAATCGACTTGCGCTCATCAGGCCCCTGCGACGCCTTGTAGCGGGGGCCCAGCTTGGAGGCCGCGTGGATATGTGCGGCATGGCCGGTCGTTAGGGCTTTGGACGGGTCGGAAGACGGTCCGGCGGTGAGCTTTAGACACCTTGGACTGGAACAGAAATGCGCAGCCCGGATGGCAAGCGCTTTTTTAGTAGCCTCGGTAAAATTGTCCCTCGTTGTCAATGCTCTATCTCCCATACTATGCGTTGCCTCTTCAAAGGTATGACAAGCCCTTACTACATCAGTTTTGATCACTGATGGTCCGAGGCAAAATTGATCGCACTATTCAAATCGAGGTGAATCGAGGAATACGATTTAATTAGCAGGACTCAGGTAAGGCCCTGCCCCACTTTTTTCGAACCATGTTCTGCGCGTCGCCAAGATCGTTTCGACATCCCCAGCACCCAACTTCGCCACGGCACTCAACGCACTTTTCGTTTCCGCGCCCGACGAACTGACGTCTAAAGTCAGGCCCGAGCTTTCGCAGTTAAATCCAACTTGGTTTCGGCAATTACGCACGTAAGTTTCTGTGTGGAGGTAATTGCCAGATCAACCAAGGCTGGCCATAGTATTATTCAGAAAAAATTCTTCCGACATCAGGGAACATCGTTTCACTATTGGTGAATTCTATGATTTTTGGCGACAAATAAAAATAAGGATAATCTCTTTCTTCGTAAACCCCAGTATTGGCCACAATGGTTAGGCTAACTATGTGCTGCTGATGGAATATGTTGTCTCTTTTGGTTTTGAACCGGTCATCATCAAGGATCTCATCCAATGTTTGAAGGTGAGATATATGCACGACAATTGAAGCGGGCTTATCGGCTTTAAGCTGCCTCTTTGCAGCATCTTTGCATATCGCTTCAAAGTCTCTCCAGAATGAATTCTTGGCACGGGAAGTGACTTTAAGGCATATCCTGCTTGCATCTTTATTAGGCATGCTCGCAACGGTTGCGATTTCGCTGCCATGACTTTCAAACTTAAGGTCGAGCCATCCGTCAATCTCATGTATATTTTTTACGCCATTGAATTGTTCAAGATGTAATTTAAATTTATCGGATTTTTTTTCAGTGTGTCCATCCAGTGACGCATAAACCTCATCAACCAGCGATTCTTTTCCGCTTAATGACTTCGGGATGCTTTCGTGCATCTCAATTGTTAAGATGATGACCTCGCCGGCTGGATTGGTGTTCAATTTTGGCCCTCTAGCTAGTACTCGCGAAGCTAGATCCATAGCATCTTCTCCGGTAAGATGAAGACCTTTATCGTAAGCAAATGACTTGCATTCAACTTGAACCTCGACTTGGTCCTTTGTTACGAGAAAGTCGTACGTTTGCCCGGCTGCAACATCATCCTTGCACTCGACTTCGTAATCCAAGCTTTTCATGAAGTGATACATAAACACTTCAAAATTTATCGATCTCATTTCGCTTGGCTGAGTAAAGGCAGCATTATATTTGGATTTCAAGGCACTTCGCTTTTCAGCTTCTACCGACTCCCATAGCTCCAAAAATTTATCGCCGTAGTACATCGCCTCAGAGATTGCTCCAAGCTCATACTCGTTCATATCCTGAAGGTAGCCTGTTTCCCATAAGTTGAGTCCGTAGGCCATTATATGATCGGACAAGGTTTTAACGCTTGCAGGTTTTTTAGGATTTTTATTGATTTTGGCGAATGCCTGCCTCCACGGCTTGCTTGGCAGTGCAGTTGTTAGCCTTTGATAAGTCTGAGCGAAGTATTTTTTTTTCGAAATCATACGGCATCCAAATCACTGGCAAGTTGATTGTCTGATAAAAACACTGGGACTGCCCCCTGTCAGGGTACCGCGCTGCGCGCTGTGGTACTCATCTTTAGCCATAGCAACTCTACGGGCTGACGATGACCTTTATATCCGAACCCGAAATACTCTTAATATACGAGTAACTCGTCCCAAGCACCGCAAGCTGCGCTTCTGAGACCTTTTTCGCCGAGATCGCTGGCTGCACGATCACAAACTTGAAGATCAGCTCATGGTCGTGGCACTTGTTGCGCAGTATCTCAAGCTGCTGGGGGTCGCCCTTGAGAAACCGATCGAATTTTTTAGGAAGCGATTTCTGGTAGCGATCCATCAGTCGGTCGAAGAACTTCTCTCCGGTATAAAGCCATTTCACCGACCTAGATGCCTGGCCGCAAACCTCATATACATCATCAACGCGGGCTCCAGGCGTTGATACCCCCTTGGTCTGGGGGCAATACTTGCAATGGTAGAGGTCGATATAGATGACGCCTTTATTCTCTCGAATCGCCACGAGATCCGCGATTTCGCCCTTGCCGTCATCGTTAAAAACGATAGCGTAGTCATCTGCGATTTTGCTGTATGTAAAGCCTTGCACTGTGTCCATGTTCTTGTCAGCACGCATCGACTCTTGGTGGATCTTAGTAAGCCCCCAATCCCACGCCTCAAGCAGCGGAATTGGCAGTTTGACGTCCAAACTGTTGGGGGAGAAATAGCGATAGTTCCCTTCGACCATCGATCCATCGACACCTAGCAGTACGAGAGGATTTGCGTCCAGATAAGCCTCTAACGACTCCTCCTCAGAGAAGATAATTTTCAAGCCCGGGCAATAGGTCTTATAAGCATCCATCAGGAGCTTGATGAAAACTGTAGTGATTAACCGCTCACTGCCGTCGACCTCTGAGGTGTACACAGGGATGCTCAAGGTCAGTTCGTCATCGAGATAGGGTTTACCGAGCTGCACGTTGAGAAGGTTGAATTCCTCTCCCTGGAAGTACAGCGCAATTTTTTGCTCGTTCTCAATGGCGATCGACTCTGGCCAGTCCGCGAAGAAAAGCCCATCAGGCCAGCGCTTCTCGATCTTTTCCGCACGCATCACGTTCTTCAGCACATCGTTGGGGTTGATCGTCGCATCGTTGAGCTTTTTGGAAATGCGTTTGCACCATTCAATCCAATAATTAATTGGCGAGGAGTTCATCTCCCAGATCTTGCCCTTGTGGGAGCAGCCAACCGTCGTTCGCTCGCCCAGCTCGAAACCAGTGGCAAAGATGTTTGACTTCTTGGCGTTACCGTTTTCAATCTCGGCGATCACGGAGTTGATATCCCGCCCCACATGCATGGTGAATCTGAGATCCTTTCGAGCCCGTGACAGGCCCACATTCTGCAGTTTCATAAGTTTTATATCGTGGAGCGTGCGGAACGCGGGTTCGCCGCTGATGCGTCGTGCATCCTTGGCAATGAGATTTAGAAAGCGTGCTGCCTGCGAGTCATCGCCCGAGGTGTGGATGAAAAGCGTCTTCTCGGGAGTGTTGTAGTACGCAAGGTACAAGATCCAGTTGGTGTCGACGATTTCTTCTGTCAGCGCCCACCCGACGGTCGTCTCGCGGCGGGTCACCAAGATAATAGTGTCCGCTTCTTCGTTGACCGAAAAGTATTGGAGTTTCTCTCTGCGGTGAGTGATGTTTCGCGCTTGTTCCGGCCTCCACTGCTCGACGCCAACGTGATACGCGACCGCGCTGATTTTCGGGTTAGGGTTTAGCCCAAAGATTTCTGTGGCATCGTCGTCATCGGAGAATTGGTCGGTAAATGCCTCTTTTTCGATTTCGCGACTGACCTTTTCATGACTCACATCCCGGATGACCGATCCCCAGTCGGCACTCTCCTTATAGAGTGCGGCCATTTGGTGGTCTGTCTTCTGGTTGGCGATATTGGCAACGAACTTGGCATCCCCAAGTGAATCATCCACCCTCGTTAACCGGCCAATGAACTGAAGTGTGACCGCAGGACTTCTGTGCTGATCATGGATTGCGGCGATTTTAAGCTCAGGTAGATCGAAGCCTTCGCCCAACATGTCGACACACACGATGATTCTGTATTTTTTCTGGACGATCTCACCGAGGAGCTTGGCCTGATTCGGCACTTTGCTGTGTATCAGAATAGGGGAGAGATCCCTGTGCTGCTTATAGATTTCGTAAAGTGCCTCAGCGCGCTTCTGAGATTTCGCACGCACCATCATAAGATGGTCGTGACCATTCTCGATATCGGCTCTAAGCAGCTCCACAGCCTTGTCCGCAATGGCTTGGTCGGAAAGCTCCAAGTTGTATTCACGAACAGGGTGGAACTCGATGGGTTTGAAATAGCCATCGTTCTGCGCATCCTTGAGAGGGTAGTTGTAGATGATCCTACCTTCCAGAGCCTGGTTGTCCTCCCGGAACGGAGTGGCCGTGAATTGAATGCACGGCTTACCCTTGAAAGCGGCTTTGACCCTGTTCCAGGTGAGCGCAGCAACGTGATGAGCCTCATCGATGATCAAGTGGCTGCATAATCCCGCTAACGCTTGGATTGCGTCCTCACCAAACCGCTGCAGAGCTTGAGGGGTCGCAATAATGATGTTCGCATCGGCAAGCAGCAAGACCTCGTCTGCCGACATTCCGGAGCCTATAGCACTTACAACAGGGTTTAGCGCGGTGTCGGACACTGCGCCAATCTCTCGCAGCTTGTTCAATTCCTTGCACTTGCTGGCTAATTGAGTCCTGAGCGCATCTGACGGGACCAGAATAAGTGTTCTGGGCAGGCGCCCAGCGATGAGCAGGGAAAGCATTGTGTCTGTCTTGCCGGTACCGGTCGGCATCACGACAGTCGCAGTGGAGGAGGGGTCAACGACGAGATGCCCGAGGCCTGCATACAGCGCAGCCAACTGGGGTTTACGTAGCCCCGGCGTACCCGTCGCCGGGACAGCGAGGTTAAAATTGAAGAGATGGTCTTGCCAGCTTTGGAATACTTCTGAATGCGTTTCTGCAGCGTCGTCCATGGCGTTTTACCTGAAGCAGTGTGGAGTCTGATCTCAGAGTGGCAATATGGTATCACGTCATTTAGTTTTCCCTTAGCTACCGACATGCTGAAGGGCTCTAAAATAGAGGTAAACAGCCACCCCCCAAATGGATGTGGCGACTAGATTGGGAAGAGTAAAGCGGCAAGGCTGGCACTTTTTTCCTAGCCCGCGTCACCGATGACCGATGACCGATGAGTCGGCTGGGATACGCCTCAATGGCTCCCGCGGGCGAGAGTTCTCTGACAAGCCCCAAGAACATTCATAATCTAGGCACTATGGGCGTGTCCGCCTATTGCGGAGTAAGAACGGCGTTGTGGCGGCATGGAAAACCCTCTTAAAAGGCTAGAAATGGTGTCCACTCAAATTGATCTGACCCCAAAAAATTGGACACCATCGCCTTTAGCGTCTGGGTCAGGAGGGTGTGTTGGCCGGACGCATACTATCTACCACTATCGCAGAGCAAACATGAGTAATCATCTACTTATCGTTTTCGTAACGGCTCCATCACGTCTTCGACATCCAACCCTTTCAATAGGCACCGATGCAAAATCACTGACAGCGCTTCGCAGAGCCTATCGCGCTGTGTAATCAAGTCGGCATTTTCCGTCTGTAGATGAGCAATGCGCTCTTCGAAGCTTCTCCGCCGGCGGGCACCGTCTGGATCTCTTCCGCTTTCCTTCAGTTGTGCGATACGTGCGGACTCGATCCGCCGACCACGATCTCCCACTAAGGTCGCGCGGCTCGTCAGGCCCAATCTACGCTGCACTTCGGGGCGGGAAATAGGCGCGAGCTTCAATCCTAAGCTAACCATTTGGGCGAGGAGGGCGTCGATCGCATCGTCCAGCGTGCCGCCCCTCAAGATCTGTCGTTGTGCCATGGTCGCCTCTAATCGTCTGAAACCGAACTGTGTCGTTTGTCCGTGTCTGCAACCGTCATTGGATGCCCATTTGGAAACACGCGTTTCGCACCTGCATTGGTGTCGCGTGCGAGGACGGATTTTAAATTGTTGAGTTTGTCCTCCTGGTCCGCCAACCATACATCGCTGCCTGCCTCTCCTGCGCCGGCATTGCGCATGATAGTAATTGCGGTCGTAAGATTCTCGGCTTGGTTCTCTAGGTTGGCCCGTTCCGATGGAGTACCCATCAGATGGAGATGCGAGCAGCCATTCCAGCACTGAAGATGCTTAGGGCAGGGCGATTGGGAGAAATCGTGAACGCAACCTCCGAAGGGTGTCACATGGAGCGCCGTGGCGTGTACGGCAAGGAATGCTTCTGCCGTTGTCGTGCCTTTATCTGACAGCAAAGCATGGTAACTTTCGGTCAACGCGCCCTGAATGCGCTTATCTCTTATGCCCGTATGTAGAAAGTCGATACGCTCGTGATGGCTATTGAACGCCAAGAACTCCTGATGGGCCGCGGTGTTTTCTTCAATGTTCGTGTGCTGGTAATGAACATTCTGGTCGAGGCGTTTCCGCCCCAGGGCCAACGCTTGCTGAACGTCGCTCATGCCGGTCAGATGGTAAATAGTGTTTCGCCAGTGTCGAGGTTGGTGACTTGTTAGCGTAATCGGAGCTCCATCAGACTCGGTCAATGACCGACGCGAAAAAATGGACGGATACTTTTCATCATTACCCAACGCGTGATTGATATCCACGAGGGTTACCCGACGAGGGACCGCACGAAACACATTTGCCTCACGTCCACCGAAACGAAATTGGCCGTCGAAAGCGATGGCAAGAGTTTCGCTCGTTCTAAGTAGGATACGAAGCTTTCCCCCGACATTTTCTGTTAGTGCCGCGTGTCCACGAAGCTTCGGGACGATCAGTCGTTCAATCGCACCGGCGAGGTAGCGTCGCTTTAACGACCTTCCCCGTTTCTCATCTGGCTCATCGTCGAACGGATGGACGCCGTTGCGCGTGAGGAAAAGGTATAGATTTCGGTTTGCGTTCCTTGTTTCGCTAAAACCTAGCCATTCCAAAACCATTGCCTCGGAGATCACCGATTGCGGAGAGAAGCTCCATATACGTCCAGGGTGGAGTTCTTGCCACGCGGCAATCTCTCGCTGCTCTATGGTTAGCGCCTTTAATCGCTCTACTGCTCGCCTGGCTAACGGAACGTCGCTTTCAGCCAACCAATGAACACGAGATTGAAAGTGCTTTTCCGCAAAGTACCTGATCCCACATTCGACCAGAGGCTTGCCATTGGCATCTAAAACCAATTCCCCTGTCGACCCTTTGATCGGCCTTTCGACCCAGCAATCATAGGGGATCACTGCTACTTCATTACCCCGTTGCCCAGTCGCGATTAATAAATCGATCACGCGCAGCAAAATTTCTTCTCCGTCACTGAGCGGGTTGTTCGAGCATAACGCGTAGGCTTCCATCGCCTCGCGAGAAGGCAATTTATCATCAGATTTACGCTGTTTTACCGCACGATCAGGATCGTGCAATGAAATGTAGTCGTGGCGACGGTTTTCTGGTTTGGTATCATGCTCAAAGTGGATAGCGATCTCGGTTAATTGCAGTTTATCAATTGTATCCGCTATTACCTGAAGGTGAGAGATTGCGTCGTAAAGGTTCTTGTAGCCACTCTCACGGAGAAACCCTACGACGCGGTCAAAATCACCCCGCGTCAACTGTATTGGGTCGGATACGCCGCGTTCAAATAACGGATTGTACAGCCGCCGGACGGTAATATTGTATGCAGCGACCATCGAAAACTTCAGACTCCGGGTGCGCTGCAGATATACGATTAATGCCTTGCAAAAATCCTGAAAATCCGAGGGGAGAGCAGCTTTAGGAGGAACAGAATAGCCATACTTTTCAAGCGATTGTCCGTGTGTTTCAAAGGTTATGGTCTGTTGCTTTAGGCGGTGAGGCAACCAGGCCTCGACGAACCATGGCGTTGCTCCCCACGACGTAGGAATAGGTAATGACTGAAAAATCGCTTGTTCCTGGTTAATGAAGCTTTCGAGACTCTGCCTTGCCCTAAACGGCGTCATCTGCGGCATCCTCCGTGTGCTGCCGGCATCGCTCGATCGTAGCGCTTACCGCCAGGATGGTTGTTTGATGCTGGGCGAGGGGCCTGTTGTTAATAAGGTCTCCGACTTGTTCTGCCATGTCTATGAACCGTTGGGCTTCTCGTTGCAACGCCTCTTTCACTTGCTCATGGCGGCCGTCAGAAAAGGGGTGAAACTTCTTGCAGGTGTAGCAGGCATAGACGGGATTGTAGGGGCAGTGCGTATGGACTGGGAGGGCACAAGCACCGATGTCCCCGATGTACTGTGTGTCGATCACGCCACGGATCGCTCTTTCGGCAGCGGTATCGCGGCGTTGCACGACCTCTCCGGTCAAGAGACTGCGCATAATGCGTTGATAGGCGGGACTTTTGCCGAGTGCTTTTTCTTTGATCCGGGCAATGTTGGGTGTTGCCGTGACGTAAGCGCGTGCCGCTACCGTGCTGTTGTGGCCAAGCAGTTCGGCAATCATGTCTGCCGGTGTTCCCTGGTCCGCCAAACCTTGCCCGAGGTGATGACGCAACAAGATAGTTACCTGGTTAGGCTTGTCTATCCCTGCTTCACGCAGTTCATATCTGAGGCCTGTAATGATTTCGTTAACTGACAGACGTTTTCCATTAGGATTGACAAATAATGGTTCGCAGTCGCTACCAAAACGACGTTGAGTTTCTGAAACGTGCCGTGAGATTTTCTCACCCAGGCGGGTGGTTATTTTGCGGGGCCGTCGCTCGGGTCTGCGCTGTCCGAGCTTTTTGGCCATGGGTAGCCATAGGGTGTAGTACTTCTCATGATCAGCGCTTTCAATGCACTCAAAATCCGCGATTTCAAGTGAGTGGAATTGAATCGAGCGTGGTGCGAGTTCGAAACCTAAGTGAAGTACTATATTGAACTGGGCCTCCTCCCAAGAGTTAGGTGGCACCTCTCGTTCAATGCGTTTGAGCAATCGAACTTCCTCATAGAGGTCTAAACCAGACTGCGAGAGAAAAATTCGCGCATACGGGTCAATTCGATTTGATTTCACATCTTTGATTTTTAAGTAGGTGATTGGATCGAAGCCATTGATTCCTCTATCCATTGCCCATCGGTAAAGCCTTCGAAATCCTATAAGTACGGTCCTAGTTTTTTTGAGTTCCTCGAGAGCAGTGACCAACTGATGGCGGCCCCAAGGAAGTCCAGTCGCGAGATTTGTACTAGATAAAAAGCGTAGGGTATCTGCAAACATTAATGCGGTTCGAGGGGCATATTTTTCAAGTACATAGGCCATAAAACCTTTGCCTATTTCCATTAGCTCCGAATTTAATGGGAGTGCAGTCCAATCGATTTTCATCGCGAGTCCACCGTCGTACCACGTCCACACCTTCAGCCGGGTATCGACGTATCGTGGCTGATCATTGGTGCGTGTTCGAATAGCGATCTGAACTGGCCCTTGGAACAAATAACCCGAAAAAGAGGAGGAGGGTGCAGCATAATCCGTGTCAACTGATTTGGTCACAACTAACCTCCTTAACTGTGAAATCGGCTCCAGGCTGCCGAGGCACGCTGGGCATTGTGGAGGTTGGCCGACTCGGCTAGATATCGACTTGCATAACGGCGTGGCATCGTCGAAGTCTCAGACCAACCGCAGACTCGTCGGAGTTCGTCCGTGGCTCGCTCCAGGTCATGCCCACGCTGCTCGACCAGGTAAGCCAAAAACCGGTCGGCAAAGGTGTGGCGAAAGTCATGCGAGGATAGTGTCGGCAACAACCCCGGATGAGCCAGTTCAATGGTCATAAACAGCCGATCAAGGACGTTAGACAACGCGCGAATCGACAGGGGGCGACCTCGATCCGAAATGAACAAATAGCGGTACGGCAATTTCATCGGTTTGCCGTCACGCATTGGGCGCCGTTCGCTCTGGATATAGCGCTCATAGACCTCATACAACTGTGCGGAGATACCTACGGTCCGGCCATGGGTTTTCAGAGCAGGCTCTTCAGCGCGCGGGTCGCCGGGATCATGTTCGCGGTCATTGATGCTGACATAGGCATGCTGAGAACCCTCATTGACATCGGTGGTATATAGCTTGAGAAGCTCCCCTCGGCGCATACCGGTTTCCAGTAGTAATTCAATCATTAGCCAATTGCGCAACTGCACACGTTCCGGGAACGGATTGTCCACGGCGTCGGGGCGAATCAGTGTACGAACGATCTGAAGTTGCGTATCTGTCAGGCTGCGGTAGCGAATCCTGTCGGGCCGAGCATTGATGATATGGCTCTCAAAACGCCGCTCAATTACATCGAGAACATCTGCAAATACCACCTCAATATTAGTCAAGATGGTCGAGTTCTGGCGGGCGCGCGCGATGTAACGGGTGACACACCAGGCCAGATATCGCTTAAGCAATCGCAGGTACTGGTCACGAGTGCGCAGATCGTTCTGCGGAAAAGGCGCCGTAGTAGCTTTGCCGATTCGGGCTATCAGATTATCGGCTTGACGGCCACTTTGGAGCCAGATCGCATAACCATCCAGCAAAGCCAGAATCGCCTCAAAGTGGCAGGCCAAGATGGCCTCATCGATATCCAAATCTCGGCTTTTGGCATAGAAGTAGAAAGTCTGGATCGCACGTAGGTGCGATGCCGCTGTGTTGTATGCACGATGCCTGAGCTTGAGCTGGACGTAGACGAATGGAACGAGCTTGGGCAAAGGCGCCGCCTGACCATCCTGCACAAGTATCGGAACGCGCTGACCGGACGAGAAACGACACTGAATCAGCTTCATCGGCAGCTACCTCATTCAAGGGCTCGCCATGAACACGAAGGACATGGCCCGTTGATAGAGTGGACGTTAGAAGCGGTTTTGTCGAATCAGCGACTTAGGTAGCTTATGAACATCTATAACATGACCCGTCGTTTAACATAATATACATTACACGTAATATCAGGTTACAAGATTAGCCCGGTTGCACGCAGATCTGGAAGCCCGCTTTTCACCTTCAAAACCAGATTCTGTACAAAACCACTTTCATCATCCATCTCTACATCGCTCGCTGATGATCAGCAGACTTACGCTCGTTAACTGACAGATCACACCTTTGCGAAAACCATCCTGGCTTGAAGTCGCTACCTGATCTTTTTGCCTTCGCCGAAATAGCTGGCTGACGTTTCCAAGTAGCTAGCCAGGAAAAGACTCTCGAATCTGGCTATGCGTGCACCGTGTTTGTATTCACAGAATCGTTTGTTTGAAGCAGCTCTTGATGGACAGCCTGTTGCTTACAACATTACCAGCGGCATTTGCGCGGCATCCACGTCGCTGTGTGAAATCTGCAGCACTCAGCATGGCGCTCGTGCGCAGATTTCAAGTACTGCCATACGTAGGAAAAACAATGCTGGGCAATTTTCATGCAGATGTGGAATGTTCAGGTGGCGGATATAGAGCATTTTCTGTCAACCAACACCTTAGGTCGGCGTGTTTGGATGTCTGATCAGCAATGTGACTTCTTCCTTACGCTACTTAACAAGTCAGAAAGCCAGTTTAGATAGGGTTCTGAACCTCGGTTTAACCCGGTCTGCCTGGCGTTCCAAGGGTCTAAAACGCTCCATATCGCTACTTGATCATCAGGAATTGCGGACTCAAACTTCAACGTTTATCATCATTTTCATTTTTCTGTCAGCCACGACTGCAATCATCAGTTAGATTCACCCTGCCCCTTTATATCAAAATCGTTAGCTAACTACACTAAACGGCTATTTAGTAGAGTTATGTTTTATTGGAAATACCACCCTTCAAGGTATCTCAACTCTGATAACTCATTGGCGACTCTTTATTGATGGTTCTTCCTACCCTCGCTCACCATCCAGTGCACGCCAATACCGCCGACATCCTCGGGTTACGCGTTTACCGTGTGATCTAAAAACCTGAATCAAGCCCCGAAAGGTTCGGGGCTTGATAATGTCAGCGGGCATTAGGGTTTGTGTCCTCCACCGCCACTCATCCCGCCATCTTTGCGCCCCATATCGGATGAATTGTCATCAGCAACATTGCTGTCGCGTCCACCGCTGGTCGATTGATCTGGCTTGTGGGACTGTTGTCCGCCTGAAGCCTGGCCACCTTTCTGGCCTGGTTTGGACATGTCCTGTTTATCGTCAGCGAACTCCCCTCCCCGATTCGTACCCTGTCCGCCTCCGGACATGCGATCGCTATCACGGGATTGTTGATGCCCACCTGAAGCTTGGCCACCTTTCTTGCCGGCCTCTGAAGCCTTGTCCCGGTCAGTAGAAAAATTGCCTGGTTTATCGTTTCCTGAATTGGCCATTTTCGTTCACCTCTACATCGTTGGCACGAGCAAGAGCTCGTCTAATTCGGAGGACGCACAAAACGGAAAGTTTGAATGAAAATACGGTGCACGCGACGAGTGGATTCACGCGGATGGTTCCATCGAGAACACGCGCACACGACTGACGGCTCATAGCCGTCCATCGACGCAGCCTTACGCCGATCTTCATGCCAAAGCCTCGATGTTTACTAGACTTGATAATTCGTAGGAACCCTCCACGCAGTGCCCACGGGAGGTCAATTGATGACAGAACACATCGTGCATTTTCACTGCCAGATCGATCAGGCAACCACTGAGCGCTTCCGGGATGGCTGCCTGGAAGCCATTGATCAAGGCGCTACCTCCCTGCTCCTCAATCTTTCAACTAGTGGAGGCAGTACCAACTTTGGCTTCACCCTCTACACATTCCTCAAATCATTGCCGGTACCGCTATGCGCGATCAACGCGGGCAACATCGAATCAATGGGCATCATTATGTTTTTGGCGGCTGGCCGCCGTATCACATCGCCCCATTCACGCTTCCTGATTCACCCGATGAATTGGTATTTCAGCCAAAAATCAGTCGATCATCAGCGCCTGCGTGAATACCTGTCGAGTCTGGACAACGATTTGGCACGCTATGTACAGATATTCATGCTCGAAACCGCCGCTGCAGCGACCAAGCTCGACATTTTTCATTGCCTGTCAGCGGAAGAAAAAGTCATCGCCGCGCACGAATCCCTGGCCTACGGGATTGCTCATGAGATGAAGCAGATGGTGTTCGCTGAAGATGTCAAACACTGGAAAATCAGCGGCAACTAAAGCGTTGTTCTTTAGCGCAAGGCGCACCGATCAGGGAAATTGAACCTGGGCTGCGCTCAGGCCTCGGATACTAAAACCCCTCATTGGTGAACCTATGACAATCGAGGACACGTTACTTCGCCAGCGCAAAGTGCTTGCCAAATTTGGCGAGCTTGCGTTGGCGTCAGATGACCTGGAACACATCCTTGATGAGGCCTGTCGATTGGTCGGCGATGCCCTCGAAACCAATCTCGCCAAATTTATGCTGCTCGAAGAAGACGGCATCACGTTCTTTGTGAGAAATGGCGTGGGCTGGGCGCCCGATGTCGTTGGGAAGGTTCGGGTAAAAGCATCTGAAGACAGTCCGGAGTTGTACTCCCTCAATACCCATGCGCCCGTCGTCTCGACAGATATTGCGACGGA
>Ga0247812_10000328_pt1 | contig 37109 bp, 37 predicted proteins | sample UWRJL149409B1_FD_178011 | JGI IMG/M metagenome (GOLD analysis project Ga0247812, IMG submission 178011) | Plant litter microbial communities from Arlington Agricultural Research Station in Wisconsin, United States - UWRJ-L149-409B-1 | ecosystem: Environmental > Terrestrial > Plant litter >...
GTGTGGAGCTCTGCAAGCGTTCAATGTCATCATGAGCCGATTGCACGAACTCGCCACGCAGGTGCGCCGACATCTGGGCCCCGGACCGCATGAGTCGACGGTGCTGGTCACCCATCCCGGGCTGACGCTGATCGCCAGCGACGTGGTCGGGCCGGCGCAGCAGCTGGTCTATGAGCCCATGCTGTGCCTGATCCTGGACGGAGCCAAGACGACGACCCTGGGCGGGGAAAGCCATCCCTATCGTGCGGGGCAGTATCTGGTGGTTTCTGCGGACCTTCCGGTCAGCGGCAAGGTGGCCGAGGCGCCGTATCTGGCCATGGGGGTGGCGATCGATCCGTCGATGGTGGCAGAATTGCTTATCGAGACCGATGGCGGGCGGGCGGCTGACCTAGCCCCGACGCGGGCGCTGGCGGTCAGCACCATGGACGACGACCTGATCGATACGGTGACGCGGCTGGTGCGGTTGCTCGACCGGCCCGGCGACGCGGCGGTGCTGGCGCCCATGATCCGGCGCGAGTTGCTGTGGCGGCTGCTGGCGGGAGAGCATGCGGCCATGGTGCGCCAGATCGCGGCCGTCGACGGGCGGTTGGCGCAGGTGAAGCGGGCGATCGAATGGATCCGGTCGAACTTCGCCGAGCCGATGCGGATCGAGACCTTGGCGGCGCTGTCGGGCATGAGCGAGACGTCGCTGCATCGTCACTTCAAGGCGGTGACGGCGATGAGCCCGCTGCAGTACCAGAAGCAGATCCGGCTGCAGGAGGCGCGCAACCTGTTGTTGGGCAGGGGCGGGGATGTCGCCGGCGTCGGGTTCGCTGTCGGCTACGACAGCCCCAGCCAGTTCAGCCGCGAATACAGCCGTCAGTTCGGCCGGCCGCCGGGACGCGATCTGGAGCGGCTGAGGGCCGACACGGCGCTGGCGCTGGCCGTCTAGGGAAGCGTGGTCGTCAGCTTCGACAGGTCGGGGCGGGGGCGCTCCAGCAGAGCCTCGTTCGAGGTGCCGATGTGGATGAAGCCGGCGACCTTCTCGCCCTCGCGGACCCCGAACAGGGCGACGGCGGCGGCGTCATAGCTGTACCAGTCGGTGATCCAACTGGCCGAATAGCCGAAGGCGTCGGCGGCATGTTCGATGTTCATGCAGACAGCCCCGGCCGACAACTCCTGCTCCCACACCGGCTTGGGGCCGGGGGCGGCTGTCGAGATCACGAGGATGGTGACGGGGGCTGCGGTCAGCTTGGCCAAGACGGCCTGGGCCTTGCCGGGCAGGCCCTGGGCGACGGCGAGGGCGGACAGGCGTTCGGCGATGTCGGCGCGGCTCTGCGGACCCAGAACGACGAACCGCCAGGGGAAGAGCTTGCCGTGGTCGGGCGTGCGGGCGCCGAGCTGCAGGATTTCGGCGATCTCGGCTTCGGACGGGCCGGGAGTTGTCAGGGCCTGTGCGGGGGCCGAGCGGCGCACGGCCATGCGGCGGCGCTGCTCGGGCGAGGGGGTGGGGCAGGGGAGCGTCGCCCCGAGATCAGTCTGGGTCATGCCGCACTAGCTAGGCGCGGACGCGCGTCTGCGCCATAGGACGGCGGTGACCGACTCCCCTGAAAAGCCCGATCCGAACGTCGCCCCCGTCCCGTCATGGGCGGAAGGGATGACGCCGACCCCGCCGTGGCAGGACCTGGGCCACCGGGTCGTGCACGAGACGCCCTGGATGAAGGTGACGGAACACGACGCCGTGGCGCCGACCGGGCAGGCCGCAACCTATGGGGTGCTGCGGTTCCAGAACATCGCGACCGGGGTTCTGCCGATCCATCCCGACGGGACCGTGACTCTGGTGGGCCAGGCCCGCTTCGCGCGCGGCAACTATTCTTGGGAGATGCCCGAAGGCGGGGCCCCGTTCGGCGAGGATCCGCTGGAGGCCGCCAGGCGCGAACTGGCCGAGGAGGCCGGGCTGCGGGCGGCCCATTGGCAATTGGCGCTGAAGATCGAGGTGTCGAACTCGATCACCGACGAGATCGGCTACACGTGGCTGGCCTGGGATCTGACGCCGACTCCGGTTGATCCGGATCCAACCGAGGTGATCACCGTGGTGCGGGTTCCGTTCCGGACCCTGCTCGCCGAGATCGAGCGCGGCGCCATTCTCGACGGGTTTACGGTAGCGACAGCTTATCGCGCCTATCATATGGCGAGAGAGGGTCTGCTGCCCGGCTGGCTGGCGCACGCCATGCTGACGCGGGTATAAGGTCCAAGGTCCGGAGCCACGCCATGTCCACCCAACCCAAGCTTGAGGTGATCGCCGCCCAGTCCTCGGTCTGGACGCAGCTTCGTGCATCCGCCGAAGAGGCGACGCGCAGCGAGCCGCATCTGGGGTCAGTGATGAACGCGACCATCCTGTCGCACAACGATCTGGCCAACGCCCTCAGCTTCCAGATCGCGCGCAAGATCGGCGACGCCGAACTGGCGCCGATGAGCGTGCGCGAGGTCTGCGCCTTCGCCTTCTGGTCCGATCCGGCCATCGTGGCGGCGGCCGAGGCCGATCTGAAGGCCGTGGCCGAGCGGGATCCGGCAATCCGGTCGCTGTTGCAGCCCTTCCTCTATTTCAAGGGATTTCAGGCCCTGCAGGCGTCGCGGGTGGCGCACTGGCTGTGGACCCAGGGGCGCGAGACCCTGGCCTTCCATTTCCAGAGCCGGATCTCCGAGCTGTTCCAGATCGACATCCACCCGGGCGCGCGGCTGGGGGCGGGGCTGTTCCTCGACCACGGGACGGGCATCGTCATCGGCGAGACGGCGGTGGTGGGCGACGAGGTGTCGATGCTGCACGGGGTGACCCTGGGCGGGACCGGCGCCGAACGCGGCGACCGCCACCCCAAGATCGGCAAGGGCGTCCTGCTGGGCGCGGGCGCCAAGGTGCTGGGCAATATCGAGATCGGCGACTACGCCAAGGTGGCGTCGGGATCCGTGGTGCTGAAGCCGGTGCCCTCGGGCTGCACCGTGGCCGGGGTTCCGGCGCGGCTGGTCAACTGTCCGACGGGGGCCGAGCCGGCCCGGACGATGGATCACACCCTGGCCGACGTGGTCTACGACTTCGTCATCTGAGGGTTTCCCCCCGCGCGGCTTGCGACTAGGGTCCGCGCCAATTCCATCCTTTCAGACGACCCGAGGCCCGCGATGAACGACTCCGACATGAAGCGCATCGAGGCGCACCTGAAGCGCACCTTCAACACGGGCGGCATCGTCGTAAAGCCCCGTCCCAAGGTGACCGACTCGGCCGAGGTCTATGTCGGCGACGAGTTCATCGGCGTGGTCTTCGACGACGAGGACGAGGACGGCAGCTTCATGTTCGAAATGGCGATCCTGGCCGAGGATCTGTCGCCCGCCTGATGCTTCCGACCTGAGGCGATCCCGGGCGGACAGGAAAAAGCCCGGGCGGTGCGAACCGCCCGGGCTTTTTGTCGTCTGGCGCTTAAGGCCGGATCAGCGCTTGCCGAAGATGGCGTCGGCGATCTTGTCGAGGAAGCTCTTGGGCTTGGCCGGAGCGGCAGGCGCGGGCGTCGGTTTCGGCGCGGCGGCCGGTGCAGCGGCAGCGGCGGGAGCGGGTTTGGGCGCAACAGCGGCCGGAGCGGCGGCGGCGGGCTTGGGAGCTTCGACGGGCTTGGGAGCCGGGGCCGCGGCTGGCTTGGTCGCAGCAGCCGGGGCGGCGGCCTTGGCGGCGGTCTTCACGGCCGGTTTGGCGGCGGGTTTGGCCGCAACCTTGGGAGCGGCCTTGGCGGCGGCGGGCTTGGGAGCCGACTTCGCAGCGGGAGCGGCCTTCGGAGCGGTCGCTGGCTTGGCGGCGACGGCCTTGGGCTTGGCGGCGGTCTTCGGGGCGGTCTTGGGGGCGGCCTTGGCGGCTGCGGATTTGGCTGCAGTCTTGGGCGCGGCGACCTTGGCGACGGCGGGCTTCGGAGCGGCGGCGACGGCCGGCTTCACGGCCGGTTTGGCGGCTGCCTTGGGAGCGGCTTTCGCGGTCGCCGGCTTCGCGGCGCTCGACTTTGCCGCCGGTTTGGGCTTGGAAGCGGCGGTCGCAGGCTTCGGCGACGCGGACTTAGACGTAGACGGTGACTTGGCCATGTATTCCCCGACCCCTCGGTTAGAACGGACGCACGGGTGTGCGCTCGCGACTGGTTCGATTCGCAATAGTACCGGCGTTTAACAAATGTCCCAAACCGCAGTCCAGATAATCGCTCGCGGCCCCCGCGCCTACGCCGAAGCCGCAGCCGAGGCGATCGACGCCGACGTCCTGCTGGAAGGGGCGACCTACTCCATTCTGGAAGAGGACGAAAACCGGGGCATATGGCGCATCGACGCCTTTCCGACGACGGACGAGGAGTCCGCCGGCATGCAGGCGCGGCTGGCCGAACACCCCGGCGTCGTCGTCACGGTCGAGGTCCTGGCCGACGCCGACTGGCTGGCCATGTCGCTGTCCGGCCTGCCGCCGGTGAAGGCTGGACGATTCTTCGTCTATGGCGCGCACGATCAGGGACTGGTCCCGGCCAGCGCCGTGGCGCTGAAGATCGACGCAGGTGCGGCCTTCGGGACCGGGCACCACGGGACGACGGTCGGCTGTCTGGTCGCCTATGACGAGTTGCTGAAGCGCGAGAAATTCGAACGGGTGCTGGACGTCGGTTGCGGCACGGGCATCCTGGCCATCGCGGCGGCGAAGACCGGCAGCCGCATCGCGGTCGGCACCGACATCGACAAGCCGTCAGTGCGCATCGCCAACGAGAACGCCAGGCTCAATCAGGCGAAGGCCAGCTTCGTCTACGCCTCGGGCCTGAACGACCGGAAGGTGCGGGATCAGGGGCCCTATGATCTGGTGTTCGCCAACATCCTGGCCCCGCCGCTGGTCTCGCTGTCGCAGGACATCAAGCTGGCGCTGCGGATCGGGGGCGTGGCCATCTTGTCGGGCCTGTTGCGCACCCAGGAGCGCCGGGTCACGGCGGCCTATCTGTCGAAGGGGTTCCGGCTGGAGCGGCGCATCCATCGCGACGCCTGGAGCGCGCTTGTCCTCAGGCGAATGGGTTAACGCAGGAACCTCGCCGAAGCGCGACCGTTGAGCGGGCTCAATGGAGGGACTGCCCCGTGAGCCAGTACGACCCGAATCTCGACCCGACGCGCCAGCCGAACATCCCGCGCTCGGAGCCCATCTATAGCGAGACCATCGTCGTGCGCCGCGAGTCGAACACCGGCTGGTGGATCGCCGGGGTGCTGGCGGCCGCCGTTCTGGTAGCGGTGCTGTGGATTCTGGCGTCGCGCACCTCGCCCGATGCGACCGACGCCGAGGCGCAGGCGCGTCTGGCCGAGGCCCAGGCCATGCAGGCTCAGGCCAATGCTGACAGCGCCTTGGTGCAGGGCCAGATCGCCGGCGCCCAGCAGAGCGTGGATCTGGCGCGGGCCGACGCCGTCCGCGCCCAGGCCGACGCCATTCGCGCCGCCAGCGAGGCCCGCTCGGCCGAGGCCCAGGCCTCCACGCCTCCGCCGCCGGTGGTGATCACCTCGCCGTCGCCCCAGCCGGCCCAGACCCCTCCGGGCGCCTCGACCATCACTACGACCTCGCCCCAACCCTGATCATGGCGTGATCGGCATTCCCCCGGGCGATGGGGGAATGCTAGATGGGCGGCGATGCCTCTCCACATGATCAAGCTCTGCGTCGGCGTCGACAAGGTCGAGACGCTGGAACGCCGCGCCGCGAAAAACGAATGGCTGATGGTCCACACCCGGATGACGCCCAAACGCGCGCCCGAGATCGAGGATGGCGGATCACTGTTCTGGGTGATGAAGGGGTCGGTCGTCTGTCGGCAGGCCGTCCTGGACATCACCACCACGGGCGAGGGCAAGACCAGCCAATGCCTGATCACCCTGTCCAACGAAGTCATTCGCACGGCGCCGCAGGCCCGGCGGCCGTTCCAGGGCTGGCGGTATCTGGAGCCGAAAGACGCGCCGGTCGATCTGTCGACCATGGATGCGGGGGACATGCCCGAGGATCTGGCGAAACAGCTGCGCGAAATGGGGGCGTGGTAGCTCCCTGGCCCCTTCAGGGCGTGGTGTAGTTCGAGCAGTCTGGCAGGGTACGATCTGGCGTGTACACGCCCGTACGGGCATTGAACAGAAAGCGGCGGCTGAAGCTGCATGTCCGATCTGTCTCGCGAACCAGATCGGCGGCCGTGAGCGGGCCGCGCGTGGTCGAGTCCTCGTCCCGCGAGGCGCCGCGCGGGAAGGCCCAGGCGTTCGTCGAATAGGCGAGGGCGGGCATGACGCCGTCGGCGACCTCGACCTCCAGCTTGCCGGTGAAGCCGTATTCGTCGTGGCAGGCCTCGCCGCGTTTCTCGACGTCCGCCTCGCTGAAACAGGCGCGGATCAGCAGGTCGCCTTTCACGGGAAGGGTCAGGATGGGGGCGGGCGACGTCTGGCCGCCGGAGACCTTGAACAGACGCAGTTCCGTCGCGCTGCCGCCTCCGCCTGAATAGCCGGTGGACATCCGGGTCTCGACGCCCGCGATGAAACCGCCGTCGGCGAGGGCGATCAGTGTCGGCCAGACGGCGTAGGTTTCGACGGCGTCTGTCGGTTCGGCCGGGGCGGCGGAAGGGCCGGTGTTCGCCCCCGGACGGATGACGGGCCGGCGGAGGCCTTCGTCATCGGGAGGGGTGAGGCTTAAGCACCATGCGCCGTCCGCGGAACAGGCCTGCTCCGGGTCAGGGCTGGGCAGGAGGGTGAGGACGGTGGTTTTCGCCGACTGGGTGTGGACGGTCGAGGCGGGCGCGGGGTGGGCTTTCGGACTGGCCGGCGCGGGGGTGGTCTCGTGCGCGGGCGGGTCTCCGGGAGCGAGCGCTATCCAGACGCCAGCCGCAATGGCCGTGATCGCCAAGGCCGCAACCGCGACCTTCGCTGATTTCGGGAGGGTGCTCATGGGGCATGGGCTACGCTTGAAAGGCGTCCCGTTCCAGTCCGCTCGTCATGTCTCCGCTCATCCCGGCGAACGCCGGGATCCAGATGCACATAAGATATTCCGCTGAGGTCCGGCTACTCGACGATCGGTTTTTGATCTGGATCCCGGCATTCGCCGGGATGAGCGGGGGTCCGGGTAGGAAGCGCCCAGGTCTCAGAGCTCCACCCCCGCCTCGCCCCTCAGGATCGCCTCGGCTTCCGGCGTGTGTTTGGCGCCTGAGCGGTCGTGCAGGATCAGGGCGGGCAGGAGGCGCAGCGGGGCGCGGCCGGTGCGGATGGCCTGGACCAGTACGCGCTTGGCCGGCTGATCGGCGAAGGGCTGGATCGGCAGGATGGAGAAGGAGCCGGCCTTTTCGCCCAGCAGGGCCAGCAGGTCGGCCAGACGATCGGCGCGGTGGATGACGACGATGCGACCGCCCTCGCGCACGGATTTCAGCAGCAGGCCGGTCCAGGCGGCCAGACCATCGTCGGCGATCCAGGCGGCGCGCTTGCCGGGGGCGGGGGCGCGCAGGGCGGCCTCGTCGTCGAAGAAGGGCGGGTTGGACACGGCCCAGTCAAAGGGCGGCAGGTCCAGGGCGCGGAAGCCGTCGGCCACGTCGCCGGTGCGGATCTCGACGCGGTCGGCGACGGCGTTGAGGGCGGCGTTGCGACGGGCCAACTCGGCGGCGGGGGCTTCCCGCTCCAGACCGGTCGGGGCGACCCCGGGTCGGCGAGCGGCGATCTGCATCAGAACGGCGCCGGCGCCGCAGCCGGCCTCGAATACCCGCTCTCCGGGCTTCGCCGCGACGGCGGCCGCCAGCAGGGCGGCGTCCATTCCGGCGCGATAGCCCTTTACGGGCTGCAACAGGCGTACACGACCGCCCAGCAGGGCGCTTTCCGTCGCGTCCTCGGGCGCGGATAAAGGCGTTGGAGAGGTTGATGCGACCGTCACGCGGCTTGACCCTTCATGGCGCGACCACCATTGTCCCGGCGACCGCGGCGCAGCAAGACGACGCGGCGCCTTTCGGGCGAATCTTCCCCCGCCGCCCGGGTTTTGAGAGAGTTTCCGTTGGACGCCGTCACCCTGACCCCCACCCGGCACGATGAGCGGCCAAAGGGTGATGTCGACGCTCTGGCGCGGCTGGCCGCGACCGATATGGCGGCGGTCGACGCCCTGATCCTCGATCGCATGCAGTCGCAGGTGCCGGTCATCCCCCTGCTGGCCGAGCACATCGTTTCGGCGGGCGGCAAGCGTCTGCGTCCCTTGATCACCGTGGCGGCCGCACGCGTGGCCGGCGGGACCATCGAGAACCCGCTGAAATTGGCGGCGGCGGTCGAGTTCATCCACACCGCCACCCTGCTGCACGACGACATCGTCGACGGATCGGAACAGCGGCGGGGCAAGGTCGCCGCCCATCTGATCTGGGGCAATGCGACCAGCGTTCTGGTCGGTGACTTCCTGTTCGCCCGGGCCTTCGAGCTGATGGTCGAGACCAACCAGATCCGGGCTCTCGGAATCCTGGCCCAGGCGTCCAGCGTCATCGCCGAGGGCGAGGTGCTGCAGCTGACCCGCGCCCACGACCTGAACCTGGAACAGGACACCTATCTGCGCATCATCTCGGCCAAGACGGCCGAGCTGTTCGCCGCCGCCGCCGAGGCCGGCGCAGTGGGCTCGGGGGCTGACGAAACCGCGACGGCCGCGTTGCGATCCTACGGGATGAATCTGGGGCTGGCGTTCCAGCTGGCGGACGATGCGCTGGACTATGGCGGTTCGTCGGAGACCCTGGGCAAGAACGCCGGCGACGACTTCCGCGAGGGCAAGGTGACCCTGCCGCTGCTGCTGGCCGTGGCCCGCACGCGCGGCCGCGAGGACGCCTTCTGGGAACGGACGATCAACAATGGCGAACGGACGGAAGACGACTTCCGCCGGGCGCGCGAGCTGATCATCGGCACCGGATCCATCTCGGCGACCCTGGACACGGCAGGCGAATACGCCGACGCCGCCAAGGCCGATCTGGCCGGAATGCCGGTCAGCGACTGGCGCGACGCGCTGGAGAAACTGGCCGACTTCGCGGTCAGCCGCGCGGCCTAGAGGCGTCTCCTCCCCGCCACGGGCAGGGAGGAGAGTTTCGATCTACTTCAGGCTGGCGGCGAAGCGCTGGATGCGGCTGCAGGCTTCTTCCAGGATGGCTTCCGAGGTGGCGTAGCTGACGCGGAAATAGGGCGACAGGCCGAAGGCAGAGCCCTGAACCACGGCGACGCCCTCGGCCTCCAGCAGGGCGGTGGTGAAGACGTCGTCGTCGGTGATGACCGTGCCGTCGGGCGCCGTCTTGCCGATCAGCCCCTCGACCGACGGATAGACGTAGAAGGCGCCTTCGGGGTTGGCGCAGCGAATGCCGGTCGCCTGATTCAGCATGGACACCACCAGATCGCGGCGCTTCTGAAAGGCGTCGTTGCGGGGCGGCAGGAAGTCCTGCGTGCCGTTCAGCGCCTCGACGGCGGCCCACTGGCTGATGGACGAGGGGTTGGAGGTGGTCTGGCTGGCGACCTTGCGCATCAGGTCGATCAAGGCCTTGGGCCCGCCCGCGTAGCCGATGCGCCAGCCGGTCATGGCATAGGCCTTGGACACGCCGTTGACCGTCAGGGTGCGGTCGTAGAGGTCGGGCGCGACCTGGGCGATCGTCGTGTACTCGAACCCGTCGAACACCAGATGCTCGTACATGTCGTCGGTCAGGATCCAGACATGCGGATGCTTGCGCAGGACCTCGGCCAGGGCGACCAGTTCGTCACGCGAATAGGCGGCGCCGGTCGGGTTCGACGGCGAGTTCAGGATCAGCCATTTGGTGCGGTCGGTGATGGCGGCGGCCAGAACCTCGGGCCGCAGCTTGAAGCCGTCGGCCTCCTCGCCGGTCACGAACACGGGCTCGCCGCCGGCCAGCAGGGTCATGTCGGGATAGGACACCCAGTAGGGCGCCGGGATGATGACCTCGTCGCCGGGGTTCAGGGTCGCCAGCAGGGCGTTGTAGATCACCGGCTTGCCGCCCGAGGCGACGTGGATCTGGTTCACCGCATAGGTCAGGCCGTTCTCGCGCGCAAACTTGTCGACGATCGCCTTCTTCAGCGCAGGCATGCCGTCGGCGTCGGTGTATTTGGTCTGGCCGTCGTGGATGGCCTTGATGGCGGCGGCCTTGATATTGTCCGGCGTGTCGAAGTCCGGCTCGCCGGCGCCCAGGCCAATGATGTCGCGGCCGGCGGCGGCCAGTTCGCGCGCCTTGGCGCTGACGGCGATCGTGGCGGAAGGCTTCACGCGGGCGAGGGCGGTGGACTGCAGGCTGGACATGTCGAATCCCGAACGCCGCAGGGGAGGGTGTCGCGGCGGGTTCCTTTACGCAGAAGCGCAACCGGTCGCAAACCTGGAGCCTTCCACAAATACTGGCCATGTGGGTAAGCGTGGCTGACAACCAGGAAACGTCGATGCTGAAACTGTATTACTCGCCCGGCGCCTGCGCCCTGGCCTCGCATATCGCGCTGGAAGAGGCGGGCGCCGATTATGAGATCCAGAAGATCGACTTGCGGCAGGGCGAGCAGAAGACGCCGGAGTATCTGGCGATCAACCCGGCGGGATCGACACCGGCCCTTGTCACGGACGAGGGCGTGCTGACCGAGAACCTCGTGATCATGGGCTATGTCGCCCAGACCCATCCGGACGCGAAACTGGCCGACAACGACTCCAGCTTCAACTTCGGCAAGATGCAGTCGTTCAACGGCTTCCTGGCCTCGTCGCTGCACCCGGCGGTCAGCAAGGTGCTGTTCGCCCGCCCCCCGCTGGAAGGCGAGGCGCGTCAGGCGGCGCTGGATCTGGCCGTGTCCAAATACCGCGTCGTCGAGGACAGCCTGCTGCGCGGTCCATGGGCGATGGGCGACGATTATACGGTGGCTGACGGCTATCTGGCGGTCTTCACGCGTTGGGGCCGGCAGGCGGGTTTCCTGACGGTGGAGGCGTTTCCGCGCCTGAATGCGCACCTCGACCGGGTCCAGGCGCGGCCGGCGGTGCAGCGCGTGCTGGCGGCGGAGGGGGTGCCGGTCATTTGACGTCGCCGGAGCCCGGAAAGGCTCAGCTTGCGCGAAAAGCGTGGCCGTAACCGGGTCGTGATCGACAGGCTCGCTTCGCGGGGGATCAGGGCTTGTATTCGGTTCTGCATGCGGGCAAACGGGCCACAGTCGGTCAGGCGAAGACGATCAGGATGCTGTGCGTATGGGGATGCGTACGGCGGGGCGTCGCCAAAGCCGTCGATTGTAACGAACGCCCTGACAGGCCCGAACGAGACGGTACTCAACCCCCATGTTTTCACACCTTTTCGGCGCGATCTCCAACGACATCGCCATGGATCTGGGGACGGCGAACACCCTGATCTACATGAAGGGCAAGGGCATTGTCCTGAACGAGCCCTCGGTCGTCGCCCTGCGCAACGTCGGCGGTCGCAAGATCGTCCACGCCGTCGGCATCGAGGCCAAGCAGATGCTGGGCCGCACCCCCGGTCACATGGAAGCCATCCGCCCGATGCGCGACGGGGTCATCGCCGACTTCGAAGTCGCCGAGGAGATGATCAAGCACTTCATCCGCAAGGTTCATAACCGCCGCGGCTTCGTGAATCCCAAGATCATCGTCTGCGTGCCCTCGGGCGCCACGGCCGTCGAGCGCCGCGCGATCAACGATTCCTGCCTGAACGCCTCGGCCCGTCGCGTCGGCCTGATCGACGAGCCGATGGCCGCCGCGATCGGCGCCGGCCTGCCGATCCACGAGCCCACGGGTTCGATGGTCGTCGACATCGGCGGCGGCACCACCGAGGTCGCCGTCCTGTCGCTGTCGGGCATCGTCTATTCCAAGTCGGTCCGCGTCGGCGGCGACAAGATGGACGACTCGATCATCTCCTACATGCGCCGCAACCATAACCTTCTGATCGGCGAGACCACCGCCGAGCGCATCAAGAAGGACATCGGCACCGCCCGCATCCCGGCGGACGGCGAAGGCCTGTTCATCGAGGTCAAGGGCCGCGACCTGATGCAGGGCGTGCCCCGCGAGGTCCGGATCAGCGAGCGTCAGGCCGCCGAAGCCCTGGCCGAGCCCGTCGCCCAGATCATCGACGCCGTGAAGGTAGCCCTGGAGGCGACGCCGCCGGAGCTGGCCGCCGACATCGCCGACAAGGGCATCATGCTGACGGGCGGCGGCGCCCTGCTGCGCGGCCTGGACGCGGAAATCCGCGACCACACGGGCCTGCCGGTCTCGGTCGCCGACGATCCGCTGTCGTGCGTGGCCATCGGCTGCGGCCGGGTGCTCGAGCATCCGCGCTGGATGAAGGGCGTGCTCGACTCGGCCCTCTAGGCCGGCGAGACCAAGGGCGGGGACGGGCCGGCCAGCTTGGCCGCAAATCCCCGCCAGTCCTGCACAATCCCCGGTTCCCAAGCGACGCGGATTTTGCGATAGGCTGCACATCCGGCGGGGGGCGTCCCGCCGATTCTGACCCCTTACCGGAAAGGCTGCCGTGGCGTTTCGCGACGGACCGTTCGAGAATATCAAGGTGCCGCTGGCCTGGACGGCCGCGGTCGTGGTCATTGTCGCCCTGGTCGCATCCATTCTGTTGATCCTCAGCGATCACCGCGACGCGACGCGCGCGCAGGCCGAATATTCACCCGTGCGCGCCGGCTTTGACGCCGTGCTGGGGCCCGTCAGCGGAGTCTTCGCCGCCCCGGTGCGGTGGACCGGCGCCCTGACCGACGGGGTGAAGGACTATTTCTTCGCCGTTTCCGAGAACCGCCGCCTGAAGCAGCAACTGGTCGAGCTGGCGCCGTGGCGCGACCAGGCCATCGCCCTGAAGAACGTCAACGCCCGCTATGAGGCCATGCTGGGCCTGCGGACCGAGCCGCCAGTGGCGATGGTGACCGGGCGTTCGGTGTCCGATGCGCGGGGCCCGTTCGTGAACGCCCGCCTGATCGACGTCGGCTCGGCCAAGGGCGTTCGCATCGGCAATCCCGTGATCAACGAGCACGGACTGGTCGGCCGTGTGATCGGCTCGACCGGCGGCTTCAGCCGTGTCCTGCTGGTCACCGACGTGGCCAGCCGGGTGCCGGTCCTGATCGACCGCACCGACGCCCGCGCCATGCTGACCGGCGACGGCAGCGGCAATCCGCGTCTGGAGTTCGTACGCGGCGTCGGCGCCGTCCAGGCCGGCGACCGGGTCCTGAGCTCCGGTGACGGCGGCGGCTTTCCACGCGGCGTGCCGATCGGCGTGGCCGCCAAGGGCATCGACGGCTCGTGGCGGGTCAAGCTGTTCAGCGACCGCGGCGCCATCGACTATGTGCGCGTCATGCTGTTCCAGGACTTCGGCCAGCTGGTGAACCCTGACTCCCTGAACGCGCCGCCCCTGGCCGGCCTGACCACGGCCCCCGCCCCGGACGCGGCCCAGACCGCCGCTATCTCCGACGCTTCGGCCCGTCGGGACGCGGCGGCCTCCGCTACGGCCGAACGGGTCCGCGCCGCCAACGCCGCGCCGCAACCTCAGCCGACCGTCCCGGCGCCTTCGCCGGCGACCGCACCGCCCCCCGCAGCCCAGCCGGGAGCGGCCGAGTGAGACGGCCTGTTACGGTCCGCATCGTCGGTCCGATGTCGTGGATCGTCTATCCTGCCCTGGTCGTCGTCGCGGCCCAGCTGTTGCTGGCCACGCCGTTGCAACTGTTCGGCCTGAACCTGCCCGAGCCGGTCCTGCCGCTGGTGCTGGCCTTCGCCTGGCCCCTGGTGCGGCCGTCGATGCTGGCGCCGGCCGTGCTCTTCTTCCTCGGGGTCTTTCTGTACCTGCTGTGGGGCGGGATTCCGGGCGTCTGGGCCCTGGGTCTGGTGCTGGTGTACGGCGTCGTTCTCGCCTCGCGCACCCTGCTGGCGGGGCAGGAGACCAGCATCCTGTTCGTCTGGTACAGCTGTTGCGTCCTGCTGGCCTTTTCCCTGACATATCTGATCTTCAGTGTGAGCGCGGGGAATGCGCCCAGCATCCTGGCCCTGCTGGGCCAGCTGCTGCCGACGCTTCTCCTGTTCCCGATCGCCAACTGGATGATCGAACGTTTCGACGACGGCGACACGCGGTTCCGATGAGCAACGAACCCTCGATCTTCTTCTCCGACGTGAACGAGCGGCAGGGCTCGTTCCTGCGACGCACCTTCGTGGTCGGCGGCCTGACGGCGCTGGGCATCGGCGCCCTGACGACGCGGCTGGGTCAACTGCAGGTCGTTCAGGCGCAGGAATATGCGACGTTGGCCACGAACAACCAGTTCAACTTCCGTCTGGTGCCGCCGCCGCGCGGGCGCATCCTGGATCGCAACGGCGTGGTCATCGCTGGCAACCGCCCCAGCTTCCGGGTTCTGGTCGTGCGCGACGAAACCAAGGATCTGGACCAAACGCTCGACCTGCTGGGCCGTCTTCTGCCCGACACCATAGACCGCCGTCGCTCCATCATCCGTGACGTCAACGCCGCGCCGCGCTTCAGCCCCGTGCCGGTCAAGAGCGACCTGACCTGGGAAGAGTTCGCCAAGGTCAATCTGTACGCGCCCGAACTGCCCGGCGTGATGGCCGACATGAACGAGGCGCGCTTCTATCCGTACGGCGGGTCGTTCGCCCATGTTATCGGCTATGTCGCCAAGGTCACCGATCGGGACATCAAGGCGATCCGCGACAAGGGCGAGGAACCGCCGCAGATCCTGTTCAATCCCGGTTTCCGCATCGGTCGGGCCGGGGTTGAGAAGGCGCTGGACAGCGACCTGCGCGGCGAGGCGGGCGGCACGCGGGTCGAGGTCGATGCGCGGGGGCGCGTGGTGGCCGAGGACGTCGGCGGCTCACGCCCGGCCGTCAACGGCAAGGATGTGGTCCTGACCCTGGACGCCGACGTGCAGAACCGCGCGCTGGAAGTCTTCGGCCAGGAGAGCGGCGGCTGCGTCGTGATGGATGTCCGGAATGGCGACATCCTGTGCATGGTGTCGGCGCCGTCGTTCGATCCGAACCTGTTCGTCGGCGGCGTGCCCGGCCCGACCTATCGCGCGCTGTCGGACTATGAGCGCAAGCCGTTGCTGGACAAGTCGATTGGCGGGACGTTCGCGCCAGGCTCGACCTTCAAGCTGACGACCGCGCTGGCTCTGCTGGAGGCGGGGGTGAACCCGGCTGAGCGCGTCGTCTGCACAGGCGCCTATCGTTTCGGGCGGACATTCCGGTGCTGGAAGCACGACGGCCATGGCCCCCAGACCATGCACGACGCCATCAAGAACTCGTGCGACGTCTATTTCTACGCCCTGTGCAATCGGGCGGGGATCAACCTGATCCATGACACGGCCCGCAAGATCGGTTTCCTCCAGACCTATGACATCGGCGTCGGCAACCAGAAGACCGGCAATGTTCCGAGTACGGATTGGGTCAAGAGGGTTCGTCCGAAAGATCCCGTCTGGCATCCCGGCGAGACGCTGTCCGTCGCCATCGGACAGGGGGATGTGAACGTCAGCGCCCTGCAACTGGCTGTCATGGTGTCGCGGTTCGCCAATGGTCGGAAGGCTCTGCAGCCGCGTTTGATCAAGTCCGTCGGCGGCGTCGATCGTCCCTCCGGCGCCGAAGTTCCCGATCTGCCGTTCTCGCGCGAGCATCTGGATGTGGTGCGACAGGGCATGGTGGCGGTGGCCAACGACCGGTCTGGCGGCGCCTATCGGCAGAGCCAACTGGGCCTGGGCGACATTCAGATGGCCGGCAAGACCGGGACGGCCCAGGTTCGCAGCTATGACCGGGCGGCGTCGCGCAAGAGCTCTTCGGTCGGCTGGGCGTTGAAGGACCACAACCTGTTCGTGGCCTTCGCGCCGGTCGACGATCCCCGATACGGCATCGCCGTGATCGTCGAGCATGGCGGCCTGGCCGGCTCGACTGCCGGCGCGCCGCGCGCGCGAGAGATCATGCGGACCGTTCTGCTCAAGGACCCGGAGATGCGGGAACGTATCACCCGGCCGCCGCCTCCCGAGGCCGTCGGCCCGATCACCGAGGACGAGACGAACTTCGGCGCCGCGCCCGTCGAAACGGAGGCTGACGTTGTCGCGCCGTCCCGTCCCCGAGCCCCGACCTCGGGTCCGCGCCCTTATCTTTCGGAGCCGCGCGGATGACCGCATCGGCCCTGACCCGTCCCGGTGAACGCGACCGCATCTCGACCAAGGTCGGCGAGATCGACTGGCGGTTCGTCATCCTGCTGTGTCTGGTCGCCGGCGTCGGCGGCGGCATGCTGTATTCGGTCGCCGGCGGATCGTGGGAGCCGTGGGCGGCCAACCACCTGATCCGGTTCGGCGTCTGTCTGGTCCTGATGCTGGCCTTGTCGATGGTGAACCTGAGGATCTGGTTCGGTTCGGCCTATATCGTCTACGGCCTGGCCCTGGTCCTGCTGGCGGCGATCGAGATTCCCGGCGTCGGCTATACGGCCATGGGGGCGACGCGCTGGATCAACCTGGGCTTCACCCGCATCCAGCCGTCCGAGATCATGAAGATCGGAGTCGTGCTGGCCCTGGCACGCTATTACCACGGGGCGACGGCGCAGGACGCGCGGCTCAGCTGGAAGCTGATTTTCCCGGTCGGCATCATCGGCCTGCCGTTCCTGCTGGTGGCGCACCAGCCGGATCTTGGCACCGCCATGCTGATCGGCCTGACCGGAGCCGCGATGATGTTTATGGCCGGTCTCAGCTGGAAGATCATGGCGGCGGCCGGGATCGCCGTCCTGGGGTTGGTGCCGCCCTACATCATGTTCGGGATGCACGACTATCAGCGCCACCGGGTGCTGACCTTCCTGTCGCCTGAAAGCGATCCGTCGGGCACCGGCTATCACATCACCCAGTCCAAGATCGCCTTGGGCTCCGGCGGCCTGCTGGGCAAGGGCTTCGGCCTGGGCAGCCAGAGCCAGCTGGAGTTCCTGCCCGAAAAGCAGACCGACTTCATCTTCGCGGCCGTCTCCGAGGAGTTCGGCTTCGTCGGCTCGTTCAGCGTCCTTCTGTGCTACGCCTTCATCATCCTGATCGCCCTGCGCATCGCCTCGCTGTCGCACAGCCATTTCGGGCGGATGGCGTCGGCGGGCGTGACCTCGACCTTCGCCCTTTATGTGCTGATCAACGGGGCCATGGTCATGGGTCTGGCCCCCGTCGTGGGCGTGCCCATGCCGTTGCTGTCCTATGGCGGCACAGTAATGCTGACGGTGATGATCGGCTTCGGGCTGGTGATGGCGACGCGCGTTCACCGGTATGCCGAACTGCCCAAGGGACATGGGCTGATCTAGACTTTTTCTCCCTCTCCCTCAGGGGAAGGGAGAGGCTAGACCTTCGCCCGGGCCGCTTTCAGCTTCGCCAGTACGCCTTTTCGGGCGGCCTCATGCCTCGCCGCCAAGGCCTTGGCCTCTGCGTCCAGTGCCGTACGGCGGGCGTCCAGCGCGTCGGTCTCCGCGGCCTGCGCCCCGTCCAGCGACGCCAGCTCGGCCTCCAGCGTCCTGACCGCCTCACGCGCCTTCACCGAGGCCTTGTCGACCTTCGGCTTTGCGACCTTTGACACCTTGCCGACGTCGATCGACAGGCCGCGTTCGATCACCTCGCCGGGGGAAGCCAGGGCGGCGTCGTGGTCGGGGCCCTCGACGATCTCTGACGCCAGGCCGCTCTTGAAGATGTCCGCGCCGATGCCCCAGGCCTTCAGGGCCCCGGAGCGGGAGGTCGTCGCCACGGTGAAGGCATGGAAGCCGTCGGACCAGGTGAAGACCTTTAGCCTCGCCATGGCGCCCTAGAGGGTCGCCGCCCAATCCGTGGCGCGGACCAGGCTGTCGATGATGCCGGGCTCGGACGAGGCGTGGCCGGCGTCGGGGACGATGTCCAGCTTCGCCTCGGGCCAGGCGCGGTGCAGGGACCAGGCGCCCGAAATCGGGGTGACGACGTCGAACCGGCCTTGCGCGACCCAGCAGGGGATGTGGCGGATGCGGGCGATGTTGTTCAGCAGCCAGTTCTCTTCGGGGAAGAAGCCGCCGTTGACGAAATACCAGCATTCGATCCGGGCGAAGGCCACGGCGAAGTCGGGCTCGGCGAACTTGTCGGGCTTGGCGGCCGGGCCCTCGACGCTGACGGTTTCGCCTTCCCAGCTGGACCAGGCGATGGCGCAGCGCTCGCGCTCGGCCCTGTCGTCGCCGGTCAGGCGTTTATAGTAGGCCCCCATCAGGTCGCCGCGCTCGGTCTCGGGGATGGGGGCGACGAACCGCTCCCATGCATCGGGAAAGATCATCGAGGCGCCGTCCTGATAGAACCAGTGCAGCTCCTTCTTCGTCAGCAGGAAGATGCCGCGCAGGATCAGGCTGTCGACCCGTTCCGGATGGGTGATGGCGTAGGCCAGCGACAGGGTCGAACCCCACGAACCGCCGAACACGGACCATTTGTCGATGCCGCAGCGTTCGCGCAGGCGTTCGATGTCCTCGATCAGGGTCCAGGTCGTGTTGTCGTCCAGCGAGGCGTTGGGCCGCGACTTGCCGCAGCCGCGCTGGTCGAACAGGACGATGCGGTATTTGGCCGGGTCGAAATAGCGACGCATGCCCGGGTTGACCGCGCCGCCGGGGCCGCCGTGCAGGACGATGACCGGCTTGCCCTGAGGGTTGCCGCACTCCTCGTAGTAGATTTCGTGTTCGGTCCCGGTCTGCATCCACCCGGAGGCGAAGGGTTCGATCTCGGGGTAGAGGTCGCGGCGAGGCGCGTCAGTCGCGGGAAAGGCCATCCGGTGGAACGATGCTTTCAGCTTGGCCGATCAGGCGGTCAGGGAAGGATTCCGGAATGCGGCAAAGGCGAGCAAAAGCCAACCCGCAATCATCAGCACGCCGCCGATCGGAGCGACCGCGCCCATGGCCGGCATGCTCAGCAGGGCGATGAAGGCCAGCGACAGGCAGAAGATCAGGCCGCCGACGGACGCCAGCCAACCTGCGATCCTCGCCAGCCGCGTCGGCCACAGGGCGCAGACCACGGCCAGGACCGCGTGGACGATCTGGTAGTGGGAGCCGGTCGTCAGCAGGGTCTTGATCTGCGGCCCCGCGCCATGGGCGGCGAAGGCCCCGAGGACGACGGCCATGGCTCCGTTGAAGGCGGCGAAGACGGCGAGGTTGCGATTCAGCTGCATGGCGAAAGCCTAGCCCACGCCCGGGCCGCCGTCTGCTATGGCACGCCATGAAATCGTCCCGGCGAGTCGCGCTGCAATATGTGCTGCTGTTCGGCGCCAATGGCGTCAGCCTGCCGTTCGCTGGCCTGTGGTTCCGCGAACAGGGGCTCAGCGGGGCTGAGATCGGCATGCTGTTGTCCGCCCCGATGCTGGCGCGGCTGGTGACCGGTCCGGCCATCGCCCTGTGGGCTGACGGGTTCAGGCTGAGGCGCACCGCCATCGCCTTGCTGGCCGCGATCGCCGCCTGCGGCTATGCGGCGACGGGGCTGGTGCAGGGCGTCTGGCTGTGGGGACCGCTATGGTTCGTGGCGGCGACGGCGGCCTCGGCCATCATTCCCCTGACGGACGTGCTGAACCTGAGGCTGGCGAGACGGGGCGGGTTCTCTTTCGCCTTTCCACGAGGCTGTGGCTCCGCGGCCTTCGTCGGCGCCAACATCCTGATGGGGGCCCTGCTGGTCAGGGTCCCGGTCGATGCGGTGATCGTCTGGATCGCCGGGGCGGCGGCCCTGATGGCCGGCGCCGCGGCATGGGTTCTGCCGGCCGAGCCCGTCAGTGACGGAACGCCCGTGGCCGGACGCGAGCGGTTCCGGGGACTGGGCCGGCTGGCGGCCGATCCCGGCTTCATGATCGCCATCTTCGCCGTCGGCTGCGTCCAGGCGGCCCACGCCTTCTACTATGGCTTCTCGGCCATCGCCTGGAAGGCGCAGGGAATCCCGGAGAACATGACAGGCCTGTTGTGGGCCTTCTCCGTCGTCGTCGAGATCGCCTTCATGTGGTGGGCTGAGCCGTGGCGGCGGGCGAAGGGCATCGGGCCGTGGACGGTTCTGGGTCTGGGATCGGCGGCGGCCATGGTGCGGTGGACCGCCCTGGCCTTCGCCCCTCCGCTGTGGATGCTGTGGCCGTTGCAGACCCTGCACGCCCTGACCTTCGCCGCGACCTATCTGGCCGGGGTGCAGCTGGTCGAGGAGTTGAGCCCGCCGGGCAGTCAGACGGCGGCCCAGACGCTGAGCTCGGTGCTGTCGGCGGGCGTGCTGATCGGTCTGGCGACCCTTGCCGCCGGGCCGCTGTACGACGCCTGGGGCGTAGGCGGCTATCTGGCGATGACGGGGCTGGCGGCGATGGGCGGTCTGGCGGCCCTGACGGCGCGGCGGGCCAGGGCACCCGCGACCTGAGACCCGACTAGCTGTGGCGGGCGTGGGGCAGGGGGGACAGATGGCGGGCGATGGCGCCGGCCGCGGCCTTCACCCCTTTCTGCACCGTCGACAGGCTGATGTCGGACGGCGCGCGCAGCAGGCCGATGGCCGGGGCGTCGGCGTCGTCGCTGAGGTCGGCCAGCAGGCTGTAGAGCAGATAGTCGCCCACATCTTCCTCGCCGTCTGAACTGGCGTCGGCGGCCAGACCCGCATCATGCAGGGCGCGCACCATGTCGGCGATGGGGGCGGTGGCGCGGGCCACGGCCGGGCCGGTGCGGGTCAGTTTGGCGCCGCCGGTCAGGGCGCGGTTCTCGGCCCGCATCTGCAGCCGGAAGGCTTCGCTGCGCCGGTTGTGGCCGACAAGAAGGACGGCGCGGCAGTCGCGGTCCCGCAGGTGCCGGCTCAGCAGGGCGGCCAGCTCGTCCGGTTCCCGGGCCGAGACGGCCACGGTGCGGGCGCCGGGCGGGCTCCAGGGCTGGCCCGAGAGGTCCTCGACCGGGTCCCAGGCCGCTTCCCCAAGGTCATAGGCGCAGATGATGATGGCCGGACGCCGGTCAGATCCGATCTCGGCGTTCTTGTCGATCATGGCCTGCTCAATGCGTGACAGTGATGTGACGGCGAGGCGGACGGTGTCGGCATCGGGCTGCTTTCGTCAACCCCAAACCACTTTCCGGAGAGCTGTTGGTGCTGACCGTGACCTTCAGGACAGGTCGCCGACGGCGGCGTCCAGCAACAGGAAGGCGCGGCCGGCGTCGGTCGCTAGGGCAGCCATGACCGTGCTGGCGTCTCCGCCGCGGCCCAGGTCCGTCAGTCGCTGGGCGAAGGCGCGGACATAGCGTTCGGAGTCCGACCGCAACTCGGGATCGCTCATCACGCGGCGCGAGACACTGCGCACGGCGGCGGGGGCTACGCGGCGGACGATCTGGCGGGCGCGGTCGGGATCGCGGCCGGCGAAGGCGTCGGCCGCTTCCTCGACCCGCGAGCGGGGCAGGAGGGCGTTGGGGTCGACACCCATACGGCGGATGGCGGCGGTGATCCGGTCGGCCATGGCCTCGGCGTCGCTGGGCATGACCGGCTGATCGAGGTCCAGCGGCGTCTCGTCGCGGCCGCCGCCGTCGTTGACCAGATCGCTCCAGTCCAGACGGGATTCCTGCGGCGAGGGCGTCGGCGCCGGCGTCGGGCGTTTGCCGAGATCGTTGGGGGTCGGCTCCAGCCGCAGGCGTCCTCGCAGGCCGAAGCCGTCGTCTGATCGCGTCTCAGGACGGGTGTCCGCGCGCGACGGCCGGACGCGGTCATCGTCCGGGGGCGCGGACACGGGGGGTTCGCGGCGGCGGGTCGTTGGCGCGTCGCCGGACACGACACCCATCAGGCGGACGGCTTCGGTCAGCATGTCGTAGTTGCGGCGGACGCGTTCCTGGAATCCGACGTCGAGAGCCTCGGTGTCCTCGGCGGCCTTGCGCGAGGCGGCGGCGAGGGCGGCCAGACCGTCCTCGACAGTGCGCCGTACGTCGTCGGCGCGGGCGCGGGCCTCGTCGGGCAGGCGGGCTGAGCGTTCGTCCAAATCGCTGATGGCGGCGTCGACCTGCCCCAGGGCCTGGACCATCTTGTCCATGGTGCGCTCCAGCCGGTCGACGGCGCGCTGGCCGGCCACATCGACCAGTTCGGCGGTCTCATTGACGATGCGGCGCGCCCCGTCGATGCGGGAGTCGGCGGCCACGTCGGCCTTCTGGGCGGCGTCGAACAGGGTCTCGCCCAGCCGGTCGGCGCGGATCTGGGCCTGGCTGGCGGCCTCGGCGGCCAGGGCGCGGCTGTCCTCGGCCGTGGCCTGCAGGGCGGCGAGCGCCCGACGGGTCTCCTCGATCAGCGTGTCGCGAGCCTCGGCGGCCAGGGCCTCGAACCGGTCCAGGGCGGTCTTGGTGGCGGCGTCGAAGCCGTCGGCCTCGCGCTGGGACATGTCGACCAGGGCGCGGAACTGGTCCGTGGCGGCCTCGACCAGATCGCGGATGGACTCGGCCGAGCGGGCGGAGGTCGCGCCCAGATCGCCGCTGGCGGTGCGGGCGGCGTCGAGCTGCTCGGTCAGCTGGGCGCGCTGGCTCTCCACCTGGGCCGAGAAATCCTCCTGATCGGTGCGCAGGGCGTAGGCGGCGGTGACGAGGGCGGCGCGCTGCTGACCCAGGCCTTCCTCGACCGACTGGATCTGTTCGGCGACGCCGGTGCCGGCGTTCTCCAGCCGCAGGGTCTGGCGGGCCAGGTCGTCGGCGGCCAGACGGGCGGCGTCCTGGGCCTCTCCGGCGGCGGCGGCCAGGTCGGAGGCGCGGGCGGCCAGCGCCGCCTCGGCCTCGCGCAACTGGGTCTGGGCCAGGTCGGACGCGTCGACGATCATGCGCGACTGACGCTCGACAGCGTCCAGAACCCCGGCGGACTGGCTGTCTAGTTGCAGGCCGAGGGTCTGCATCCCCTCGCGTTCGCGGCCCAGCTGTTCGGCGAGGCGACGGGCGGTGCGGCCGGCGGTCTCGGCGGCCTCGTTCAGACGAGTGGTCTCCTGGACCAGGACCTCGCGCAGCAGGGCCATGTCGTTGCGGGCGCGCTCGGCGGCGAGGGCGGCCTGGTCGATGTCGTTGCGCAGAGTGACCAGCACCTGACCCGTCTGCTGGGCGGCGAGGGCGGTCGGGGCGACCAGGGCCTCGGCCAGACTGCGGGCCCGGACGGTCTCGGCGGCCAGGCCGGCGCCCTGACGGACGGCGTGGGCCAGCAGGACGGCCATGCCGGCGGGGGCAAGGGCGATCAGGACGTAGAGGGCCAGACGCAGGGGATCGAGCGCGGAGCCCGACCCGAACTCATAGGCGGCCCAGGACGCCACGCCGCCGACCCACAGGACCGAGGCGGCGCCAGCCAGCAGATAGGCGGTGCGGCCGGACGGCGGCTCCGCCGGAGCCATGCGTCGCGGCGCGGGCGGCGTTGCGACCGGCTGTGGCGAGTAGGCCACCGGTGGCGCTTCCGCGCTGCGGGCGAATGTCGGAATTTCGGTGGTCGGGGCTTCCGGCTCGGGCGCGGCGAAGTCGGGAAAGGTCAGGGGAGAGTCGGATTCGACTGCGTCACGCAGGGCCTGGGCCTCGCTCTCGCGCTGGGCCTCCGCAAGGCGGCGCCGCCGGCGTTCAGACAGGGGTCGCTCGGCCTTCACCGGCTCGGGGCGGGGCGCCTCAGGCATGGGATCGTCGCTCCCGGCCGCGGGCGCGACTGTCGTTTCGGGCGCAGACGTTTCAGGAGTGGCGGTTTCAGGCTCGGACAGGTTGAGCGGCGGCCGCTGACGGGATTTCATGGAGCGTCGGTCTCGATCATGCATCCTGCGAGCCGGGGGAGGCGCGAGGCTGACAACCCTAACGTCTATGAACCCGTCCGCAAAGACGGATCGACCGATTCAGCAGGGGGCGGATGGCTCGACGACCGGAGTCTGGGTCGCGGGGACTGGCTGGCAGTCGGCGACGCGGTGAACTTCGCGATCCGGAGCGCGGGGCATGTCCAGATCGACGCCGAACTGGGACAGGGCGGCGGCGGCCAGCATGGCGATGAAGCCGGCGAACAGCTCGATCAGCGCCTGCATCCGTCCATTCCCCCTGTGTCTCAAGCGACGCCGTATCATGCCCCAAAGGGTCGGCTCAGACAATCCGTCGCAGACTCGCGTTACGAATGACCTGTGACTCATTGACCGCGCGGGACCGGCTGTGGAACGGAGAAGGCGGGCGATGCGTCCGGACCACGGGCGAGGATCGCCATTGACGGAACGCCCGACATCATGACCGGACCGGACGCGACCTACGAGGACAGCCTGCTGAAGGATGGGTCGGTCTGGCGCGTGGCCAGGGCCGACCGATTCGCGATCCTGATGGAGAACCAGGTCTATTTCGACGCCCTGGCCTCGGCGTTGAAGAAGGCGAAACGGTCGATCGTCGTTCTGGGCTGGCAGTTCGACCCTCGCACGCGGCTGGATCCCGAGACCCGGGCCGGCGATCGTCAGGCCGAGATCGGCCATCAGCTGCGGATGCTGGTGCGCAACAACCCCGAACTGGACGTGCGGCTGCTGATCTGGAAGTCGCCGCTGCTGATCGCGGCGTCACAGGGCTTCTATCCGCACAAGGCGCAGCGCTGGTTCCGCAAGCGGATGGTCGAGTTCCGGCTGGACAGCCCGGGCCCCATCGGCGCCTGCCATCACCAGAAGGCGGTGATCATCGACGACAAGATCGCCTTTTGCGGCGGGGGCGACATCTCGACGGATCGCTGGGATTCGTCCGAACATCTCGATGACGATGTGCGGCGGTGCCAGCCGTCCGGACTCTTCAGCGCGCCGCGGCACGAGACCATGTGCGTGATGGACGGGGCGGCGGCCCGAGCGCTGGGCGACCTGGCCCGGGAGCGCTGGTTCCGCTCGACCTGGGAACGCACCATTCCGGACGAGGTCGAGACCGATCCCTGGCCCGACGATGTCGGGGTCGACATGACTGACGTGCCGGTCGGCATCGCTCGCACCGAGCCGAAATGGGGCGGCCGCGGCGAGGTGCGCGAGAACGAGGCCCTGCATCTGGCCGCGATCCGGAATGCGCGAAAGCTGATCTATCTGGAGAACCAGTATTTCACCTCGCCGGCGATCGCCGCCTGTCTGGCGCAGCGGCTGTCCGAGCCGGACGGACCGGAGATCGTGCTGGTCTCGACCGGAAACAGCCCCAGCTGGTTCGACAAGATGACCATGGACACGGCGCGGTCCGAAATCCTGTACCGGCTGGAGAGCGCGGACAAATACAACCGCTTCTCGGCCTTCGCCCCCCATACGCCGGGCGGGGACAGGATCATCGTCCACGCCAAGGTGTCGATCATCGACGATCGGCTTTTGAGAATCGGCTCGACCAATCTGAACAACCGCTCGATGGGTCTGGACACCGAGTGCGATGTGGCCGCCGAGCCGCTGGATCAGGCCGGCCGCGACGCGATCCGCGACTTCCGCCACCGCAGCATCGGCCATTTCATCGGCATCAGCGGCGAGGAATTCGCCGCCTGCGAGGCGGTGATGGGTTCGACCGGTCAGGCGATCCTGAAGTTCGACACCGGACGGATGGAGCCGCTGGGGGCCACGCCGCCATCGCAGGTCGAGCGCTTCATCGCCGAATGGCAACTGGGCGATCCGTCATCGTCCGAGAACGCCTGGCGGCCGTGGAAGCGGCGCAACCCGTCGCAACGTCAGGCCGACGGCCGGTTCAGCCAGTTGCGCGAGCGCTAGGCTCGATCTCGAAGTCGATGACCAGCGGCAGGTGGTCCGACGCCATCCGGGCCAGCGGCGAGAACGGGGCGAACACGTCCGTGATCCGGATGTCCGGGCTGACGAAGGCGTGGTCGATGCGGATGGCGGGGAAGCTGGACGGGAAGGTCTTCACCGTCTGTTTGCGGCCCAGTTGACGCTGGCAGTCGGCCAGGCGTCGGCACAGGGCCTGATAGGGGCGGGTGATCGAGGTGGCGTTGAAGTCGCCCGCCAGAATGGTCGGACCCTTGCAATCCGGGTGACCCAGCCAGTCCTTGCCCACGAGGGCCGCCGCCTGAAGCCGCTGCTCGCGCGGCACCAGTCCCAGATGGGTGTTCAGCAGGTTCAGGGTCACCCCGTCCAGATCGATGGCCGCCCAGATCGCGCCGCGGGGTTCCAGCCCCGGGATGCCTCGCATCGTCGGCAGGGCGCCCGCGCGCACCAGCCGTTCGGGCCAGCGGGACAGAATAGCGTCGCCGTATTCCTCGGCCTCGACCCGCATGGCGGGATGGAAGCGGACGCTCATCTCCAGACCGTCGGCGATGGCCTGGGCCTGGTCGACATGGCCGGTGCGGGCGCGGCCGACGTCCAGTTCCTGCAGGCAGACGATGTCGGGCTCGTGCTCGGCGATGACGGCGACGATCCGGTCCACGTCCAGCTTGCGGTCGACGCCGACGCAGCGGTGAACATTGTAGGTGAGCAGTCGAGCCATGGAATCCGGATCAGCGGCGCGCCACAAGCGCGCGCCCATTTGAGCGCGGAATGCGACCGCCGCAAGACAGTCGGGCGGCCCCGGTCTGTCGGATCAGATCTCCACCAGCCGGTTCGGCAGTTCGTCGGGATCGCGCGGCCGGGGCGGGAAGTGCCCGGCCAGGACCTCGCCGACCCGGGCGACGGCGGCTTCGAAGCCCTCGGCCGCCTGGCCGGCCTTCATCGCCCGTGTGAGGGCGTCGACGGTCTCGGCCCAGGTTTCCGCGTCGACGCGACCATGGATGCCCTCATCGGCGATCAGCTCGACCTGATGATCGGCCAGGGCCGCGAAGATCAGGACGCCGGTCCGGTCCTGTGTCGTGTGCAGGCCGTGGGCGAGGAACTGCTGTAGCGCCGCCCGGCGGACGCGGGCGCGTCGGACGCTGCGCGGGGTCACGATCCGCTTCACGCCCGGCAGGCAGGTGATCAGGAAGACGGCGATGAAGATCGCGGCCTGGACCACGGCATAGGCGGCCAGGGCCCTGCCGATGGTGATCTCGCGCGCGGCCAGATGGGCGGTCTCCCAGCTGTCGGCGATGCCCGGGAACCAGGCCGGGTCGAAGCCGAGCGGGATCAGGATCATCGGCGCCAGCAGGGCGGCGGCGGCGGCCCAGCCCAGGCTGACGTCGCGGTACGAGGAGACCTGTCGGGCGAAGACGCAGAATATCTCGCCGGATGTGCCGGCCTCGGCTGCGACGATGGCGGCGGACACCCGGCTGTGGTCCTCGGGCGTGAAGGTCACCATCCGCCTGAAGCTCCGCCGCCGCCGAAACTGCCGCCCCCGCCGCTGAACCCACCGCCGCCCGAGAAGCCGCCGCCGCCGCGTCCGCCGCTCCAGCCGCCGCCACGTCCGCTGCTCGACAGGGCGTCCAGCGCCGTCCAGACCAGAACATTTCCGAGCCCGCTGCTGCGCCGCCGCCGGCGTCCACCCCCTGCCGACTGGCGCACCAGGCCGATGAACAGGAAGAAGAAGACCAAGGCCACGATTACAATCGGGCCGATCGGGATCGACGGCCGTTCGGGCGTCAGGGCCTGAACGCGCGCCTGGGCCTCGGCCGGGTCGAGCCGCAGCTGGGTCAGGAGGGAGTCGACGCCGGCGACGATGCCGCGCTCGAACCCGCCCTCGCGGAACGGCGGCAGGATGTCGGTCTGGATGATGTGGCTGGACATGGCGTCGGTCAGGACCGGCTCCAGACCGTAGCCGACCTCGATCCGCACCTTGCGTTCGTTGGGTGCGACGATCAGCAGGGCGCCGCGGTCCGTCTCCTTCTGGCCGATGCCCCAGGCGCGACCCAGACGATAGCCGTAGTCCTCGATCTCATAGTCCTGAAGGCTGCTCAGGGTGACCACCACCAGCTGGTCGCCGGTCTCGGCTTCCAGCGCCGCCAGTTTCGCCGTCAGGGCGTCGCGGGTCGCCGGCTGCAGCAGGCTGGCCTGATCGACGACGCGGCCGGTCAGGGCCGGGAAGGTGGGGTCGGCGAAGGCCGGCGCCGCGACCAGGCACAGGACAAGCAGCAGGCCGCCGGCCCGGAGACGGGCGAGCGACGCGCGGGCGAACCGGGTCAGGTTCACTGGGCGGCGGGGGCAGGCGCTGCGTTGGGGCCGACGTTGAACGTCACGGTCGGCGCCGTCTGGGCCTCGGCCGTGGCGGCGAAGGGCTGCATCGGCTTGGACCCGGACTGGAAGGTCTTGGCCCACAGAACCGTCGGGAAGGTGCGCAGCGAGGTGTTGTAGTCGCGCACGGCCTCATTGTAGTCGCGCCGCGCGATGGTGATCCGGTTCTCGGTCCCCTCGAGCTGCGACTGCAACTGGACGAAATTCTGGTTCGACTGAACCTGAGGATAGGCCTCGACCGTGGCGAGAAGGCGCGACAGGGCGCCGGTCAACTGCCCTTGCGCCGCCTGAAACGCCTGGAAGGCGGCGGGGTCGCTGAGAGTTTCGGGCGTGACCTGGACCGAGGTGGCCCTGGCGCGAGCCTCGATGACCTGGGTCAGGGTGGTGCGCTCGGCGATGGCGGCACCCTGGACGGTGGCGACGAGGTTGGGGATCAGGTCGGCGCGGCGCTGGTACTGGCTCTGAACGTCGGCCCAGGCCGCCTCGGCCCGCTCCTGCTTCGTCGGAATGGTGTTGTAGCCGCAGGCCGATACCGTCGGCAGCAGGGCCGCGACGGCGACGACGGCCGTCAGACGAGGGGAGAGCCGAACCATGATTGCGTGTCCTCGAAGCCGGAACGTCGCGCATTCCGTTGGGTAACTATCTCCGGTCGCGGCCCGCGCTTCAAGCGTCCAGAGACTCCGGCGTCACATCATTCGCGCGACAGGCGGCGACATAGGTGTTGGCTAGAAGGCAGGCGATGGTCATGGGACCCACGCCGCCGGGCACGGGGGTGATCCGCCCGGCGACCTCGACCGCCTCGGGGAAGGCGACGTCCCCGACCACGCGGGTCTTGCCCTCGGCCGCCTTGACCGGATCGGCCGAAGGGACGCGGTTGATGCCGACATCGATGACGGCTGCGCCCGGCTTGATCCAGTCGCCCCTGATCATCTCCGGCCGACCGACGGCGGCGACCAGGATGTCGGCCTCGCGGCACAGGGCCGGCAAGTCGCGGCTGCGGGAATGGGCGATGGTGACGGTGCAGTTCTCGGCCAGCAGCAGCTGGGCCATCGGCTTGCCGACGATGTTGGAGCGGCCGACGATGACGGCGTTCAGGCCCGAGAGGTCGCCCAGCGCATCCTTCAGCAGCATGACCGACCCCAGAGGAGTGCACGGCACGAGGCCCGGCAGGCCGACCGCCAGCCGTCCCGCGTTGACCACGTGGAAGCCGTCCACGTCCTTGTCCGGGTCGATGGCGTCCAGCACGGCGGACGAATCGATTCCGGCGGGCAGGGGCAGCTGGACCAGGATGCCGTGGATGCCGGCATCGGCGTTCAGGGCGGCGATCAGGGCCAGCAGTTCGTCCTGGGTCGTGGTGTCGGGCAGGCGGTAGGTGTCGGATCGCATGCCGGCCGCCAGGGTGCGCTCGCCCTTGTTGCGGACATAGATCTGGCTGGCCGGATCCTCGCCCACGATGACCACGGCGAGGCCCGGCTTGACCCCGTGGTCCGCCAGAAGGCGCGCCGAGGCGGCGGTGATCCGATCCACCAGACCGGCGGCGAAGGCCTTGCCGTCGATGATCTTCGCGCGCACGTCGGTTTCTGCCATGAAAAGGGCCATCCGTCAGGTTTCGTTCAGATCGCCGCGATTTACAGTGGCGTCCGTTCGGCGTCTATGTGCGCCTGCAAAACAGGGGGTAACACCATGCGCCGTTCCATCTTCGCCGCGACCGTCAGCGCCATCGCACTTGTCGCCGGCGGGCAGTCGGCGTGGGCCCAGACCGCCCCTGAACTGCGGCTCGGCGCGACCGTCAACGGAACCCTGAACGGCCAGGATTCGACCGGCGTCTCGGGCGACGAGGGCGAGTATCGGTACGAGGACTACAGCATCCGGGCCCGCGAAGGTCAGCGCCTTCAGGCCATCATGCGGTCGAGCGCTTTCGACACCTATCTGCAGGTCTTCGCCGCCGGCGCCGAGGGCGACGACGCGATCGCCAGCGACGACGACGGTCTGGAAGACGGGAGCACGGATTCCCGCCTGCGCTTCGTCGCGCCCGCCGACGGCGCCTATACGTTGCGCGCCCGGACCCTCAGCGGTCTGGAGGGCGGCGCCTTCACCCTGGCCCTGAGCGAGCGGCCCCCCGCAGCCCGTGCGCCGCGTCCCGCCGCGATCCGCCTCGGCGCTCCGGTCACGGGCGCGCTGCACGACGGCGACCCCGAGGACGACGACGCCGGCCGTTTCCACGACTATTCCTTCAGAGCCCGGGCCAACGAGCGGTTCGTCATCAAGCTTGAGTCGGATGACTTCGATCCGATCGTGCGCGTCGGCCAGATCTCGCGCCGCGGCGGGGCCTTCATCGAGCAGGTCCAGAACGACGACGCTGCGTCCGGCGGCCTGAACTCCTATCTGGTCTTCACCGCGCCGAACGCGGGCGAGTACATCATCCGTGCGACCTCGCTGGGCGGCGACGGCGAGGGCGACTTCGTGGTGTCCCTGTCCGAGCCGCCGCCGCCGCTGGTCGCGCAGACCATCGCCGTGGGCGGATCGGTCGAGGGCGAGCTGACGGAGAGCGACGGCTCCAACGACGAGGGCGTTCGCGCCGACGCCTATCGCTTCACCGTCGCGGCCGGCCAGCGCGTGGACATCAGCCTGAAGTCCAGCGCCTTCGACGCCTATCTGGAACTGTACGACGCCTCGGGCGAAAGCCTCGATCAGGACGACGACGGCAGCGACGACACCGACTCGCAGCTGGTGCACAGCTTCAGCGAGGCCGGCGAGTACACGGTGCAGGTCCGCGCCATCGGCGACACCCTGACCGGCGCCTATACCCTGGCCCTGGCCGAAGCCGAGCCGGAGCCCACGCCCGCAGCCCTGCCGTTCGCAGAGGTCGTGCAGGGAGAGATCACCCCGACCAGCGCCCGCGACGACGAGGGTCGCAACTACGTCGCCTATACGTTCAGCGGAACCGAGGGGAACCGCGTCCAAGTGGTCATGCGCTCGGGCGACTTCGACACCTTTCTGCAGATCGGTTCGGCCGACGGCGAATTCGAGGCTTCGGGCAGCGACGACGACGGTCTGGGAGAGGGGACGGACTCGCGTCTGAACTACATTCTGCCAGAGACCGGCGCCTACGTGATCCGCGCCTCGCCGCTGAGCTCCGGCGACAAGGGGCTGTTCTCGATAGAGATGACCGACCGCGGCCCCCAGCCCGAGTCCGGCAGCATCCTGATCGGCTCCACCGCGCGGGGGACTCTGGTCGACACCGACGCCATCGCCGACGACGGCAGCCTGTTCGACGCCTATGCCATCAAGGTCGCCAAGGACGACAAGCTTGAACTGACCCTGGTCTCCAACGACTTCGACGCCTTCCTCGACGTGGGAAAGACCAGTGACGGCGGCGAGTGGGAAAGCATCGCCACGGACGACGACAGCCTTTCGGACACCCATGCGAAGCTGGACTGGACGGTCGAGGAGGCGGGCGACTATGTCATCCGCGCCCGCAGCTTCGCCCAGGGCCAGACCGGCGCCTACGCCCTGTCGGTCGCGCGCAAGCCCTGAGGCCTGAACCGGATCCGGCATGACTGAGGACCTGATCCGAACCCGCAAGGACCAGCACCTCGACGTGGTGCTGTCGGGCGGCGGGCGGCATCGGCGCGACGCGGGCTTCGACGAGGTCCGCTTCGTCCACGAGGCCCTGCCGGATCTGGATCACGCCAAGATCGACCTGGGCGCCGACTTCCTCGGGCGTCGGCTGAAGGCGCCGCTGCTGATCAGCGCCATGACGGGCGGTCCGGCCCGCGCCGAGGCGATCAACATCCATCTGGCAGAAGCGGCGCAGTCGCTGGGCATCGCCCTGGCCGTCGGGTCGCAGCGCGGCGCGTTGGAGGCGGGCAGGGACGCAGGTCTGGGGCTGACGCTGCGTGACCGCGCCCCGGACACCCCGATCCTGGCCAACATCGGCGCGGCCCAGCTGACGCAGGGATTCGGCGTGGATCAGGCGCGGCGGGCTGTCGACATGATCGGCGCCGACGCCCTGATCGTCCATCTGAACCCCCTGCAGGAGGCCTGTCAGCCCGAGGGCGATCGGGACTGGTGGGGCGTGGGCGCCGCGCTGGAGGCCCTGATCCGCAAGCTGGACGCGCCGGTGATCGTCAAGGAGACGGGCGCCGGCCTGTCCGGCGCTACGGCCCGGCGGCTGATGAACATGGGGGCGGCGGGGATCGACGTGGCCGGCGCCGGCGGCTCCAACTGGGGGCTGATCGAGGGCGAGCGGGCGACGGAAGCCGCCGACAAGGCCCACGCCCTGGCCTTCGCCGACTGGGGCGTGCCGACGGCGCGGGCGCTGGTCGATGTCCGCCGGGCCTGTCCGCGCGCCCTGATCATTGGCTCGGGCGGGGTACGGGACGGCGTCGATGCGGCCAGGGCCATCCGGCTGGGCGCCGACATCGTCGGACAGGCGGCCGGCGTTCTGCAGGCCGCGACGATCTCGACCGAGGCGGTCATCGCTCACTTCCAGATCGTGATCCGGCAACTGCGGACGGTCTGTTTCTGCACCGGCTCAGCCAATCTGTCCGTCCTGCGTCAGGCGCCGCTGCAACCCTGAGCGAACGCTTGCGGCTGGCCCGAGGCGCGATGCGGATGCTAGCCTGACGCCGTCTTCGTGGGAGAGCGCGCATGTTTCGAGTCGGTCTGATCGCCGCCCTGTCCCTTCTTTCCGGAGCAGTCATGGCCCAGACGCCCTCCGCCTTCGACGCCGTCGATCCCTTCATCGGCACGGGCGGGGAAGGGCATACCTTTCCCGGCGCCGTCGCCCCCTTCGGCATGGTGCAGCTGAGCCCCGACACCGAGCTGAAAGAGCTGCGTCAGGGCTACGACTGGGCCTCCGGCTATCGCTACGACGATCCGACCATTCTGGGCTTCTCCCACACCCATTTCTCGGGCAGCGGCCATTCGGATCTCGGCGACGTCCTGCTGACGCCGATCTCGGGCGAGGTGAAGCTGGATCCGGGCGCGGCCGACCAGCCGGGCTCGGGCTACCGGTCGCGATACGACAAGGCCAGCGAGACCGCCGAGCCCGGATACTATGCCGTCAGTCTGACGGACTCCGGCGTGCGGGCCGAGCTGACGGCGGGGACGCGCGTGGGCATGCACCGCTACGTGTTCCCGGCGGGCGCGCCGGCGCGGGTGCTGCTGGACCTGCGGACCTCGATCTACAACTACCCGGGCAAGATCATGTGGTCGCGCATCCGGGTCGCGCCCGATGGGACCGTGACGGGCATGCGCGAGACGCGGGGTTGGGCCCCGGCGCGTCAGCTGTATTTCGCCATGCGGTTCTCGCGCCCGATGACCAGCCACACCCTTCAGAACCGCGAGGAGAACGTCGTCTATAACGGCTTCACCAAGCCGGGCCGCACGCCGCAGGAGCTGGCCCAGCTGGAGGGCAGGGCGCTGGAAGGGGTCTTCGACTTCGGCGCGCTCGACGGTCCGCTGATGGTCAAGGTGGCCATCTCGGGCGTGGACGAGGCCGGCGCCATCGCCAATCTGGACAGCGAGGGCGGCGACTTTGATTTCGACGGCCTGCGCGGCCAGACCCGCAAGGCCTGGGAGCAGGCGCTGGGCGCGGTCGACATCGACGCCCCGGCCGACATGCGCACCAGCCTCTATACCGCCCTCTACCACTCGCTGATTGCTCCCAGCGTCATGGGCGACGTGGACGGTCGCTATCGCGGGCCGGACAACGCGGTGCACACGGCCGAGGGCTTCACCTTCCACTCGACCTTCTCCCTGTGGGACACCTTCCGTGCCGAGCATCCGCTGCTGACCCTGCTGCAGCCCGAAAGGCGCAACGCCGACATGATCAACTCCCTGATCGCGTCGCAGCAGCACAGCCCCTACGGCATCCTTCCGGTCTGGCAGTTCGCGGGTCAGGAGACCTGGACCATGATCGGCTATCACGCCGTGCCGGTCATCGCCGACGCCTGGCTGAAGGGCATTCGCGGCTTCGACGGCGAGGCGGCGCTCAAGGCCATGGTGGCCAGCGCGACCTACCGTCCCTACGGCGGTCTGGGCGACTATATGGACCTGGGCTACGTCCCGATCGACCGCGAGAAGGAGGCCGCCTCCAAGACCGTCGAATACGCCTATGACGACTGGACCATCAGCCGGATGGCGGCGTCGCTGGGGCATGCGGACATCGCCGCGACCTTCGACAGGCGGGCCGGCGCCTGGCGCAACACCTTCGATCGCGAGACCGGCTTCGTACGGGCGCGGCGGGCGGACGGGTCGTTCCGCACCCCCTTCGATCCGACGGCTATCAACTATGGCTCGGACTACACCGAGGGCAACGCCTGGCAGTATTCGTGGTTCGCGCCCCAGGACATGGGCGGCCTGGTCCAGCTGATGGGCGGGGACGCGGCGACGGTGACGAAGCTGGACGCCATGTTCGACTTCGACAACTCGGGCATCGACTATTCCCACGCCGAGGACATCGCGGGCCTGATCGGCCAGTACATTCATGGCAACGAGCCCAGCCACCACAGCGCCTATGCCTATGTCCACGCAGGCGCGCCGTGGCGGACCCAGGCGCGGCTGACCCAGATCGTCGACAGCCAGTATCACGCGCGGCCGGACGGTCTGGCGGGCAACGACGACCTGGGCCAGATGTCGGCCTGGCTGGTGTTCACGGGGCTCGGCTTCTATCCGGTCACGCCGGGGTCGAACCAGTATGTGATCGGCCGGCCCTTCGTGGAGCGGGCGGCGCTGAACCTGCCCAACGGACGGCGGTTCACGATCACGGCGGACGGGCTGTCGGATGCGCATCCCTATGTCGCCTCGGTAACTCTGAACGGCCGGCCGCTGACGCGGACCTATGTCACCCATGAGGAGATTACGGCGGGCGGCGCGCTGCATTTCGTCATGTCGGACCAGCCGAACACGACCTGGGGCTCAGGCGCCGATGCGCGGCCGTACTCGATGAGCGACGCACGCTGATGCGGGACGCCTGACCCTGTCCGTCCTGTCTTCCTCGACCGTGGTCGCCGTCCTGTTCGGCCTGCTGGGCCTGATCATCGGCAGCTTCCTGGCCGCCGTCAGCGTCCGCCTGCCGCTGGACGAGGACGTGGTCGGCGGCCGGTCGCATTGCATGAGCTGCGAGCGGACGCTGGCGCCCTGGCATCTGGTCCCGGTGGTCAGCTGGCTGGCGCTGAGAGGCCGATGCCGATGGTGCGGGGCGGCGGTGTCGCCGCGCTATCTGATGATCGAACTGGCGGCCGGCGCCATCGGGGTCTGGGCGGCGCTGCACGGCGGTGGCTGGCTGATGATGGCGGCGACGGCCCTGCTGGGCTGGCAATTGCTTCTGATCGCCATCATCGACGGCGAGAATTTCTGGCTGCCCGACGTCCTGACCCTGCCGCTGATCGCCACGGGTCTGGCGGCCTGCGCCCTGATCGGACAGAGCCTGCCGCTGGCGCAGATCATCGGCGCGGCGTTCGGCCTCGGCTCGTTATGGCTGCTGGCCCGGGTCTACAAGGCGGTGAGGAAGCGCGACGGTCTGGGCGGCGGCGACCCCTTCCTGTTCGCGGGCGCCGGCGCCTGGGTCGGGTGGCTGGGCCTGCCCAGCGTCCTGCTGTGGGCCTGCGCGGCGGGGTTCAGCGTCGTGCTGTCGCGGCTGATCCTGCGCCGGGCGGTCAGCGGGTCAGACCGTCTGCCGTTCGGGACGTTTCTGGCGATCGGGGTCTGGCTGACCTGGCTGTACGGGCCGCTGGGCGTCCGCTGAAGGCTCAGCGGCCGGTGACCAGTTTGACGACGATCCAGGCCGTGGTGTCGATGATCGCGTCGGGCGGCGTGTCGCCGCGCTTCAGCAATTCGAAGCCCGCCGCCATGGACTCCACCAGACTGGCGACCTCGTAGGAGGTCAGGCGCGGATCCAGCCCTTTTGCGTGATAGCCGGTGGCGTGAGCCTGGGCGATGCGGCGTTCGAAGGCCAGATGGACGCGGCGCAGACGCTTGACCCGGCTGTCGACGAAGCCCGGCTCGCCCTTGTCGGCCAGCATGTGTTCGATCCTCAGCACCGGCCCGTGATTGCGCCAGAAATCGAGCACGTCGACGGTATAAGCGCGGGCGGCGATGAAGGCCTGTTCGCCCGACCAGTCGCCGTCGAGATGTTTCGCCAGAGGCTGGAAGTCGGCCGCCGCAAGCTCGCACAGGGCCAGAACCGGCTCCTCCACCGTCTTGAAATAGGTGTAGAAGTTGGACGGCGACAGGCCGGCCGCGGTCGCCACGTCGGCCACCCGGATCTCGCCCAGATGGCGGCCGTCCAGCAGGCCGCGTGTGGCCGCCAGAATGGTCGCGCGGGTCCGCCCGCCGCGTGCGCCGATGCGGTGTCCCAGCTTGTTCGTGGTGGCTGCAGGCATGGAGCGCGCCGGGGGGAGGGCGCCGATTGCGGAGGGGGACCCGCGACATCCGGAGGGATGAGATCGGCCGGTTCACCGCCTATCCCACGGAATCGGTAGGAAATCCAGTCAGGGGCGGCCTCGACCGGCGCCGGTTTCAGGGCGTCCGATGCGCCAGGGGATAGGCGATGATCAGGATGAGGTCCTCGTCCCCGACCTGTTTGATCCCCACGTCGGCGCCGTCATAGAGATAGGCGGCGGTCTCCGGGCCGATGGTCTCGACCCGGCCGTCCGAGGCGACCTCGCCCTGGCCGCTGACGACGTAATAGACCTCGTCGTGGGACAGGACGTGCAGTCCGATCGAGGCGCCGCGATGCAGGATCCGCTTGCGGAACTCGAAGTTGCGGCCGGGCGCGGCGTCCGACAGGCGGAAGGCGGTGCTTTCGCCCACGCCGTCGTGGGGCGGCGGCGACTGGACCACACGGACGTCCGCCTCGCGCACCACCACCATCGGCCGGGGCGGGACCGTCGGCGCCGGAGCCGCCTGCAGGGCTCCGGCAATAGCGAGGGCGGCGAGGAGGCTCATGGTGCGTCAGCTCCAGCTGTATGAGGTCTTTGTCTGTGAGTAGAACTCTATGGCGGCGAAGCCCTGTTCGCGAGGGCCGTAGGATGAGGATTTCGTGCCGCCGAAGGGGACGTGATAGTCGACGCCG
>Ga0247812_10000329_pt1 | contig 37089 bp, 26 predicted proteins | sample UWRJL149409B1_FD_178011 | JGI IMG/M metagenome (GOLD analysis project Ga0247812, IMG submission 178011) | Plant litter microbial communities from Arlington Agricultural Research Station in Wisconsin, United States - UWRJ-L149-409B-1 | ecosystem: Environmental > Terrestrial > Plant litter >...
AAATTTACCGTTACAGTTTCTGATCCTCCTGTTGGACCTGCGACATTAAAAGTAATATTATATTCTCCGTCAGGAATACCATCAGGACCTTCTGTAATTTTTGCAGAATAAGTAGCGGTAGCCATCTCACTTTCGCAAATATCTTTAAGCACAACAAGTTTTGTACCTGTAAAATCAATTCTTTTCTCGAGTGTAATGGTTACAAATGCAGTCCTGTCTGTACAGATATTTTGGTTAGGAACCGCAAGAACGGTGTACGTATAATTCAAGTCACCCGCTCCGTATTTATCAAATAATGTCTGAATATTGACATTATGATCGGATCGTGAAGTGATATCAGGCCCTTTCCAAACACCACCAGGATCTTCATCTTTAAGTGATTCAAACAAGTCATAGTTAGTATAACCGGCTAAATCTGTAGTGCCGCATAATGTTAATTCTTGTGGTTTTCCCTCTTCAGGTGTCCTTACAATGGTGACATATACAGTTGTAATTAGTGGTGTAGACGGGCAATCGGGCACTAGTGGCACCTCATACGTAAATTGACGTGTTTCTGTTGGGGTTGTAATATATCTAATATTAATTGAAGGTGACCCAAGAATCGCACCTGCAGCATCTCGCCAGATTCCGTTTTCATGAGGTCCCATAACGGTACTATCAAATGCCGTAAAAAGATTAAAGCTGTCGGCAAGACTACATACCGTAGCTTTAGATCCAACTCCTACATAAGCACCAATAGTAAGTGTTATTGTTGCTGTATTGTCTGTACATCCTGCAACATCAGGAGCAGTATAGGTATAATGGTAAACACCACCTTCTTTAATAAGTTGTGCATTTAGATTTCCGGTAATGGAATCCAGACCTCTAAAATTATTATCGTCTGTCCATTTTCCGCCAGGAGCTGGAGAGCCTCCTAATAATGAAAATAAAGAAAGGTTTTGATTAGCCGAATTCTGAATGTCACAGATTATTTTTTGTGCATCATCGCCAGCACATTGTGCATATATTTGTGAGGGAAAAATCGATAAAAAAATAAAAAACAATATAAATTGTAAGAAATTAGAGTAGTTTTTAACCATAAAGAGTTATTTTTGTATAAACTTAATAAATTATTAACGTTTCTTAAACAAAAAACACGATTTAACAGTTAAATTTTCACAAAATTTAAAATAAACCCACAAATAAATACAAGTAGTATTTCAATTTTTAATTATTTAATTCATTATTTTTTAGGTGCTTATAACTCATCCTCAAGTTTAAATCTAAATTTAAGAATAAGGCTATTTCTTTCTACTTCAAGATTTACCCAAACATCTTGTTCTGATTTTAATAATGTATTTATTTGCTGAAGTGTATATTTATAAGGTGCATTTTTGTTTATACTCACAATAATATCACCCTTTTGCAATCCGGATTTTTCGGCGGCTGAATTTTTACGGATATTTACAATTTCATAAACAGGTTTTAATGAAAATTTATATCTAAAATTACCATCCTTTTTTTCATTACTTGTCACTTCGTCTAACGTTGAGGCTACTTTTACCATTTCTAAATGAACTGTTTCCTGAACCCACTGAAGGCCATTATGCTGCACTGTAATTCCGCTTTTATTATAAGTAAAAGGTTCAGAAAATTTATTGTTTTTTTTCAGGTACATTTTCTTATCTGCATAATCCAGCACAATGGTAAATCGTTTTAAAATTTCGCCGCCTACAGATCCTATTCGATCCGGAACCATTTTTACATTCTTAATTGAGCTTGAATCAGGAAATGAAACTATTGGCTTTTTAAAATTAAAATCATCAATTAAAAAATTATCAATTTTAGCCCGATGCCCTTCAATATCACCACTAAACCCCTTTCCTAAAAAGTCAGGAAAATTCTTCTTAGGCAATTTGATTTTATTATTTTCAAAAATCCAAAAAGCATCACTATTTCCTATATCGATTAGTAATTTTGCCGGTACTTTTTTACTGTCAACAGTAGCTGTGGCATAAATATATGGTTTAGACCTTTCTATAGTTATAGGAACTGTTTTGAATTTTTTTTCTAGTTTTTGTTTGGTTTGTTCGTTGTTTAAATGCACAACTATCCTCTTTTTTTGATAATTGATTTCTACGATATTATTTTTAAAAAATTTATATCCTATAATACCGTTTACCGGAATCCCTATATGCGAAGACAAATTAAAACTCTGATCTAAAATAATATAAACCAAATGATTACCTGATTTCAAACCATGCGTTTCCAACACATTGTTTGTAGATTTTAATCCTTCTATTTCAGCTTCACTTCCTAAGCCGCGCAATTTTATTTTCTGAATATTATTAAAACTCACTTCTTGTTTTTCTTCCATACTAAACAAAATAGTTTCCTCGACTCCGGAATCCAGCAGGAAATTGAGTTCGATGCCGTTTACTTTTATAGGTATAAAAATGAGGTTATTTATCAGTTTAAAGGGAATGGTCACCTTATTACTATGCTTCTCAATCAAAAAATCACCTTGTGCCACAACTGACAAAGATGTCAAAAGCCCAAAAAACAACATGAAATATTTTTTCATTGATAATATTTTATGATAAAATTACTAAAAATATTGATAATTGTTACATTTTAATAAGTACCTGTAATGTTTACGTTAAATTCGAAAAAAAAATGCAAATTTGCACTTCAATAATAAAACTCATGCCAACAATTTCACACAAAGGCAGAAACATGCCCGAATCACCGATACGTAAACTTGCTCCTTTTGCAGATCTTGCAAAACAAAAAGGCAAAAAAGTGTATCACTTAAACATTGGTCAACCGGATATAAAGACACCCGAAGTGGCCATCGAGGCGGTAAAAAATATTGATTTAACTCTAATAGAATACAGTCCGTCTGCCGGATATGAAAGTTATAGAAAAAAATTAGCTCAATTTTACCAACGTCAAAACGTAAATGTTAACTCAGAAGACATCATTATTACGACTGGTGGCTCTGAAGCCTTATTGTTTGCATTGGCCACAATTACAGATCCGGGAGATGAAATTATTATTCCGGAACCTTTTTATGCCAACTATCATGCATTTGCATCATCTACGAGTGCAGATGTAATTCCTGTTATTTCTACTATTGAAACTGGATTTGCATTGCCAAGTATTGAAGATGTTGAAAAACTAATTACACCAAAAACCAAAGCAATTTTAATTTGTAATCCGGGTAATCCTACTGGTTATTTATATTCAGAAGCCGAAATAAAACAATTAGCCGGTTTAATTAAAAAACATGATCTATATTTAATTGCTGACGAGGTTTATCGTGAGTTTTTATACGATGGAGATGATGTTCATTATTCTGTAATGAATCTTGAGGATGTACAACAAAATGTAATCATGGTCGATTCTGTATCAAAACGCTACAGTATGTGTGGTGCAAGAATTGGTTGTCTGGTTACTAAAAATAAAGAGGTCCTTTCGACCGTAATGAAGTTTGCACAGGCGCGTTTGAGTCCTCCAACTATTGAGCAAATTGCTTGTGAGGCCGCTATAGATACTCCACAAAGTTATTTTGACGAAGTAATTGCAGAATATAAAGGCCGTCGTGACACTCTAATTACCGAATTGAATAAAATTGAAGGTGTCATTGTTACAAAACCAAAAGGTGCTTTTTACTGCATTGCACAATTGCCAATAGAAAACTCTGAAGATTTTGCACAATGGCTTCTTGAGACTTACGATCTTAACGGAGAAACTGTTATGGTTGCTCCTGCTGCAGGATTTTATTCGACTCCGGGAATGGGATTGAATCAGGTAAGAATTGCCTATGTCTTAAACAAAAAAGATTTAGTGACTGCTGTAAACATTTTAAAAGAAGCTCTCTTGGTTTACAACAAGAAATAATAATAAAAGACAGAATACTTCAAAAGACAATAACATTAGATGTTATTGTCTTTTGCATTTAAAAAAAACAGCATTTTGATTTTAATTTAAATTATATCCAAAAAGCATTAATTAAATAGTAAAAACGATAGAAAAGGTTTCCTTTTTATTAATTATCTTTACCGCCTTAAAAAGATATACCCATACTAATAGTAGTTTTTAATGATAAATAACGAAGATTTTTTAGACGAAATAGGAGACAATCATTTTAGCAGCAATGCACAAAACCCTGTAAGACAGGATGCTTTTGACTTAAGTGATGATGAAAAAATAGAAAGAATAAAAAAAGATGTTGAAAACATCCTGCAGACTTTAGGAATGGATTTAACGGATGACAGCATAAAAGGTACTCCAAACCGAGTAGCAAAAATGTTTGTTAAAGAAATTTTTGGTGGTCTTAATCCTTCAAAACAGCCAAAAGCGTCAACTTTTGACAATAATTACAAATACGGTGAAATGTTAGTAGAGAAAAACATTACCGTTTATTCTACCTGCGAACACCATTTATTACCAATTATAGGACGTGCTCACGTTGCTTATATTTCAAGCGGAAGAGTGATTGGTTTATCAAAAATGAACCGAATTGTAGAATATTATGCCAAAAGACCTCAGGTTCAGGAGCGTCTTACCATGCAAATTGTACAAGAATTACAAAAAGCTTTAGGCACCGAGGACGTTGCCTGCGTTATCGATGCCAAACACCTTTGCGTAAATTCAAGAGGAATTAAAGATATCGAAAGCAGCACTGTAACGTCTGAATTTGGTGGAAAATTCAAAGATCCTCAAACAAAAAGAGAATTCCTGGATTATATTAAATTAGACACTCAGTTTTAAAAAGTTTATTGTTTTTAGTTTATAGTTTGTTGTTATGGCGAAAATAGAAAAATTCGAAGATTTAGAAATTTGGAGATTGGCTAGAGAAATTTGCCAAAAAATAGAATTCCTAATCCAAAACACGAACTTAAAAACAAACTATTCTTTAAAAGATCAGATTGACAGAAGTTCAGGCTCTATTATGGATAATATTGCTGAAGGTTTTGAACGAAATGGCAATAGAGAATTTATCCAATTTCTTAGTATTGCAAAAGGTTCAGCCGGAGAAGTAAAATCACAGTCCTATAGAGCTTTTGATAAAAAATTGATTACCGAAGACCAACATTTTAAATTGAATGAAATAGTTGAATTAGAAAAGAACAAAATCGGTGCGATGATGAACTATCTAAACAATTGTGAAATCAAAGGATTAAAATTCAAATAGCTTTTTTTCGACCCAAAACTAAAAACAATAAACCACAAACAACAAACTATAAAGTAGATATGCCATTATACACATCACAACCTCTAAAAATATACAATTCACTTTCGGGTGAAAAAGAAAATTTCAAACCAATCCATGAAGGAAATGTTGGAATGTATGTTTGCGGACCTACGGTTTATAGCAATGTACACTTAGGAAATGTGAGAACATTTATGTCGTTTGACGTTATTTTTAGGTATTTTTTACACCTTGATTATAAGGTTCGCTATGTACGTAATATTACAGATGTTGGCCATATTGTTGATGATGTTGATGAAGGCGAAGACAAAATTGCTAAAAAAGCACGTTTAGAGCAGTTAGAACCTATGGAGGTGGTGCAGCGCTATACGGTAGATTTTCATGATATTCTGAAATCTTTCAACTTTTTACCACCAAGTATCGAACCTACTGCTACCGGACATATTATTGAACAAATCGAAATCATCAAAAAAATCATCGATACCGGAATTGGCTATGAAGCCAACGGATCTGTTTATTTTGATGTTGTAAAATATAACAAAAATCATAATTACGGAGTTTTAAGCGGCCGAAATATCGAAGATATGTTAGCCAATACCCGTGATCTTGATGGTCAGTCTGACAAAAGAAATCCGCAGGATTTTGCACTTTGGAAAAAAGCAGAACCGGAACATATTATGAGATGGCCTTCGCCGTGGAGTGATGGTTTTCCTGGCTGGCATCTTGAATGTACTGCAATGAGCACCAAATATCTGGGTAACCATTTTGATATTCACGGAGGTGGAATGGATTTAAAGTTCCCACACCACGAATGCGAAATTGCTCAAAACGAAGCTTGTACAGGTCAGTCTCCGGTAAATTACTGGATGCATGCTAATATGCTGACCCTTAACGGTAAAAAAATGGCCAAATCTACTGGGAATAATATTTTACCAGGCGAAATTTTAAGTGGAGATAACACTATTTTAAGTAAAGCTTTCTCTGCATCTGTAACTCGTTTTTTTATGTTACAGGCGCATTACAGAAGTATTCTGGATTTTTCTGACGATGCTATTGTTGCAGCTGAAAAGGGATATAAAAGATTAATGGAAGCTGTTGATTCCTTACCCGGTATTTCAGCAAGTGCCACTAGTTCTATAGATATCGCTTCATGGAAGCAATTATCTTACGATGCTATGAATGACGATTTTAACACCCCTATTTTAATTGCACAATTATTTGAGGCTGTTCGTTATATCAATTTATTGAAAGAAGGAAAAGAAACGATTTCCACAGAAGATTTAATTTCATTTACAACTGCTATTAATGCTTTTGTTTTTGATGTTTTAGGTTTAAGTGATGACAAAGGTGCTGATGCTAATAATGATAAATTAGAAGGTGTTGTAAATATGCTTATCGGAATGAGAAATCAGGCCAGAGCCGATAAAAACTTTGCCCTTTCTGACCAAATTCGCGATCAGTTGATTGCTTTGGGCATTCAGTTAAAAGACGGAAAAGAAGGCACAAGCTTTTCTATATAATCCATTCATTTTCTAATAAATCATGAAAGTAATCACTCCGTTTGTTTTATTAGTTCGCTTTTATCAAACTGCCATTTCGCCTTTTACACCGGCGAGCTGCAGGTTTGAGCCTACATGCTCGAGTTATATGATTCAGGCTTTGCAGACTCACGGATTATTTTATGGCGGATATTTGGGAATAAAACGAATTTTAAGCTGTAATCCATGGGGAAGAACCGGTTACGATCCTGTTCCCGAAAAGAAATGTTCACATAAACATTAACTTTTTATAAGGGCCGCTTTACTTTAAATACATATTTTTACAACAAAAAAACACTTTAATATATGACACTTTCCTCAAATATCATTTGGAATCCTTCAGAAGGAATCGACTTAGGATTTTTTATGATTCGTTACTACAGTTTAATGTTCGTAATCGCTTTTGGTTTAGGCTGGTTCATAATGAAAAAGATTTTTGAACGCGAAAATGAATCTCTTGAAAAATTAGATTCGCTATTCGTATGGACTGTTTTAGCCACCTTAATAGGCGCAAGATTAGGACATGTTTTGTTTTACGACTGGGAGTATTTTAGAAATCATCTACTTGAAATTTTCTTACCCGTTAGATTCGAACCAAAGTTTGAGTTCACCGGTTTTCAAGGTTTAGCAAGCCATGGTGCAGCGATCGCTATTATAATCGCGATGTACTATTACAGCAAAAAAATCTTAAAACGTTCTTTGTTATGGATTTTAGACCGTGTAGTAATTCCGGTTGCGAGTGGTGCTATATTTGTTCGTTTAGGAAACTTTTTTAACTCTGAAATCATCGGAAAAGAAACCGATTCTGCATTTGGGATTCGTTTTTTACATGATCAATTTAGTAAATCTGAAGCTGTAAACGCTACGAATATCGCTGATCCTAAAGCTGCTTACACTGCAATTGCAACAGATCCTAAATTTGCCAGCTTATTGGCTCAGGTTCCGGCAAAACACCCAACGCAATTATATGAAGGTATTGCTTACATATTTGTTTTTGCTACTTTATATTTCTTGTACTGGAAAACAAATGCAAGACTTAAATCAGGATTATTGTTCGGATTATTTTTAGTTCTTTTATTTGTAGTTCGTTTTATAGTAGAATTTGTAAAAGAAAGCCAGGGAGGAATTGAAGAAGAATTAGGCATTTTCTCTACAGGACAGTGGTTAAGCATTCCTTTTATTATAATCGGTCTGTTCTTTATCATTAGAGCACAAAGAAATCCTTTAGCAGCATCTTAAAAATTTCATTAAAAATAAAAAATGCCCAATATCTCAAAATATTGGGCATCTTTATTTATAAGCAATATGAAATACCTATTTCGACATTCTTCGTATTATATCCCGCATTTTCGCTATTTAGGCCTGCATTAGATACGTGACGAACACTCGAGCGGATATCAAACCTAAATTGATTGACTTTAGCGGATACTCCAAAAGCCACAACATCTGCAAAAGCAAACCCATCAGACATTCTTTCGGTTTCAGTATCTGTAATCATGGGTCCGATACTTCCTAAAGCATAAAGTGAAAATATTTTACCTATTGGCTTTCTCATCAGAAATCCAAAATTTAAAACGTATTCATGAATATCCTTCAACTTTGTATATTCCTCTCTTTTACGAATATAATCGGGTGTTTCAGGTTTTACAAAATAAAAATTAAGTAATTCATGCGTCGCAAAATTAATTTCCGGCTGAATCAAAATTTCATATTGAAAGTGTTTCGTTTCTTTAATTTGATAATACAATTGGGTTTTATAAAAGTGATTTGTAAAAGTGTAGTTCCTATTCTTGAATTCATTTCCAAAACCGTAATTAAAACCTATCGCAACTCTATCCTTTTTACCTTGTGCAGAAGCACAAAATACAGCGCACAGGAACAACACAATAAACGGTAGTTTTCTACTCATAAATAAGCTTTTACAAGTCTAAATATAGCACAAAAAAAAGATCCAACTTTCGTTGGATCTTTCTAATTTATATAAACCTGCAATTATGCTTGTTTGTGTTTTTCTTCAATTGTGTGTTTCTCATCACTTGAAATCGTGTCTACCAATACTGGTGTAGCGATAAATAATGAAGAGTAAGTTCCTACCACAATACCTACTAACATCGCGAAGATAAATCCTCTGATAGATTCTCCACCAAAGATAAACATCGTTAATAATACAATGATCATCATTAATGACGTATTCAACGTTCTTGATAATGTAGTATTAATAGAAGCGTTTACGATATCTTCGAAGCTACCTTTACGGTTTCCGATGATAAACTCTCTCACCCTGTCAAATACAATTACAGTATCATTCATAGAATAACCAATAACGGTAAGAATCGCAGCGATAAAGTGCTGATCCATTTCCATGTGGAAAGGCATGAATTTATAACATAAAGAGTAGATACCTAATACAAAGATAACGTCATGCGCTACAGCTGCGATCGCTCCTAATGAATATTGCCATTTACGGAAAGAAACCATTAAGTATAAGAAGATTGCTGCCATTGCACCAAGAACTGCCCAGTATGAGTTAGTTTTGATATCTTCAGAGATAGAAGCTCCAACTTTAGAAGCTTGCAATACACCGATTCTCTTACCATCAAATGAGTTGATGAATTTATCGTAAGAAGTGTTTGGGTAATACTTTTGCAATGCATTGTATAATTTTTGATTCACTTCTTCGTCGATAGCAACACCATCTTCTTTAATTTTATATTTTGTAGTGATTTTTAACTGATCATCATCACCTAAAATTTTAGCCTCAACTGGAGTTCCAAAAGCTGCAGATAACTCATCTGACACTGTTGTAGCATCAATAGGTTTTTCAAATTTCACCTGGAATGTTCTTCCTCCAACGAAATCAACACCTTCATCTAATCCGTTAACGAAGAAGATAGAAGTTAAACTTACTACAACTACAATAGAAGAGAAAATATAAGTGAATTTTTTGATTTTAATAAAGTCAAAGTGGAAGTTTGTAAACCAGTTTTTAGTAATGTTTGTAGAGAAAGTTAAATCACCTTTTCCAGCAATATTTCTGTCGATAAAAATTCTAGCGATAAAGATTGACGTAAACATTGAAGTTACGATACCAATAAGTAAAGTCAAAGCAAAACCTTTAATTGGTCCTGTTCCAAAAATAAACAAGATAGCCCCAGTTAAAACGTGTGTTACGTTCGCATCAATAATAGAACGCATTGCTCCGTGCCATCCGTAAGAAGCAGCAACTGCCTCAGACAATGATTTACCTTCACGTAATTCTTCTTTTGCTCTTTCGTAGATAATAATGTTCGCATCTACCGCAGTACCTAATGTAAGTACGATACCTGCAATACCTGGTAATGTCAATACAAAACCAAAACTTGCCATAATTCCGAATAAGAAAAGTAAGTTCAATAATAATGCTAAGTTAGCATACCAACCTGCTTTACCATAATAGAATACCATCCATAAACAAACTAATAAAAATCCTAATACAGATGAAATTGTACCTGCGTCAATTGCAGCCTGACCTAAAGATGGTCCTACAACAGTTGACTGAACGATATCAGCAGAAGCCGGTAATTTACCTGCATTTAATACGTTAGCTAAATCTTTAGTTTCAGCAACATCAAAAGAACCTGTAATTTCAGATCTACCTCCGGCAATTGGTCCGCTGGTAACACCAGGAGCAGAATATACGATGTTATCTAAAACAATAGCGATATATCCTTTTTGAGAGAAAGCTCTACCTGTTAATTCTTCCCAAACTTTAGCACCCTGGCTGTTCATTTGCATAGAAACAGCTGGTTTTCCTAATTGGTCAAAAGTATCTTTTGCATCAGTAACAACACCACCACTCATGGCTGGTACGTTATCTCTGTTTCCTTTTAAAGCATATAATTCAACTACTTCAATATCTTTAGCCGTTTTTACATCTTTTGATTGCGGATCTTTTATAGTAGTTGGTTTACTCCATACAAATTTTGCATTGTGCTGATCAGCTCCTAATAAAACTCTGATATCAGCTCTTTTGAAAAAACTGTTTACAGCAGCAGTATCTTTTGGCGCGAAGTAACCTAAAACTGGTCCACCACCCTGACCTACAATCTTGTCAAATAATGGGTTGTTTCCTTTTTTAGTATCAACTGAATCTTTAGTATCAGTTAATAAAGCATTCAATGAATCTTTAGCAACAGTTTTAGTTTCTGTTTTTTTGATTTCAGTCTTTTTTAAAGCTTCATTAGCAGCTACTAAGAAGTTTCCAATCTCTTCAATTTTATAAGTTTCCCAAAACTCTAATTGAGCTTTTCCACCTAATAATTTTTTAATTCTATCAACATCCTTAGCACCCGGAAGCTCTACTAAGATTCTTCCTGTTTCTCCTAATTTTTGGATGTTTGGTTGTGTAACACCAAATTTGTCGATACGCTCTCTTAATACTTTGTAAGCACTTTCAACAGACTCATCAACTTTTCTTTTAATTACTTTTTGAACTTGCGAATCAGACATTTGAAAATCGATTCCACCTTCTCCTTGTAAACTTCTGTTTGCAAAAATATCAGGTGAAGCTAATTTCACTGTTCCGTTTGAATTCGCTTCAAAAGCTTCAAAAAACTTATTTAAATAGGTTTTGTTTCCTTCTAAATTTGCACTTGCATCAGCTAATGATTTATTAAATACAGGATTTTTAGAATTGTTAGCTAAACCTTTCAAAACATCTTTAATAGAAATTTGAAGAATCACGTTGATTCCTCCTTCTAAGTCAAGACCTTTATTAAGTTGTTTGTTTTTTACTTCGTTATAAGTAAAATCCGAAAAACCAAGGTTCAATACTTTTTCTTTACCAATAGAATCCAAATATTTTAATTCTTTATCAGGATTATCTCCTGCAAAGGCTTTAGCCTCACTTTTGACATTATTTGCCACAAAAGTGAAAGAAAGTTGGTAAATACTTACCAATGCAAATAGAATTGCGAAAAATTTAATAAGTCCTTTATTCTGCATTATTACTAAAAATTAATTATGTTTTATTGTTTGTTTTGGTTTTAAATTCCCTAAAAATAAGCCCTGACATGAGTTTTTAAAACTAAAAAATCGAGATCACGAATTACAACATTTTTTTTAAACCGAGCAAATATATAATTCTCGAAATGATTAACCAATTTATTTATTAATTAATCTTAAAAAAAAGACTGCAAAAGTGCAGTCTTCTCCTTTTTTTTCGAAAATCGTTATACTAAAATTGATTTTAAAGCGTCATTCATTCCACGAACTGCATCTGCACTTTTAGCAAATAAAGCTTTCTCCTGCTCGTTTAATTTGATGTCTAAAATTTCTTCTACTCCGTTTTTACCTATTATACAAGGCACTCCTATACATATATCGTTTTGACCATATTCGCCTTCAACAAAAACAGAACATGCAATCATTTTTTTCTGATCGTTTAAAATACTATCTACAAGAAAAGCAACAGAAGCTCCCGGCGCATACCAGGCTGATGTTCCTAAAAGACCTGTAAGTGTCGCTCCGCCCACCATTGTATCTGCAGCTACTTTTTGCAACACTTCTTCTGAAAGAAATTCTGTTACCGGAATTCCGTTATAAGAAGCCAAACGTGTTAAAGGAATCATAGTAGTATCACCATGACCTCCAATAACCATTGCTGAGATATCATTGGCAGGTTTATCAAGAGCCAAAGAAAGATATGTTCTGAAACGAGAACTATCTAACGCTCCACCCATACCAATAATTCTGTTTTTTGGTAATCCTGTAGCTTTTAAAGCTAAATAAGTCATAGTATCCATTGGATTAGAAACTACGACAATTATAGTATCCGGAGAAAATTTCAATACATTTTCAGCAACTGTTTTTACAATTCCTGCGTTTATACCAATCAATTCTTCACGCGTCATTCCTGGTTTTCTTGGAATTCCTGATGTAATCACTACTACATCACTTCCGGCAGTTTTAGAATAATCATTGGTTACACCAGATACTTTGGTATTAAAACCTGTATTTGTTGCACATTGCATAATATCCAATGCTTTCCCTTCGGCAAAACCTTCTTTAATATCCAACAACACTACTTCGCTTGCAATTCCTCTATAAGAAATAACATCTGCACACGTAGCTCCAACATTTCCTGCTCCTACAATGGTAACTTTCATATTTTATACTTTATCGGTTATTAATTAATTTGTTTATTTGATAAATCGACAATTCGTTTAATCGTCTAAGTAAATTTAAACAATTAAACGAATTGATGATTAAAATTTATTATGCATCGATATTTGCGTAAACTGCATTTTTCTCGATAAATTCTCTACGTGGCGGTACTTCATCTCCCATTAACATAGAAAAAACCCTATCCGCTTCGGCTAAACTATCAATAGTTACCTGACGCAAAGTTCTAAAACTCGGATCCATTGTAGTTTCCCATAATTGCTCCGCGTTCATCTCACCAAGACCTTTATAACGTTGAATAGCAGCACTTCCTCCCATTCTTTCGTTGGCCTGATCGCGTTGAACATCGTTCCAGGCGTATTCTTTTTTGTTTCCTTTTTTAACTAAGTACAAAGGTGGAGCTGCAATGTAAACGTGACCTTCTTCTATCAGTTCTTTCATGAAACGGAAGAAGAACGTTAATATTAAGGTAGAAATGTGACTACCATCGACATCGGCATCACACATGATGATTACTTTATGATATCTTAGTTTTTCAAGATTTAAGGCTTTACTGTCTTCTGCAGTACCAACGGTAACTCCAAGAGCGGTAAAAATGTTACGAATCTCTTCGTTTTCGAATACTTTGTGGTGCATCGCTTTCTCAACGTTCAAAATCTTACCACGTAATGGTAAAATCGCTTGAAAGTTACGGTCACGACCTTGTTTGGCTGTTCCACCAGCCGAATCTCCCTCGACAAGGTAAACCTCACATCTTGCAGGATCCTGCTCAGAACAATCTGAAAGTTTTCCTGGTAATCCACCACCACCCATTACGGTTTTACGCTGTACCATTTCACGCGCTTTTTTAGCAGCGTGACGGGCTTGTGCAGCCAAAATTACTTTTTGAATAATGATACGGGCATCATTTGGATTTTCTTCCAAATAATTTTCCAGCATTTCTCCAACTGCCTGAGAAACCGGAGAAACTACTTCTCTGTTTCCAAGTTTAGTTTTGGTTTGTCCTTCGAATTGTGGTTCTGCAACTTTTACCGAAATAATAGCTGTTAATCCTTCACGGAAGTCATCTCCCGCAATTTCGAATTTCAGTTTATCCAGCATTCCGGATGCATCTGCGTATTTTTTAAGGGTTCTTGTCAAACCACTTCTAAAACCTTGTAAATGCGTTCCTCCTTCGTGCGTATTGATATTATTTACATAGGAGAAAATATTCTCTGTGTAACTTGTATTGTAAATCAAGGCAACCTCAACCGGAATTTCACCTTTTTCGTGATCCATGCTGATTACGTGAGAAATAATTGGCTCACGGTTACCATCTAAGTAACGAATGTATTCTTTAAGACCTTCATCTGAGTGAAAAACCTCTACTTTAAATTCGCCTTTTTCATCTACTTCTCTTTTGTCTGTAAACGTGATTGTAATTCCTTTGTTCAGGAAAGAAAGCTCACGCATACGAGCTGATAAAGTATCATAAGAAAACTCAATTGTTTGAGTAAAAATAGTATCATCCGGATAAAAAGTCTGACGTGTACCTCTTTTATCTGTTTCTCCAATTTGTTTAACAGGATAAATTGCTTTACCTCTTTCGTACTCTTGTTCGTATATTTTACCGTCTCTAAAAACAGTAGATTTCATATGAACTGAAAGCGCATTTACGACCGAAACCCCAACACCGTGTAAACCTCCGGAAACTTTATAAGAATCCTTATCGAATTTACCTCCGGCACCAATCTTGGTCATTACTACTTCAAGTGCCGAAACACCTTCTTTTTTATGTAAATCAACTGGAATACCACGACCGTTATCTTCAACTGTTACTGAACCATCTTCGTTAATTGCAACACCAATAGTATCACAATGTCCTCCCATCGCCTCATCAATAGAGTTATCAACAACCTCATAAACCAAATGATGTAGCCCTCGAACCCCCACATCTCCAATATACATCGATGGACGCATTCTTACGTGCTCCATTCCTTCTAATGCCTGAATACTATCTGCTGAATAATTGTTCTTCTTGATTTCTTCGCTCATATAATTTATTCTAAAAAATGTAATTATTGTCTAACACGCAAATATATAAAAACGCAAATTATATATCCGTTAAAATACCATATAAAGCACTTAAGTTATTAACACAATTAGCTGAAAAACCAAAAAATAAATTCCAAATTCCAAAATTTAGTCTCTTTATTAAATAAATTCCAATTTTTTGAAATTCCAAATTCTAAAACTTTAAATTAAAATTTAAAAAAATAAATAAATTTCAAATTCCAAAAACTAAAAAAGACACAAAACAAAAATCCGAAACAACATTTTTAATGTCATTTCGGATTTGGAATTTGGAATTTCAAAAAATTGGAATTTTACTCTTTATGATTTCTTATTAAAATCCCCAGCATAAATCGAAGTCATTTTTTCTAAGCTTAAATACTTTCTTAAAACAGCATTCACGTCTTCTACTTTCAACGCTTTAACTTTAGTTTCAAGATCATCATAATCTTCTAAAGGAATTCCGTATTGAAGGTAGCTATTCGTTAAACTAATCAACATCATATCATTTCCTAATCTTGTTTTTCTTTCGTTAAGCCAGCTCACTAAATTTGATTTCACTTCTTCAGCCGTAAATCCATCTTTTAATGCTTTTGCAATTTCTTCTTTTGCAGCAGCTTCAACTGCGCCTTTTTTTGTTGGATTTAAAAATGCATAATACTGCCAAAAAGCAACATCGTTTGTAACCGGCACATTAATAAACGAACCTGCACCATAACTAATTCCTTCTTTTTCTCTTAATCTCATTGGAATTCTGGCGCTTAAAAAACCACCACTTCCAAGAATTTCATTCGCCATTACAAATGCAGGATAATCCGGGCTTTTCAAATTCATTTTAAAAGCAATTTTACCTATTGCAACTGCATTTTCTTTGTCTGGAGTGATATAATCTTTATCTATCTTTTTAGTCTCTGAATACGTTGGCAATGCAAGAACATATTTAGACTTAGAATTCCATTTTCCAAAAGTATTTTCAAGAATTTGTCCCGTTTCTTTGGCATCTAAATCTCCAACAACAGTTCCCAATCCGTTATTTCCTCCAAAGATATTGGTATAAAAATCAACGATTTCAGATTGTTTTATTTTTTTGTAAGCATCAATTTGCTCCTGAACTGTCGAGGTATAAAAAATACTTCCTTTTGGATAATTCGATGTTAATCTTGAAACTTCGATAAAAGCAATCGACTGAGGATCATTAAGGTTTGATTCCAGATAAGTATTGTACTCATTGATTGTTTTCGTTAACTCATTTTCAGGAAAAGTAGCATTCACTAACAAATCTCCTAAAATGTCCATTACTCCCTTAAAGCTTTCTTTGTAAGTACTTATATTAATCGACAAAGTCTGACCTGAATAATCAAAGTACAAACTTGATTTTAATTGATCTAACTGATCACTAATTTGTTCTTTGGTTCTGGTTTTTGTCCCTGTTTTCATTAATTGAGCAAGAATAGATCCTATATCTCCTTTACCCTCTAAATCTTTTTCGCTACTCACCGGAAATTTAAAACTAGCCTGAACTTTTCCGCCTTTTATTTCTTTTTTAATTAAGCCATATTTCACTCCATTACTAAGTTTTCCTTCTACAAAGTTTTGTTTCAAATTTTTGATCGAAGCTTCAAATGCAGCAGCTTCTTTTTCTAAAGCCTTACCTTTATAATCTTTTGTTACAGCTACTATTTGCTCATCTGTATATTCGACCGGCTTTAATCTTTGCTCATCTTTTGAAGGAATAAATACGCCAACTGTTCTATTGTTGCTTCTAAAATATTTCTCAGCAACTCTTTGTATATCTTCTTTGGTTAAATTTTCGACAACATCTCGGTATAAAAACCCTAATCTGTAATCTCCAGCTCCAACAATTTCAGTAAGATTTATGGCAAACGAAATAGTATTGTTTTTTATACCGTCAAGTTGTTTTATAATTTTTGCTTTTGCTCTGGCTACATCTTCATCAGTATATTTAGTCGTTGCAATTTTATCCAACTCGCTTCTTACTAATTCTTTAGTCGCTTTGATATCTTTATCATTAGGAACCGCTACGCCAAAATATACATAACTTGCATCTCTGGTGGTTGGCTGCCAATAATAAACACTAGACACTTTTTGAGTCTCTATTAATGATTTATACAAATATCCGGATGGATCCGAAGTTAAAATTTCGCCTAATGCATCAATTGCAGCATAATCCTTGTCTACATAAGCTGCTGTATGATACACAGCTCCAATATTCTTACTGTCTCCTGCTCTGTTAAGCTCTACAAATTTTTCACCATCTTGTGCAGGTTCAACTGTATAAGTCTTATCCAAAACTCTTTTTGGTTTTGGAATAGCTCCAAAATATTGCCCTACATATTGTAACGCTTTTTGCTCATCAAACTTACCGGCAATTATTAAAGTAGAATTGTCAGGCTGATAATACTTTTCGTAAAAAGCCCTAAGCGTAGTTGCTTTTACTCTTTCTATATCTTCTTTACTTCCTATCGTACTATTTCCGTAATTGTGCCACAAATAAGCCGTCGAAAGTATTCTTTCCTGTAAAACACGATCCGGATTGTTCTCTCCTATTTCAAATTCATTTCTTACAACCGAAAACTCTTTAGATAAATCTGCCTGCAGAATAGTCGCGTTAATCATTCGATCCGCTTCCATTTCGATACTCCATTTTAAGTTTTCATCACTTGACGGAAAAACTTCGTAGTAATTCGTTCTGTCTAACCAAGTCGTTCCATTGGCATTTCCCCCTTTATCCGAAAGCATTTTTTTAATGTCTCCCAAATTTTTGGTACTCTTAAAAAGCATGTGTTCTAATAAATGCGCCATACCTTTTTCGCCATAACCTTCATTTCTGGAACCCACATTGTAAACAATATTTACGACCATATTGCTCTGCGAAGCATCTGGAATTAAAAGAACTTTCAATCCGTTATTTAACGAATATTCTTTTACACCTTCGACATTTTTAATGTATTTTGGAGCTTCTGTCTTTTTCTGCGCATAAACAGGAGACAATGAAGCAAGCGAACAGCATAAAACGCTGCTTAATAGTAAGTTTCTCATAGATTACAGTTAAAGTATTAGTTAATTTTTGGTAATCAAATATAGCTTTTTTCCTAAGTAAGGAATTAACATTAACTTACTTTTAGTAATTTACGGCAAACCGTAAAGTTAAAATTTACTCCAAAAAAAAAAATCCGAAATAAACATTTTAGATGCTCTTTCGGATTCTTTATTTCTTTCCAAAACTGGAATTTAGAATTTATTTTTTTGAAATTTTATACTTAGAACTATTACTTCTTATTTCTATTATTCGATTCCAAATTGGAGTTTGGAATTTGGAATTTATTTATTGGAATTTAAATACTAAACCGCTACTCCGGCTTTCGAAATTTCAACATCTGCTTTTACGTGAGCGGCATTTGCTCTTCCGCTTGGATCCTGATTTTCCTGCCATTTCGGAATCCATTTTCGAACGGTTTGCGCGGCGCTAACCTGTGGATAAAATTTGTGAAAAATAGATCTGTAAAGATAAGCTTCTTTTGTCGTTGGTGAATTATACGGAAATTCGGCAGCTGCTCCGGCCAATTGCTCGTCCGTAACTTGTGTTGCACAATATTCAATCAATTCATCTATCCAATTGTAACCTACTCCATCAGAAAATTGTTCTTTTTGTCTCCATAAAACTTCAGCCGGTAAATATGGATTTTCAGTAGTATCGAAAGCTTTTCTTAAAATGTATTTTTCGATGCCATCGTATGTTTTTGGCTGCTTTTCTTCGGTTTTAATTCGAATAGCAACATCTAAAAAATCTTTGTCTAAAAACGGAATTCTGGCTTCTAGTCCGTGCGCCATTGTTGTTTTATCGGCACGCAATAAATCGGCAGTAAATAACTTCTGTACCCTTTCGATAGTTTCATCCTGAAATTCTTCTGCTGATGGTGCATTTCTAAAATACAAATGACCTCCAAAAACCTCATCGGCACCTTCACCGGAAAGGATTACTTTTATTCCCTGATCAGCTATCGCTTTCGATAATAAATACATCGGAACTCCGGATCTTACTGATATGATATCGTAAGTCTCAATATGATAAATTACTTTTTCTAAAATAGAAACACCTTCCTCTACCGTAAAATGTATTTCGTGATGTTCTGTACCTAAAAATTCAGCTGCTTTTCTTGCTACGATATTATCAGGCGAATCCGCATCTAAACCAATAGAAAACGAATGTAGTTTTTGCCCGTTATCTTTTAATATTCGGGATGCAATCGCAGATGTTAAAGATGAATCTAAACCTCCAGAAAGCAATACACCAACAGGAACTTCGCTCATTAAACGTTTACGTGTCGCCTGAATTAATGATTCACGAACCAAATCAAGGTCTAAAGATTTATTCGCATTTGCATGATCTTCGTAATCCGGATTATAATATTTTACAAAACCAGTTTTACCAGTATAATAATGTCCGGGAGGAAAAGTCGAAAATGACTTACACTGATCTGCAATTGATTTCATTTCTGAAGAAAAATAAATTCTTCCTCTTTCGTCCAGTCCGTAATATAAAGGTTTCACACCAACAGCATCTCTCGCCGCAATGTAATTATCGCCATCGATAATCACAAAAGCAAAATCGCCATCAAGCATATTACAAAACTTGTATCCAAACTCTTCGTACAAATGCACGATTACTTCCGAATCTGATTTTGTTCTAAAGGTATGCTCTTTTAAAACCGTGTCTTTTAATTCCTGGTAGTTGTAAATTTCTCCGTCATGTACCATCCAGGCTTTATTTGTTCCCTGAATAGGCTGTTTACCTGATTTAAGATCAATAATTGACAGGCTTTCATGGCAAATAATACTGCCATTTTCCATAATGTGTAAATCACTTTCATCAGGACCGCGATGCGACATTCTTGAAGAAAGCTCTTTTACAAGTTGCGGGTCTTTTCCCTTACCAATAACAGCCAATAATCCAGACATACTATTCTATTTTTTTATTTCTTTTAATTTTTACTCACAACTAAAAGGGGCAAGCCTAATATAAAACCTTTTTATAATTCACTAATATTCAGCTAAAATCAAATATTATTTTCAGCTTTTATGTACTTATATCGCTACAATACAAGCTTCTTAATATTATTTCGGCGAATGCCAAATATAAAAAAGAAACTTAAATAATTATTGAAAAATAATTTTAAGTCACTGAAATAATAGAATTTAACATTATAAGACAAGAAAAACGCTCTCAGGATTGAGAACGTCTTTCGGAAATATAATATATACTAATTCTAAAAATTCTTGTTTTTATGCTTTCGCGTAAGCGTCATCATGCACACTTGCTACAGCTCTTCCAGATGGATCGTTCATGTTTTTGAATGCTTCATCCCACTCCAAAGCAATTTTTGTACTACAAGCCACACTTGCTTCCTGAGGCACACATAAAGCTGCTGCATCACTTGGGAAATGTTCTGCAAAGATGGAACGATAGTAATATTCTTCTTTAGAAGTTGGTGTTTGCAATGGGAATTTATATTTCGCATTTGCCAGTTGCTCATCCGAAACTTCTTTGGCTACCACTTCTTTCAAAGTATCAATCCAGCTGTATCCTACTCCATCAGAAAATTGTTCTTTTTGTCTCCATGCTACACTTTCCGGCAACATATCTTCAAAAGCTTTACGAACTACCCATTTTTCCATTGGGTGTTCTTTGTTGATCATTTTATCTTGTGGGTTGATGCGCATCGCAACATCCATAAATTCTTTGTCTAAGAATGGTACACGACCTTCAATTCCCCAGGCTGCTAAACTTTTGTTCGCACGTAAACAATCGTACATATGAAGTTTACCTAATTTACGAACGTTTTCTTCGTGAAATTCTCTTGCGTTTGGCGCTTTGTGGAAGTATAAATATCCTCCGAATAATTCATCTGCACCTTCACCAGACAATACCATTTTAATTCCCATTGATTTAATAACTCTCGCCATTAACCACATTGGAGTCGATGCTCGAACAGTAGTTACATCATACGTTTCAAGGTTGTAAATTACATCACGAACTGCATCTAAACCTTCCTGAATTGTAAATTTGATTTCGTGGTGAATTGTTCCGATATGTTTTGCTACAATTTGAGCTGCCGCTAAATCCGGAGAACCATCTAATCCTACCGAGAAAGAGTGCAATTGTGGGTACCAGGCATCTGTTGTATCATCAGATTCAATACGTTTCTGTGCAAATTTTTTGGCTACAGCCGAAGTAATAGACGAATCTAAACCTCCTGAAAGTAAAACTCCATAAGGAACATCACTCATTAATTGTCTGTGAACCGCTGCTTCAAGTGCTTCCTTAATTGCAGGAATACTTGTTTCGTTGTCTTTTACTGCATCATAATCTGTCCAGTCTCTTTTGTACCATTGTACAAATTCACCGTCTTTACTTGTCATATAATGTCCCGGAGGGAATAATTGAATTTTTGTGCAATATCCTTCTAAAGCTTTCAATTCAGAAGCTACATAAAAAGTTCCGTGCTGATCCCAACCAATATATAATGGAATAATTCCCATATGGTCACGAGCAATAAAATACTCATCTTTCTCAACATCATAAATCGCAAATCCAAAGATTCCGTTCATTTCATCTACAAAGTGAGGTCCTTTTTCTTTGTACAGTGCTAAAATAACTTCACAATCACTTTCTGTTTGAAAGTTATATTTTCCTTCAAATTGTTTACGCAATTCTCTGTGGTTGTAAATCTCACCATTTGCAGCTAAAACCAATTTTTTATCTTCTGTAAATAAAGGTTGTTTTCCTGAAGCTGGATCTACAATCGCCAAGCGCTCATGAGAAAGAATTGCTTTATCATTGCTGTAAATTCCGCTCCAGTCCGGTCCGCGGTGACGAATGATTTTAGACATTTCTAATACTTGAGGTCTTAAGGTTTCGGCTTTTTGTTTTAGATCAAAGGCACATACGATTCCACACATAATTCTATATTTTTATTTGTAATTTTTATTTTGATAGGGCAAAGATGCGTTAATGGTTACAATTGAAAAACATAAATATTGATTTCAGTTATAATTTTAAACCATAAAATTGTTTTTACATATAAAATGTAAAATTTTAACACTAAAAAAAGCCTCAAACTTAAAGATTTCAATTTTAAACTTAATCGGAACTAAAAAAGCAATATTTTCAAGAGATCTTTGAATTAAATTTTATGATATTTCAAAAACCATAAAAGATTCTCAAAGAGAAGAATAGAAGTTGGTTTGAAATTGTGATTTTCATCGAAATTAAACAAATGCGCATCTTGGTTTGTCATCTTGACGAAGGAAAGATCACACTAGAAACTCCGCGCAGTAAATCGATAATGATTGTCGGGTACCGTGTGTGATGAGTGGATTAAAATCCATCCCTACAATATTAATCGAGCCTAAGGCTCTTTATACAAAGTTCCGGAGGAACGGCTTATTTTGTAGCAACGGATTTTAATCCGTTGAAGAGTGCGAATAATATCCTTTTTAATCTGCTTAAATCTGTGAAATCTGCGTGAAATAACTTTTACAAAACACTCTCAATAGTATAATGCGTCTTATTAATTTCAAAAGTAAACCCCACTTTATTCCCCATCAAATGAGAACCAAGCGGAGATTGCGGAGAAAGTGCAATAACATTGATACCATCAATAGCGATTTTAGGAAGCGCTACGCTTACATACAAATAGATTCCGTTTGCTTTTACCAAACTGCCTGAAATAATATTTTCAGTTGTTTTCGACGCATCAATTTTATCCAAAATCGCTTTTTGAGCAATGGCTTCTTTGAGTTTATTGGTGAGTTTTTCCTGCTCGATATGCATCATCGACAAAGCCGTTTCGTGTTTGTCACCGGCGGAACCTTTCGCATCATTTTTAGAATCTTCGGTCAAAGCCGAAATCATGTCCCTGAAAACATCTATTCGGTCCTGAACCATTTGCAGGTAATGAGAATGTATTTTTTGTTTGAATTCCATAGATTGTTTGCCACAAAGGCGCTAAAAGCGCAAAGATCGTAAAAAAAAATTAAGCCACGAATTCACGAATTTAGTTAAAATTAATTCGTGAATTCGTGGCTTAAACCTTTACAAAAAATCTTAGCGCCTTAGCGCCTTCATGGCAATAATTTAAAAATCGAATTTATAATTTGCTCCCACTAACACCTGAAATCCTTGCACAGGGTAATTCAGCCATTTTTCATAAGCCTGGTTTCCTATATTATTCAATTTTAAGAAACACGTTAAACGTTCGTTGTATTTGTATCCTAAATGCGCATTGGCATCAAAATAACTTTTTAGTGTTGTTATAACCGGATCAGTTCCTAAATCAAGATTCGATTGCATGTCTTTACGTTCTCCTACATAGAAAACATTCAAACCAGCGTACCATTGTTTAGTAATATTTACATCAAGATTAGAGCTCAATTTCATCGATGGTAAATTCCAGGCTTCTATCCCGTCATATTTGTAACTATTAAAAGTTCCGTTGATTCCGAAAGAAACATTTCTTGAAAAATCAGCTTTTAATTCTCCGTAAAAACGGAAGGTTCTTACGTCATCATAAACCACTCCAAAAGAGTTTCCGAAAGCATAATTCTGATTCGAGAAATCTTCTGTATAATCGTTGCCTTTGTATAATGCTTTGTCTTTTTCATTTAGATAAGAACCCGTTACATTATAATTGATGTTGTTGGCCAATTTACCTTTTAAACCTGCAAAAACTGTATATTGATTGTTTGTTGGACGCATATTTAATGTTGGCGATAAAAACGGATTATCATTTACAAAATCAGCATAAGAGTTTTGTTCTAAACCACCATTTACTCCTGTATAGAAAATCATCAAATCACCAACAAGTTTGTACGAAGCGTTTACCTTTGGATAAATATAAAATTTGTTGCCGCTGTTTTCAGAATCTAAACCATAGAACAATCCAGCTCCTAATTCAAGTGTCCAGTCATTTTCAAGAATTACAAAACTTGGCTCAATTCCAAAATTTGTTAAACTGTATTTTAAAGGGCTTGTATTATCGCGTGCATAATTATGTTCGAAAGATCCGCTTACGTGATCCACAATAATATTGGTATTAATAGACTGATCCATCACTTGAACCTTAAATGAAGGTTTTACATAAAAGCGATTTTCTGAAGACGAAAAACTATCTGAAAAGTGTGTAAATTTAGTTGAGATCTTACTAAAAATCCCCTCGTTAAATTCGATATTTCCTCCCAACGAAATAGTATTGTAAGAGTGATTTGGATTAATTCCTCTAATTAAATCATCACGAGTTTGTCCTGCTAAAGTTGCACCAAATTCAGCCGGTAAACCATACCAGTTATACACCTGATTTTGATATCCTAAATCAATATTCCAGGCCATATCACGATTGTTTACGCCGTAAGCTATGTTTAGTGCCGTATCATAAAACTCATCATTAAGATCAACATCTTTTATTCCGCCTTGCGAAGAATGATGACGGAACATTCCTGCCACATAATCATTGTTTCCTAAATCCTGATTCACAAATAATTCAGCATTTAAAGTTCCGTAATTTCCAAGTCCTAAAGTCGCATAATTATTGAACAATTTTTCTCTTTTTGATTTCTCAACACCTTCTGCTTTTCCTTTTGATGGCGTAAATGTAGACGCTACAGGAACCGACAAAATACTATATTTAATAGTTTCTTTAGGCTGGTTTCCGCTATCATCAAGCGAAGGAGTTTCCTTTACTTTAAAGGCATCCGAAATTGTTGGCGAATAAGGCTTTACCACGTTTACAGTTTCCGTTCCTATAGTCTCCTCTTTTTTAACCTGAGCAAACGAAATCTGGACAACAAATAACACTAGCAAAATGATGATTTTATTATGGCAATTAATTTTCATATTTCTTCTTTTTAAGAGTATAGAGAAAAGAATATAGAAAATAGACTATGCTAAATCCTTTTTATTCTGCTCAAACTCTTTGTTCTTTATTCTAAAATCTATATTCTATTCTCTTTGTTCTTTCTTCTATTCTCTAAAACTAAGCCTCCCAATCTCCTTTTGCGACAAACTGAGCCTTTCCTCCTATTTGGATATCAAAATCATTTTCTTTTACACTTCCGTGAAAGTAAATCTGCGACGGACGATTGATGTAATCTCCCTGATAATTAATTAAATCAATTTCAGGTTTGTGGTATTTTAATAGAAAAGCCTGTAAACAAGTACTCGCGCTTCCAGTTGCGGCATCTTCTACCAACTGATTGTGCTCGATACACAACATTCGGCTAAACAATTTTGAACCTTCTAAATAATAAAAATATAAAGCTCTATGACTTGTTTTGCAATTCTTTTTGAGCCAGTCATCCGTTTTATCTTTGTCTAAAACCAAATTTTCCAACGCCCTTTTGCTGCTTAATCCAACCATTACAAAAGCACTTCCGGTGGTTACTTCCTGAATGGGAAATTGATTTTCAAAATCATGATTTTTCAGATTACTAAATACTGTAATATCTTCTTTCGAAAAAATATCCCAAAATTTCGGCTGAGCTGCTTTTAACCAAATCAAACCTTCGGACTGATGAATTGAAATGGGTCCAATTGGAACGTTTAATTTTATCTGCTCCGGAGCATTATCAAATATTTTATTCATCAAAACCCATGAAGTTCCAATTATAGGATGTCCCGCAAATTGCATTTCCTGAGATGGTGTAAATATTTTTATCTCGGCTTTATTATTTTCTTTGTCAAGTTTGGTTACAAAAGTGCTTTCGGCAAAATTAATTTCACGCGCAATTTGCTGCATTTCTGCCGAACTTAAATTTCCTGCATCCATAAAAACTGCCAATTGATTACCGGCATATTTTTTATCAGCAAAAACATCAACTATATAAAAAGGTAAACTCATTTTTCTTAAAAGATTTTAAGAGAATAGAATATAGAGAATAGACTTTCCAATCTTTGCTCTTATATCTATTTTCTTTATTCCATTTTCTTTATTCTATTTTCTTTATTCTATTTTCTAAACTCTATATTCTAAACTCTATATTCTATATTCTTACTTATTAATAGACGAATTCGTTTTAGCTTCTTCTGCTTTTATAGCAGCCAACTCTTTTTTAGCTTCTTCAACAACATCCGGATAATCGGTAAAATTGTTGATTACGTTATCTAAAATATAAGTGGCCTGATAACTGTCTTTTAATCCGTAGAAGTTTTTTGCCATCAGCACCAAACTCTTCGCTCCGTAATATTTATAAGCCGAATAATTTTTGGCCAATTTCTGAACCGATACATTCGATGCGTCAAACTTGCCTTCTTTTGTTTTAAAGTAAGCATCATAATACAAAGCTTCTGCGGCTAGTTCACCTTTCGATGTTGTCGATAATTTTGCGTAAGCTGCTTTTGCTTTATCTTCATCTCCGGTTTGCATTGCTGCACGCGCTACAATAATTTGCGCATCGGCTTTTACGTTTGTATCCGCTTTAGGATTTTGCAATACTTTGTCAGCATACGTCACCGAATTATCGTAATCTTTTTTGTCGTAATAACATTTCATCAGATTAGCTTGTGCGAAACTTTTGTTTTGTATCGCATCAGCTTCGTCATCTAAACGTTTCAATACCGGAATCGATTTATCGCAATCTTTTGCTTTCAAGTAAATCTGAGCTAATTTCATCAAGGATTGCTCTGTAAATTCACTTCTTGGCTGATCGATTACATATTGATAATTCCCCACCGATTTCGTCTCAGAACCTTCTGCGTAATACAATTGTGCCAAATAATAATTTGCTTCTAATGAATGAAGTCCCGTTTGAAATTTATTGATATAACCCGCAAAACCTGTAATCGCCAGTTTGCTGTTATTTTGACTGTATTGTTTAAAAGCAGCATCATAAGTATCATTATCCAGTTCAGCATCTGTAACAGCAACGAAATCTAACGTACGAACCCAAGTTGCATATTCGTCTACTTTTCCTGAATCTACATAAATCAATCTCGCTGTAGAAACCGCTTCTAAAGCTTCTGGAGTTTTTGGAAATTCTGCCGCTACTTTTTTGAATTTAGTCAAAGCCAGAGCATCACGATCTGAGTTGTAATAAATCAATCCTTGTTTTAAAATTGATTTTGAAGTAAAAGCTCCGTTTTTATATTCAGAAATCAACTGATCATAGGTTTTAAGCGCCTGATCGTTCTTTTTCTCTGTAGCATACGTATTTCCTAATTCGTATAAAGCGTCGTCACGATATTCTGATTTTTTATACATCAAAAGGAAATTGTTCAACTCATCGATTTTCTTATCATTTTTAGACATGAATCCGTAAGAAATCGCTTTTTGAAACTGAGCATAATCTGCATCAACACCTCTTGCTTCGATGGCTTTGGCGTAAGCTTCATTTGCAGCAGTGTATTTAGAATTTACAAAACGGCAATCTCCCAAACGCAAATACGAATCGTTCAAACGAACTTTATCTTCTTTTGAATTGTCGATTTGTGCCTGAAATGAATTTCCTGCCTGATCGTATTCTTTCAGTTTAAAATAAGTATATCCAATATTATAATTGATGTTTTTATATTCGTCAGTTCCTTTGGCAGCAGCCAATCCTGCAAACTGTTTGTAGCTTAATAAAGCATTCTGAAAATCGGCAGTAACGTATTCTGTTTCTGCTTTCCAGAAAGTGGCGCGTGCTGTAAACTCAGGCGTTTTTTGTTCGCTGATAGCACTTTTAAACATTTTTCCGGCTTCCTGATAATTCGATTCATTATACAATTCTAAACCTCTGTAAAAAAGCACTTTTTGATACGCTGCCTTATTTTCTGCCGATCTGTTTTTCTCTAATAAAATCAACGCTTCTTTGTAGTTTTTAGTCGAAATATAAGAATCAACCAATAATTTTTCTACTTCAGATCTGCTTGAATTGTTTGGATATTTTTTCAGGAAATCAAGTAAAATTGCCGGAACAGTTTGATACGCGTTTCCGATATCATAACTCACTTTAGCATAATTTAAAGCGGCATCTTCCTGAATTTGCGCATTAAAATCCATTTCAGAAGCATTTTTAAAAGCATTTAAGGCTTCTTGTTTTTTACCCGTATTCAAATAAGCCAAACCTAAATGATAATATGCATTTTGAGCTACAAAATCTTTTCCTTCAATGATTTTATTGAATTGAGAAATCGCTTTTTCATACTCTTTTTTCTCATAATACGCATAACCTAACTGGTAGAAATCAGTATTACTCCATTTTCCTTTTTTACCGGCATATTGCTCTAAAAACGGAATCGCTTTGTCATATTGTTTTAGATTGAAATAACTTTCTCCGATGATTTTATTCAATTCCGATTTTTCAAGCTCATTTGATTTCGACATTGCTTTTTGTCCCAAATCGATTGCTTTCTGGAAGTTTCCTAACTTGAAATTCATGTCGGCCTGATAATACGAAAGCTTCTCTTTGTATTTTTCTTCGCCTGAAACTTCATCAAAATATTTGGTTGCTTCTTTATAATCATCACCTTCATAGGCCATAAAACCTAAGTAGTATTTGGCCTGCGAACCAAATTCAGGAGAATTCACGACTTTGTTAAAATAAGTTGTGGCTTCTTTTTTCTTTTTGGCATTGAAATAAGCATATCCTTTCTGGAAATTAAATTTATCCGAATCAGATTTGCTCATGTAACTTTCATCTACTTTATCAAACCATTGCAATGCTTTTGGATAATTTCCCTGTTCGAAAAAAAACTGAGCAACCTCGATATAAGCCTGATTTTGTTTGGTACTTGTTGGATAATCGGTTACGAATTTTTCCATCAAAGCATCAGCATTTGCCTTATTGGTTCTAATGGCGCAATTGGCGATATAATAAGCACAATCTGACTGCACTTCCTCAGTCGTAGCATTGTTTTTTACATGTTCGAAAATAAGTTGTGCCGAAGCATATTGTTTGTCATTATATAAAGCCAGTGCTTTGTCAAATTCCTTTAAATCGTAAGTGTAAATAGCTGATTTTTGTGCCGAAACTATGGTCGAAAAAAGGATAATTGGTAATAAAAAGAACCAGGAAAGTTTACGCATTTTAATTATATTTAGTATTCAAATGTATCATTTTATACCGTTTATAACGAAACGTTTCAGGCTTTTATTATAAACAAATATTTTAATGGTTGTTATAAAACAGCTTATTAGACTCCAAAATATTGGTTCTCAAACTTTCTGAGCTATAATTGTTTTACCAATATTAAAATTCTGTTTATTTTTATTACCACAGATTTCACATATTCGCACAGATTAAATTAAAATTTTCTTTAAAAAAAACAGCAAAATCATTCTAATCCTTTTAATCTGTGGCAACTTTTAAAATTTTCTTACTGAAATGATTCAAATTTATTTTGAATCGAAGCGTTATCTTATTACTTTTACCAATCAAATCAATTTATTATGTCACAAACCGTACTATCTCTTAAAGAAGTCACTATATATCAGGAAGGAAGAAAAATTTTATCTCATATAAATTTAGATGTTAACCATGGTGAATTTATCTACATCATTGGAAAAACAGGATCCGGGAAAAGTAGTTTCCTAAAAACTTTATATGCAGATTTACCATTATCTGAAGGTGAAGGTCACATAGTTGAGTTTGATTTGGCTACTCTAAAAGAACAAGACATTCCGTATTTGAGACGTAAGATTGGAATCGTATTTCAGGATTTTAAACTACTTCCGGACCGTTCGATAAAAGACAATATGCTTTTTGTTTTAAGAGCCACTGGCTGGGTTGACAAAGAAGGAATGGAACGTAAAATTGATGAAGTTCTGGACAAAGTGGGCATGAAAGAATACGTGAACAAAATGCCGCATCAGCTTTCTGGTGGTGAGCAGCAACGTGTTGCGATTGCAAGAGCTTTGCTTAACGATCCTGAATTTATCCTTGCCGATGAACCAACCGGAAACCTTGATCCGCAAACAAGTTCTGAGGTTCTTGAAGTATTGAAAAAAATCAATGCTAATGGTAAAACGGTTATCATGGCGACTCACGATTATGCTTTATTGCTAAAATTCCCGTCTAAAACATTAAAATGCGAAGACGAAAGAATTTTTGAAGTAGTGCAACGCAGCGTGTAATGCTTTCTATAGTAATTCCTGTTTATAATTATAATGTTTTTCCGCTTGTTTCAGAGCTTAAAAAACAAGCTGATGAATTAGGAATTATATATGAAATCCTTGTACAAGATGATGTTAGTCAGGAATTTATTCCTGAAAATTCTCAGATAAATTCATTAGAAGATTGTTCTTTTTCTATTAACGCAGAAAATTTAGGCAGAGGAAAGAACATCAACGTATTATGCTCTAAATCAAGATATCATTATGTTTTGATTATGGAAGCTGATGCTTTGCCAGAGAATGAATCTTATCTTAAAAACTATATTGAATTACTATCAAAATCGAATCACGATGTTATTTTTGGTGGTGTAAAATATCCTGAAACTATTCCTCCTAAAGAAAATTTACTTCGATGGAAATACGGAATAAACAGAGAAATTAAATCATTAAGCCACAGACTCAAAAACAATTACGATTTTGTTTTTACATGGAATTTACTTTTAAAAAAAGAAATTCTTTTGCAATTTCCTTTCCCTGAATTTATTCATGAATATGGATATGAAGATTTTGTTTTTATAGAAAATCTGCGCTTAAATTTAGTTCCGATTACTCATATTGAAAATTGCTTAATTCACCACAACTCCGAAAATAATATTGATTTTATAAAGAAATCCGAAAGAGCCGTCAACAATTTACACGACTTAATTCACTTTAATAAAATTGATGCTAAAAAAATCAGATTGAGCAATCTTTATACAATTTTAAAAAAACTACATTTTACCAGAATTGTAAAAGGAACCTATCTAAAAACAAAGAAACAAATACTCACTAATTTAACTTCAGAAAATCCGAATTTATATTTATTGGATTTTTATAAATTAGGCTATTATTGTAATCTAAAAAAATAATCGATTATGGTATTTTTTTCTGTTGTCATTCCGTTATACAATAAAGCTACATATATTGAAAACACTATAAAAAGCGTTCTCAGTCAAACTTTTACAGATTATGAAATCATTGTAATTAATGATGCATCTATTGATGAAAGTGAAGCTTTAGTTCGTAAACTAAATGACAACAGAATCCAAATCTTTAATCAAAAAAATCAAGGCGTTTCGGTTGCCCGAAATCTTGGAATAGAAAAATCAACAGGAAAATTGGTCGCTTTTCTGGATGCTGACGATTATTGGTTTCCGAATCATCTCGAAGAATTGGCCAACTTATATCATAGCTTTCCAGATTGTGGCATTTATTGTTCTCGCTATAAAATCAAAACCGCCAAAAACCACTTTCAAACTCCATATTATCATGGTGTAGAACAATCTTTCCGTGGAATTGTAAAAGATTATTTTGCTTCAAACATGCCTTTTAGACTGACCTGGACTTCGTCTTTGGCGATACCCAAACAAATTCTCGAAACTTTTAGAGGATTTACTCCAGGCATAACAAATGGTCAGGATTTAGAATTATGGACTAAAATTGGAATACAATTTCCCATAGCGATAACCAATAATATTACGGCTATTTATAATAATGATATTCCCGAAAGTCTCGCTAAGAAAAATATCGGATCGATGGCCTTAATTGATTTTGAACAATTTAAAATTGCGGAACAAGAAATTCCTTCGCTCAAAAAATTTCTGGATTTGTACCGAATTGAATATGGTTTTAAATATTATGTTTCCGGTTATAAAGAGAAAAGTTCATTCTATTTTAAAGAGGTAGACAAACAAAATATCACTTCAAAGATTCGGTTTTTGATGAAGCTGTCGCCTTTTGCTTTACGCTTTCTTTTTAAATCAAATCGTATTTTAAAAAAATGGGGAATTAATTTTTCTGTTTATCATTAGAATAATTTAAAAATTCATCAAAATCCCTGATATAATCTTCTTCAATATAAACTTCTGAAGCTACCACCAAACAAACAGATCCTGAAGAAAAATTTTGAAGTTCCCGCCAAATTCCGGGATTAATTAGTAAACCTTCATAAGGCTTGTTTAAGGTTACAATTTCTTGTTCTTCTCCATCCTTCAATACTACATCAAAACTACCGCTTAAAGCAACCAAAAACTCCTTAAGCTCTTTGTGCGCATGTCCGCCACGTTCAGAACCACTTGGCACGTCGTATAAATAATAAACACGTTTAATATCAAAAGGAACAATATCATTTTCTATCACAGAAAGATTACCTCTTCGATCTTCTATCTTTGGAATCGATAAAATTTGTATTCCGTTATTTTTTATTGCCATGCTGTAATTTTTCAAATTTTTGATGTCCCTTTTTTGAACTTTTAAGTGCCGATTTAAGTTCTCCAAATCTTAATTTATACTGTTTTAAATCAAAAAACAACTTCACAAATATCCAATAAATATAATTGCTTTTAAAAATTCTGGTATATAAAGCGCCCTGAATATAATATTTTTCTTCGATGCTTTTTTTTGATGAAGATGTCAACTCCGGATGTTGCACAATTACTTTCGGTTCAAAAACCAGTTGTTGTTTTTTAGACTTTAAATCAAATAAAAAAATGGCTTCTTCTCCCATTTCGAAAATTCCTCCTAACCCAAAATTTTTATCAAAATTAATTCTGGTTTTATCCAAAATTGCCTTATTAAATGACATTTCTATCGAACTTGTATTAAAAAGTTCAAAGGCATTCAGATTCTGTTTAGAATGCTTAGGATAGTTTTTCATCAAACTTCCATCTGACTTTACAGCACAAAAATTGATTGCAGCTGCATCCGGAAATTGATTATAGGCATTGATGATTTTGGTACTAAATTTTTCCTGATATATCACATCATCATCCGCAATTAGAAGAATTTTTCCAACAGCATTTTCAAGCGCCAGATTTCGGCTTTTAGTCAAACCTTTTTCAAACGAATTTATAATTCGAACGTTAGGATAAATTGACACTAACTCTTTTCCGGTTTGGGTTTGATTAACGATTAAAATTTGCAAATTAGAAAAATGAAGAAACGGAAACATTGGAACTAAGAAATCTAATGAATTCTGATTCATTGTTGAAATCAAAATTTCAACATCAGTTTCTGTAAAAAAGCTTTCTAATCTATCTTCCATCTTAAAGCAAATGTAAAAAATAGTAAATGAAAAGAATACAATTTAAAACCTGCTATTTACTTTTGTTTTCCTATTCCGGAAATCTTAAAACAATCAGGCATAATATTTCTTATTTTTGAATGCTTTACGAAGCGATTTCATATTCAACTTTTATGCAAAAACCATTAGTTTCCATCATTTGTTTGTGCTACAATCATGAGCAATTTGTAGTTGAATCTTTGAATTCAGTTCTAAATCAATCTTATAAAAATATTGAACTCATCATTGCAGATGATTGCAGTACAGATTCTTCTGAAAAAACCATTAAAAACTGGCTCGAAAATTATCCTGATATACAGTTTATCTCCAACGAAACGAACTTAGGAAATACCAAAACGTTTAATAAAGCATTGAAAATCGCAAAAGGAAATTATGTAATTGATTTAGCTGCGGATGATATTTTAATGCCGGATTGCGTTGAAAAACAAATCGATACTTTTATAAATTCTGACCAGGAAAAGCTAGCCATCGTTTACGGAAATGCCGAAATAATCTATGAAAACAACAAACATCTTCGTTATTATTATGAAGTTAATGCTGAAAAAAAAGTACTAAAAAAACCTGCTACTGGAGATATTTATTCATCGATTTTAAGTCAGAGCAGTATGATTTGTTCCGTTGCCTCGATGGTAAAAAGAGAAGTTTTGGATGAACTACAGGGTTACGATGAAAATCTGGCGTACGAAGATCTGGATCTTTGGATCAGAACGGCCAGAAACTATAATTTTGAATTTATAGATTCGGTTTTAATCCAAAAAAGAGAACTGGAGAACTCATTGGGAAGTCAGTTTTATAAAAAATTCAATTCCCGAACCCGAAAAATAAATCATTCGACTTATCTGATTATTAAAAAAGCGATTGCCTTAAATAAAACAAAAGCAGAAAATAAAGCGGTTCTAAAAAGAGTGCATCAGGAAATGGTAAAGGCGCAAAAAACGTACGATATTGGGTTGTTTATCAAATATATTCCTTTGGAATTGAAATTAAGGTTTTGATACAAATGACGTATTTTTCAAAATAAACTTTTTCTAAAATACACACACAGAACTAAAAGATAAACGAAATTATCAAAAGCCTGAGCCATTACAACACCTTGTATTCCAAAGTAATGCATAAAAACCAAATTCGAAAAATACAACAGCGCTAGAGAAGATACTTCGGCAATAATAAAAGCTTTGGTTAATTTTTTAGCAAAAAACTGATAGCCTAAAATAAGGAAAGCGACTTTAAAAACATCTCCCAAAAGCTGCCAAAAGAAAAGTTCCGTAACCGGTAAAAATTCTTTGGTAAATAATAACTGAACAATGAAGAAACGAGCAAAATAAACGACTATCAAACCCAGTATAAAAACCGGTAAAATAGATTTATAATATTGCCAGAAAATACTTTTTGTTTCTTTATTATCCTTTGCTATTGCTAATTTGGGCAAAAAATAAACAGAAAGAATCGTACTTACAAAAAGCATATAATAAGTTGAAATTCGGGTCATGCTTTCCCAAAATCCTGCCTGATCAATACCTAATTTTTCAATAACACTATTCCTCATAGCCAAATAAACCATTGGTCCTAAAACCGATGAAACGATTGCCATTAAAGAGAAAGGCAATAAATCTTTTATAACTTTAAAATCATACAAATGCCACTTTATAGCCTCTAGAAAATTGATTTCTTTTTGGACGAAATAAAAAGTAACAAAAAACAGTAAAGAAGGCGTAATAACAATTGCGAGTAAAGCTCCTAATGTTTGAAATTGTAAAATCATAAAAAGAGAAACCAGTAATCCCAAAGTATTCCCGATGATATTTACCCAAATTACCTTCTTGAACTGACTTAAACCATTAAGAACCGCCAATAAAAAAACCGATACGGCATACCAAGGCAAGGCCAATGCCAGAATTTTAAAAACTAAAACATAATCAAAAGCTGAATTTAAAATAGTATCGTTCCAGAAAGACGCAAAAAAATATAAAACGCCACTTAATACAAGAGCAATAAAAACCAGACTTATAAAAACAGTCGCTATTATTTTTTGTAAAACTTCTTTATTTTTTTGGTTTTCGGCTACATATTTTATTATTCCGCTTTGAAAACCAAGAGTTGAAATACTTTCTAAAGAAGTCAAAAAATTACGCAAATTTCCAACCAAAGCCATTCCGCCGGGACCAACAAATAGGGCTAATATTTTAGAGGTTATCAGCCCAATTCCGATTTTAATTGCAATACTCAGACTGTTTAAAGAAGTAATCTTAAACAAAGTCGTTTGCGTTATTTTTTTCAGGAAATGCAAACTAATATCGATTTAAAACAGCAACAATAAAACTCACTTCTTCATCTGTCAAAACAGGACTCATTGGCAAACTCAAAACCTCATTATGAATCTTTTCTGTTATTGGAAAAGACAAATTATTAAAATCCTTAAGTGCTTTTTGTTGATGCGGAGGAACTGGATAATGAATAACGGTTTGAATATTATTTTGATTTAAATAAGCTTGTAAATCTTCTCTGTTTGAAGCCCGGATCACAAACAAATGAAAAACATGATTGTCTGATAAATCCCAAAACGGCAGTATTATTTTATCGTTTTTAATTTCTGATAAATAACGTTTTGCAATTGCACGGCGCTTATCATTATCCGAATTTAAATTAGGCAACTTTACATTTAGAAACGCTGCCTGAATTTCATCTAATCTGGAATTAACGCCAATATATTCGTTGTAATATTTTTTTTCAGAACCATAATTACGAAGCGAAAAAAGCACTTTTGACAATTCAGCATCGTTTGTAGTTACGGCACCGCCATCGCCCAGACAACCTAAATTTTTACCCGGATAAAAACTATGTGCGATTGCTGATTTTAGATTGTTAATTTTAGATTGTTGATTATTTTTCTGAACATCCTTATTTGGAATTTGGGATTTAAAATTATTGTAATTTCCAAAAGCTCCCTGCGATTGTGCAGCATCTTCAACAATGATCAAATCATTACCAAACGCTATTTCATTTATTTTATCCATTTCAGCCAATTGACCGTACAAATGAACTGCCAAAATCGCTTTCGTTTTTGAGGTAATTTGCTGTTGAATTAAATCAGGATCTATATTATACGTTTCCAACTTTGGTTCAACCAAAACTGGAATTAAATCTGCCTGCAAAATGGCCAGAATACTAGCAATATAAGTATTGGCAGGAACGATAACTTCATCGCCTTTCCGCAATTTCCCCAGCTGAATATAGCCTTTAAAAATCAGGACCAAAGCATCAAAACCATTCCCTACTCCTATGCAATATTGAGTTTGGCAATATTCGGCGAAAGCCTTCTCGAATGTTTCTACTTCTTTTCCTAAAATATACCAGCCGTTATCTAAAACCAATTTCAGTTTTTCCTGAAAAGCAGTTTCATAAGGTTCATTTATTTTTTTTAGGTCAAGAAATGGTATCATTTTATTTCAATTTTATAAAAATCCTGATTGTAAACCTTACAGCCTAATTCTTCTTTTTGTTTTAAAAGTCCCGAATGATAACCGCTTTCGTTCTCCTCATTTACAATTCCCATATCAAAAAAGCGTTTGCCTTTTCGTTTGTACTTTTCGATCAAATTAATGAATAAAAAATCAAGAGCTCTAACTTCCTCACCTTTTTTTGAAGTGGCTCCATATTGCGATTTTACCACATTTTCGGTTTCAAAAATGGTAATTCCGGCAATAATTTCGTCGTTTTGATAAACCGAATATTGTCTGATATTTTCGGGGAAATTCTGTTTCAAAAGTAAAATTTCTTCTTTTGTGTGAACGGGTTTTACATTGAATTTCTCTAATAATCTTGGTTCCAAAATTTTCTCCCAAAAAGGATTAAAATCTTCTTCTTCCATTATATCCAAATCGAGATCTTCAATTCTTCTAAAGTGCTTAAGCT
>Ga0247812_10000330_pt1 | contig 37069 bp, 41 predicted proteins | sample UWRJL149409B1_FD_178011 | JGI IMG/M metagenome (GOLD analysis project Ga0247812, IMG submission 178011) | Plant litter microbial communities from Arlington Agricultural Research Station in Wisconsin, United States - UWRJ-L149-409B-1 | ecosystem: Environmental > Terrestrial > Plant litter >...
CGCCATGGGACGCTTCGTCCGGTTTGCCGGGCGACAGGTCTTCCAGATCCGCTGTCGGAATCTTTTCAACCAATGACTCCGGGGCTCCGAAGCTGCGGGCGATGTTGCGTACCTGGTTTTTCACCAGGCCGCTCAGCGGTGCCAGGTCGCACGCGCCGTCACCGAACTTGGTGAAGAACCCCATCACCTTCCTGCCCCCCAAATAGTGCCCAATCCGCCGTGTATGCTAAGCGATTGACTGATTTTTCCGATGTGCAGATTCTGCATCTGCCCAATATGGAAACTCGTCGATTTTCATCACTCCCAACCCCGCCCAAATTCGGTCAAGGGGGCGTAGCTTGGATAGGGCATAATGTCCTAGTTCGCAAGATGCCCGCGACCCTCCGGGCAGTCCTGACCTAGGCTCAATGATCCGAACTGGCTGGCAGTAGTCCGATAGCCCCTTGCTCAGCATGGAGCTTCAGATGGTGCTTTCCTTGATCGCAGATTTCAGGACAGCGCTGCATCTTGCCGATCTCGATCTAGGCATTTCTGGAGGAACCATGGAGCAACGTTTGAGAGTGGTAATGGCCCAGCTAAACATCCGAGTCGGGGATGTGTACGGCAACGTCGAGAAGGTCATCGAAGCAGCCCATAAGGCCCGCGACGACCTCAATGCCCAGGTCATCGTTTTCCCAGAGCTGACCCTTTGCGGATACCCACCAGAGGATCTGCTCCTTCGCTCTAGCATGCAGAGCCGTATCGAAAAAGCGCTGCAGCATGTCAAGGACGCAGTCCAGGGCATCGTAACTGTGATCGGTTTCCCATGGGTAGAGAATGGAGCGCGCTACAACAGCTGCGCTGTGATCTCAGACGGGAAGGAACTCGCCCGCTACAACAAACAGCGCCTGCCCAATTATCGTGTTTTCGACGAGAAACGGTACTTTGAGCCAGGCAGCGGCCCTTGTGTGGTCAACATATTCGGCGTGCCGGTCGGTATCACCATCTGTGAGGACATCTGGTTCTCCGAGCCTCTGAAGCAGGCCTGTGATGCCGGTGCTCAGATCATGCTGACCCTGAACGCCTCACCGTTCCATCGTGGGAAGCAGGCTGAGCGTGAAGAGCTGCTGGCGGAGCGTGCCAGCGAGTGCTCCATCCCAATGCTCTACGTCAACCAGGTTGGTGGCCAAGACGAGTTGGTATTTGACGGCAATAGCTTTGTGGTGGATGGCGCCGGGAAGGTCACCCAGCGTGCCCCTGCTTTCGAAGAAGGACTCTTTGTCTCGGAGTTTGAGATCAAGGAAGGTGCCTTGGTGCCGGTTCCGGCTCAGATCAATGAGCTTCTGAGCCTAGAGGCGAGCGTCTACCAGGCACTGGTAGCCGGTGTTAAGGACTATGTGCAGCGCAATGGCTTCAAAGGTGTTGTTCTGGGCCTTTCGGGCGGTATCGACTCCGCGCTGGTGCTCGCTGTTGCTGTTGATGCGCTGGGTGCAGAAAACGTCGAAGCCGTGATGATGCCGTACCACTATACGGCTCAGATGAGCCAGGACGATGCAAAAGAAGAAGCCGACATTTTGGGTGTGAAGTACAGCGTACTGCCCATTGCGTCTATGGTAGAAGCCTTCCTATCTACACTGGCGCCAATGTTCGAAGGATTGGGTAAGGACACTACCGAGGAGAACCTTCAGGCGCGGTGTCGCGGCACCATGCTGATGGCGATCTCTAACAAAAAGCGTTATCTCGTCCTGACCACTGGCAACAAGAGTGAGATGGCAGTCGGTTATGCGACCTTGTACGGTGATATGGCTGGTGGCTACGACGTCCTGAAGGATGTGCCGAAGACTCTGGTATTTCGCCTCTGCGAATATCGCAACACCCTAGGCTACGTTATTCCGCAACGCGTCATTGATCGTCCGCCATCTGCTGAGCTGGCTCCTGATCAGAAAGACGAAGATTCCCTGCCTCCATACCCAATCCTTGATGAGATCCTTCGCCTGTACATCGAGCAGGACTTGTCCGCCGATGCCATCACCGAGAAGGGCTTTGACAAGGAAGTGGTAAGGAAGGTGATTCGCTTGGTCGACTTGAACGAATACAAGCGGCGCCAGGCGGCTGTGGGCCCACGTGTCACCGAGCGTGGCTTTGGTCGTGACCGGCGTTACCCAATCACTTCTGGTTGGAGCATCGGAGAGTGATAGCCTAGCCAGCTGATTGGATATACTAGGGGCGCCGTTGCGCCCCTTTTCTCGCCGGCTCGGCATAACTAGATTTTGAAGAATTTCTCGTCTTTAGTGAGTCGAAGAACGGTATTTTCTTGCAAGAATTTTTTGTCAAAACCATCAAGTTTGTCATTCAATATAGCTGCGATGGTTTGGATTTTCTTCTCATTTGCGAAGCTGAAGAGTTTAATGAGTTTGTCCTCGTCAACAACCTCTAGATAATCCTGGACGGTGAAGGCAGGTAGTTTGGATTTGTACTTGTTGACGAAGTACACGTAGGCCATGTCGAAAGCCATAGCTGCAGCCCGTGGAACACCATCGCCAGTATTTCTTTCTTCGTTTACAATTGTGAAATCCGCTTTGCCACCTGGGCCGGCGGTAACCAGCAATTCGTTATGATGGTTGCTGAATAGCCTTTTAGTGATGTCGGCGTATGCTTCATTGAAGATTTCGAGCTTTGTGTGTAGATCAGAATAATACACAGCGATAGTTCGTCTCACATCATCAACTGTGCTTTTAAAATCAATAATTCTGTTATGGGAAGCCTCTACTTCGCTTGTGACGTATGCGAGTCGTCCCCGAGCCTCACGCAAGTCTTGTAGTTGCTTCTCAGCCAGAATCAAACCACTAAAGTGACTATCCCTCGAAAGGTCTTTAACTATGGACTTTTCGTCAGCTAGTCGTTGGGCTAGGCTGTTTCTTAATGACTCAAGTTCATCAGCTGTATCTGCAGAGAGTTCTTCGACATAGGCGGCCTTGCGACTCATCATTGAATTGTGAAATTCAATAGTTTCTTCCAGTGTCTTGCTCAGATTTGGTACTAAGGATTTTGCCTCGTTGTAGAGGGCAGTTATCTCTCCTACATTGATTTCTACTGAATTGTTTCTGTAGCGCTCAATGGTTTTGTTGTTGTAATAAAGCTTGGTTTCAAGGTTGACAATTCGCGACGTTAGTGCGGCTACGCTTCTGCGCGACTCGCGGAGTTCGGCAATGGCGTAGTTTTGAGCGTCAAGAAGGTCGTATTCGTCCTCCTTGATTTGCAAGTCAGCTATCTTGTCATCGATTGTTTCGATTTCTTCAAGGCGGTGCTCGAGCTCAGCCCCACCAAGGAGAGTCTTGATGCGACTTTCCTCAAGCTGAATCTCTTGCTCAATCAAATTTATTTGACGAACGGAGTCGATGAATTCGAAGTCAAAAAGGTACGCATAGATTAAGTCGTACTCATTATTGGTCGTGAACGCGTTTAAATACTTTAGTGAGTTGTTGCTTGTTGGTCTGCTGATTCTGAAGAACTTGCTTCGTATTGAGTTGAACTTCGGTTGCTCTCTCGTATAGCCGAATAGGCGTGGTAGTTCTCTGTTGAAGGAGGCCCCGGTCTTATACTCAATACCATCAATGGTGCTGAAGGCTGTGATGGTTTCACGGGCCCCCATTTTTCTCGAGAGCACTCGAGTAATGGTGTGAGTAATAGACGAAATTTTTAGAACCAGCTCAAATTTTACGTCACCTTTGGTAAGGAATTCTTTTACTTTTTCGTTGATTTTATTGTTGTCGGGATCTTTCCAGAGGGGGTCAGCTTTGCCGCCCAAACAAAACGCGAGAGAGCGAAGTGACGTACTTTTACCAATCTGGTTCCCGGTTTCGCCCAGGTTGGTAATTATATTCATTCCTTCCTTGAATGGGATGGTTCGTATTTCTTTGCTTTCATTAAATACGGATAGCTTGATCAGTTGCATAAAGAAATATCACCTTGCTTCGTCAACTCCACATATCCAGTGATGTAAAGCCAGTCGAGTGCGTACAGGATGTAGGCAAAAGAAACGCGCTCAAATTTATCCTGGTATCTTTCAACGAGTGCCAGGGGGCTCATGGTGCCAAGCTCACTAGAGTTTAAGACCATAAGTATCCGCCCACCAATGATGTAAAGGCTCTTGAGCGGAGAGCTGGTATTCTGAATGATCATTGAGGTGGCTCCAATATTTTGCAGTGAATGAAGCCATAGCAAACAATTAGCTGTCTGGCCCATTCAATAAGCTCAGACGGAACGCCGTAGAATCCTGTTTTGATATCTACTATGAGTTCGGAGACTTTCAGTACAAGTTCGTCTGATCCCATTCGGATTACGTTCAGTTTTTGCTCTGCGGTAACTGGTCTGGCACTCTGTCGCATAAATAATTCGCGTCTAGCGACTTTGTATTTCTGATTAATGGCGTAGAGGAATCTTTTTTGTGCGCCCGGCTCTTCGTCATCGATAGTTAAAATAAGGCTCTCAATTAGTTCCATGTAGCCAACGTTGTCGATTATGACTTCTGAATAAACCGAGACATTGTTGTGCTCGATTTTTTCATCAACCCCACGGTAATCCATCTCGACGTCTGCGATCTCATCATATGGGGTATGAGTCGACACAATTTTTATCAGAAGCGGGTTTAGCAAGGATGAGATAGCAGCTGGAGTTGCTGCTACCGTGACACCCCCGCTCCCGGTGCTGACTACAGTTAACCCGCCGTTCGATGCCGTAGCTTCAATATCTGGCGTTAAGAGGCTCATTTCTTATGTACAGTAACTTTGCCGCGACCTGTGGAGACAACCGTAGTCGAGTTGTTATCTGACGAGGCGGAAATTGCCGGTTTTCTGCTGAACGCCTGCAAGGCTGCTAATAGAACAAAGCAGAATACACAACTCCCTAGGGAGTATAGGAACAGCTTGTAGATGGAGTCGCTTGGCAAGCCTTTGAGCAAGTCAGACTTGAACCAACTGGCGTACATCGAGTAAAACATGGCAGCTCCTAGGGCTGTGAATGTTCCCCCTGCGCCTGCGATAACCTTCAAGAAGCCGAACATTCCTTTCTCCATGGCAGTTGGGCACTCGGCAGTGAGTGCCAGCAGTGTGATATTACAAATTTTCCGTATTACTCCACAAGCGCTCAAGATGTAGGTGTTCCACGCGGGCCTTGGGTCGAATACCTGCTGCCCAAAAGGGCAAGGTTTGCGAGATCCTAGGTTGGGGGGACGGTGCCGGCGCACTCCCATAGGATTGAACCCGAGGCGCAGCAGGGCGATGTGGCTCGCACGAGGTTCTGTAGGTAGCTGCGCGGCGGCAGTGGCATTCGAATCGTGGTGGGTTGATCAGGACGCTCACCCGAGATTCCGAAGGTGCTCGTTCATGCCTCATCGCACGAAACCACTTAAAACAGAGCGAATCGTTCATCACGTCTATACTGCAGTCAATGAATGCATGTCACATGGCAATGTTTTGACTTGAAACTATTTTCGATTAAAGGAATGTGTTATGAGTGAGCTTCTTGTTAATAAGCTTATTGATCATCTTAAGTTTGAAATAAATTATTTTCAGTCTGAAGCGTTGTCTGCAAGTTCTGCTAGCGATGAAGGTCGATGCCGTAAGGCTCTCCAGTCGCAATCCTACGCCATCGATTGCTTGATTAAAGCAGTTGATGCTAAGCGAAGGATTTTGATGCGGTATTGAGTTAGTTGGTTGTTAGCAGTTTCCGGCTGGATTTGCTTAGCCGTAGGATGTTATTGGCTACGAAGAAGTTTAGGATTACACCTGATATGAGCTTCCAGTTTTCATATGCGTCCCCACGGAAGTAGCCTGCGTTGTGCATTTGCCATTCAGCATGGATGCGAGCGCCTGAAATGAAGCTCGTTGATTTAGCCATGGAGAGGCTGATATCGCCGAAGTCGACGCTAGGGTTTTGATGCAGCAGGCCTTGCGTTAATGCGATGATGAGACCGGCATCAGTTTCTGCCTGCTCAGTGGTAAGTGAAGCAAAGTGTTTTGAAAGCAAATCACTCAGGAATTGTAATGATGATTCGTTGAGTGCGGAGCCAAGGGAGGCGAAATCCACGTATACGACACCGCCCGGTTCCATGGTTGAGAATAGCGATTGATAAATGAGCAACTGAGTTCTCGAGGGTTCACGTTCCAGGTACTTCTCGTTGCAGCGAGATTGTGGTTCGTCTAAAACTAATGAAGCCTTTTCTTCACTCAAGACGTCTGCGGGAAAGATCTTAAGCAGCTGCGATGTAGTGCCCTTGGCAGCTTCTTCGGTGAACCCCATCTCTGTATTCAGAAAACCTCTGAAGCCCGCGAAGTCGTCCAAGCATAGAGTGGTCGGGTCAAATCCTGTGATGGTCAGATATGCATCGTGGATTTCAAGAACTTGACGCATGACCCATGGCTCATTTTTTTCATCGGCAGCATACGATTCCAGCCACTCTATAACCGAGTGGGGGTTAAGAATGAAGAATCCTCGCAGTTGGATCTGGCCCAGCGTCAACATGGCTGCTACCTGTGGTTTAACTAAGTTTCAAGTATAGCCTACAGAGGGTCTTACGCCAGGAGCTTAGTTGAGCCTTCGCAAGGCAGCGTAACTCCTAATGTCCCCTTTTGGGGTCATTAAGATTCATAAATCGCATTAATGATCCTTTTCGGGGACATTATGTCGAAGGCTTTGGGCTTGCACCTGTCGGGATACAGCTGTCGTGAACAAACCCCTGTTGCGCGGGATTTGGCTCTGCGGGCCTACATACTCAAGCCTTTGGCCCGTCGTGGGCCGGCGCGCTCCGCTTGCGCTTTTGGCTAAAAGTTGCAGGATGGTGTCGGGGACAATTAAGTCTGGGCGCACCGCACCGCACCGCAGCTAACTGACAACTCTGTCGTGTCCACACGGGTGCCCCTCATCCTCTTTAGATTCCTTGTTTGCAGTCGGATTGATTCGTGCTCTACGAAGGGAGGACATCCATCGTTCAGATTCTTCCAAGAAGTTCTGTGTAAAAATCAACATCGCTTCGGCGTCATCATCGTGATAGGCGAGAATCTCATGAGCTGCATCATTGCCGCTCTCTCTAATTCGATCCATGTCATAAAATAACCTATGTTTTATACTATCAAAATTCAAAACATCTGCGAGCTCGGAGCGCCCAACCTTGTTTTTTTCCTTAACGCCTTTAACGAGAAGTTCTTCAAGACGTTGAGCTAGCTTGTGCGGATGATCTTTATCTGGATATCTGGTTTTCCACATGAAAATCGACTGAATATCGACGATTTTACGACAAAGAATACCAACAGCCTCCCAAGCCTGCAGGCTATAGCATTTGCTTGCTTGCTGATAGATATCCAAGACACTGACGATGGGCGGGGAAGAAATGTGCTGCGGGGGGAGCAGAGCCGGAACATCGAAATCAATAATGAGCTTCGGCCCCAGTTTAATCCGATTGTTTTCGTCGGCAAAATCTACAAGTTTAGCAGTGGCGTTTATAACTTCATTATGAGCCACAGAGACGCTTGCGCTGACAAAGTTCTTACACTCAGGGCAATAACAAGCGACCGAAAACAACCCGAAATCGAACGCGCGCCACTCATTACAGTGAAACTTATCAAGATAGAATGACTCATTCTCTTGACTACAAGCGACAACCTGAATGTCTCCGTACTTTTCACACCGAGGGCATGAAGATCTAAAAGATAGTAGTTTTTCCATCTGCCATCCTTAACAATTTAAGATGTAGCTCTACTGAGCCAATAGCATGGGGCGCTGGGCGTGATCCAGAGGCGCGATTACGAGCACTTTGTTATCCACAGTAGGCCAAATAGAGCTTCATATTCTGCCTGAATGCAACGCTCAGATCACCCGCCTTGATGGTTTCATAATGTGCTGAGTCCAACGGAGCCAACGGAGCCAACGGCTATCGCGTCAAGAGCGCTGACGGCACATCGGTGGCTGAGAGCCTAACCGATCCTCAGCCCACGGTCGCCGACAGACTCTTACGGTCACATTCAGCAACCACTTGGGCGGCAAAACAATAGCGAATAGCCACTTCTCTCCTATGCTCAGGGATTACTTCCTGAGGTAAGCACACGATGTCGACGATTGAGATTGAGCCGGTAATAGCTGATGACTTCGAGATTTGGCTGAACGGGCGCCCCAAATGGTTGCAGACTGCAGCTCGTATGCTGATCGACTCAAAGCGGCAGTTGAACCAAGTGGAAATCCAGTCGCTGGCAAGGCTCTGCAAGCTCGAGGCTAAGGACGAAGCTGATCCAGGATTTCTGACCGTTGCACCTGGCACGTTGTCCCAGGCGGCTAATAGACCCTTGCTTCGGATTGATGAGATTCTTGACGTGCATGGGTTAAACGCGATCAAGCCCGGCGCCAATCTCCCATTCGGCAAAAGCAATCTGTCTGTTATCTATGGACAAAATGGAACCGGCAAGAGCGGATTTGCAAGGTTGCTCAAGCAGATCTGCGGATCACGTTCCAAGGACGAGATTCACAGCAACGTCTTCGATCCGGCCCCTACGGCATGCCGTGCTCACTTCAAGGTGTCCATCGACGGAAAGTCTGCTGATGTTCACTGGGATATTCCCAGCGGCCCTCACAAGGCCCTACGGCACGCGCAGGTGTTCGACAGCAAGGCTGCCCAGCAGTACATGGGCAGAACGGAAGCGTGCTATGAGCCAAGCCGGATGAAGTTTGTATCCGCGCTGATCGCCACAGCAGACGCCGTTAGCGCAGAGCTTGCCGGAGAAAAGGCATTACTCAGCAAAGCGCTACCCGCCATGCCTGAGAGCCTAAATCAAACTGCCGAAACGAAATGGCTTTTGGGCCTGAAGGGTACGACTACTCCCGCGAGCATTGATAAGGAATGTCTGTATACCGACCAGCTTGATCGCGAGCGTATAGAAAGCGAAGCCTTGCTTGCAGAGAAGGATATTGCTGGTCGCCTTTTGGCCATCAACAAAGAAAAAACCGCGCTGAAAAGTATTGAAACAGCGATGTCGACACTTCAACTGGGCCTGAACGACGCGACGGCGGGCGAACTAGAAAACCTGAAAAATACCGCCGTGAAAGCAAGGAGCACCTGCGAAGAGGCAGCGGCAGCCATTTTCGGGAAAGCAGAGCTTGAGGGCGTTGGCTCAGCGACCTGGCAGAAAATGTGGGAGCAAGCACGTGTCTACTCCACCGGCACAGTCTACGTCGAAACGGCATTCCCTAATGTCTCAGCTGACTCACGTTGCGTGCTTTGCCACCAAAGTCTCGGCGAGGACGCCAAAGCTCGTCTAACAGGGTTTGAGAAGTTTGTGACCGACGGTCTCGAAACAAGCGCCAAAACGGCTGAAAATAGTTTTGCTGATCGCAAAAAGCGGCTGCCAACTCTTCCAGGACAAGCCGACTGGATTGTTCATATGTCCACTCTAGGCTTTGAAGAAGCCGATGGGATTAATTGGCTTGGTTTGTTGAAAACACGGCTTGATCAAATTGCACTGGGTAGCCCTGTAGACACCCTGCAGCCGTTCGACTGGTCGAGCATAAACGAAGCGGCGAAGACCAAATCTGCAAACCTGTTAGAAGAAGAAGCTAGCCTGTCGGCCTTGTTGAAGGATGAGCATCGCCAGGCAATGCAAAGCCGAGTCCAGCAACTCCAGGCCAAGCAATGGCTTTCTCAGAACAAAGGCTCCATCAACTCTGAAAGGGCAAGGCTGATCACCGTAGCAGCAATAGAAAAAGCCTCACGTTCAGCCGCCACTAACTCCCTGACTACGAAAAAGAACGAGCTGGCAAAGACCGAGCTTGATGCTGGTTATCAGACGAGATTCCTGCAGGAATTAAAGCTCCTCGGCGGCCACCGCCTGCCAATAGCTCCACAAAGCAAATCAGGCGGCAAGGGGAAGATCACCTTCGGCTTGAGCTTGGTTGGTGCAAATGGCTCCCATGGCCTGGACTATATCTTGAGCGAGGGCGAAACCAGGATTGCCGCACTGGCCGCGTTCCTTGCGGACACTACAGGCTCAAACCAACTGGCCCCGTTCATTTTCGATGACCCGATTTCTTCGCTTGATCAGGACTTTGAAGAAAAAGTTGTCGAGCGCCTTGTGTCTCTGTCTCAGACAAGGCAGGTCATCATTTTTACGCATCGACTTTCTTTAGTGGCTTTAGTCGACGCGGTTACGGAAAAATGGAACAAGATGCCAGGGATGCCATCCGTCAAGCCGACACTGACCTCGCTTAGGAGGATGGACAAATTGGCTGGCATCGTCGCCACCGCTAGCGCTCGAGACCTCAAACCGGAAAGCGCGGTTCGCGGATTAATCGACAACACCATCACACGTCTGAAAAAACACCAGGAAAGGGCTGAGATCGACGATTACGAGACGCTCGGCAAAAGCGCATGCAGTGACTTCAGGGTGATCGTCGAGAAGACGGTTGAGCACATTCTTTTGGCGGATGTCGTAGGCCGGTTCAGACGTGCGATCAACACCCAAGGCAAACTACACAAGGTCGCCAAGGTATCAAATGAAGACTGTGTATTCATTGATGACCTGATGACTCGCTACTCAGTATTCGAACATGCCCAGTCAGATGAAAAGTCCAGCAGCACTCTTGAGCTCGATGTCTTTGAAGCCGACGCAATATCCCTGCAAAAATGGATAGCCGAGTTTGGATCGAGAACCAGCTAGCAGGGCTCATTGAGCACGGGTCAGAATCAAGCCGAGCGCTCTGATTTTGACCCCGCCCTAGTTCCAAGATCCCGCGGGGTAGATCCCACCTCAACCTGACATGACGGCGTACTGTTGGCCCTGTCACTCCTCTTCCTGGTGATTCAGGAAGTCAAAGGTTGTCAGCGTGTCGCAGTTTAGGCAGTGATACATACTCGATGCGTCTTGAAAGTGCATACCGCAAAAGCTTCCGCAAAAAGGGCAGCACTCATTCCACTCTAGGTCACCCCAACTCCAAACGCCTAGGTACTCGGGCACACCATCCCGATCATAGCTGATGACCTCAAAGGAATCCTCGGTCGTGCCCACGAACCCGTCGATGCCAAAGTGCTCGAGGATCGGTAAAATATCCGCTGGATCCAGAGTGAACCATTCACCAGAGCCACGCAGATGAGAGAAATGCCGATGAATCTCCTTTTCCAGCCGCACGTCATCATTTGTACGAATCCATCCAAGAAGTAAAAGCTTCCTTGGATTCCCGGTTTGAAGGCCTTTTCTGCGGCGCTCAATGTCCTTGGCCCGACCTATCTTCACCTGCTCATTAATGTCTTCAATGAAGAAGTAGATCATACTCGCGCCTTCTGTATGTCCGCCATACCGCCTCCCTTGAGTAAACACCCAATATTTCGTCTGCCGTGGTGTAGCCACCATGACAACAGAGAACGGCCAATAGCAGAACCCTGGTCATCCCGCTCCGCCCCTCCTCCTATTTGAAGCCTCAGTTTCAGCGAAGAGCTGTTTATGAGCTTTCCGTCAAACGGAGCTTGCATAGGGGTAGGGGGTATACCTATGATTCAGGTATGCACAGTAAAAGGGCGTTCTCCCATGGGCCATATAGCTTCAAACAAAGACGATCTTCTCAAGCGCGTGAAACGCATCGCAGGGCAGATCCAGGCCGTCGAACGGGCGCTGGAATCGGATGCCGATTGCGCGAAAACATTGCATCTCGTAGCTGCCACACGTGGAGCTATCAACGGATTGATGGACGAAATTATTGAGGATCACGCCAGAGAGCATGTAGCGAGCCCAACGCTTAGCGATGAAGAGCGCAACAAGGGTGTCGAAGAGCTTCTTGAAGCCATTCGCCGCTATTCCAAGTGAAGAATCTAGGTACATGCTCATGAGCAGCAGCCACAACATCGAAATTAACCACGTACATGACCACGTGTTCCTTGGGGCAGCACACGAAGAAAATGCCAAACGTACCCTTTGGGTTGTGGCGCTAACAGTGGTGATGATGGTTGGCGAAATCGTCGCCGGCTATATTACTGGCTCGATGGCTTTACTTGCCGACGGCTTTCACATGGCAACCCATGCAGGCGCTTTGGGCATCGCTGCAGCTGCCTACGGTTACGCAAAACGCCACGCTTCCAGCAGTCGTTATAGCTTCGGTACGGGCAAGGTTGGAGACCTGGGTGGATTTGCATCGGCGCTCATTCTCGGCATGGTGTCCTTGGCCATCGGCGTAGAGTCAGTCATGCGCCTTTTGCAGCCGACGGAGGTTCAATTCGGATCCGCTACGCTCATTGCGATTGTGGGTTTGATGGTAAACATTGTGAGCGCGCTTCTGCTTGGCCACGGTCACAGTCATGGGCACGATCATGATCATCATGGGCATGGGCATGGGCATGGCGATAACAATCTGAAATCAGCTTACGTCCATGTGATCGCGGACGCTCTGACCTCCGTCCTGGCAATTGCAGCACTGCTCGCTGGCCGGTATCTGGGATGGGTGTGGCTGGATCCGGTAATGGGCATTGTGGGCGCCATCGTTATTGCGCGTTGGGCATGGAGTTTGATGGGCGTCACCTCTGCTGTACTGCTGGATCAAACTGATGAGCACGTTGCAGATGAAATCCGCGAGCTGGTTGAGAAGCCTGGTGATGCAACCATTACAGACCTGCATGTCTGGCGGATCGGGCCAGAAGCGCATGCGGCTATTGTCAGCGTCCTCGGCGAACCCACTGTAAACGCTGAAAGCATTCGTGAACGACTCAAGCCTGTCCATGAAGTCAGCCACCTTACGGTCGAGTTTCGATTGGTTTGATTCACCGACTCCCTAACCTCGAATTCATAGGAACTCCCAATGTCACTAGGGAAACGTGAGCTTGCGCGTATCGAGCGTCGATTAATTACCACCCTCACCGAAGCGTGCGAAACAGCAAAAGGGGAGATCGAAGGATTTACGTGGCTCACTCACACCGCCGACCTGAGTGCGTTGAGTGAAACCCTCAAGGTAGTCTGGGTGTTCGAAACACTGGCTGACAAGAAGCTCGCCCAGGCTAAAGCGAAGGCGCGCATTGTTGAGTTGACCTCCATCGCGTTGAACGAGGCCGACATCGATCTGAACCTTTCAGACCGCAATGTCTGCTTCGACTCTGAGGAGGAGTGCCAGCGCACGCATGGTGGCAATTGGAAAAATCGTCTTGCTCAATCAGGCGCGACCAAAGGGGACTGACGATGGCTAAAGAAATCGAAAATCCCTATATCTCGACTTGCCAGCTGAGTGGTGATCTCTGTGTGACTTGCGGGCGCAGCAAGGAAGACATAAGAAAGTGGAAACGCATGAAGCGGCCTGAAAAAATGGCCGCTGTGCAAAGAGCGAATGTGCGATTGAAAGGGCTGAAAAAAGCGCACGGCTAGTCACTTGCACTGGATGACCGTTGTGGATCGTTCCCGCCCGAGCTGTGGTCAAGCAACTGCAAGGCTACCTCACTGCCGAAGTCTGATGGCCGCAACGTACATCGAGTGAACCTACTGCGATACAACCTCAAGCTTGGGGAAAAGAATAGGCTCCAACGGAGGAGTTGCTTGGCACAGCCCGAGCCGCCAGTAGCCTACGTCGTGCCATTTTCCAAGCTTGAAGCCTACCTCCGGATATGTGCCGATGTGGACGAACCCCAGCGACTCGTGCAGGCCCACACTGCCTTCGTTGGGCTGCGCAATTCCAGCGTAAGCTGCGCGAAACCTCTGCTTTTCAAGAATCGGAAGCATCGTCTTATAGAGTTCACGGCCAGTGCCCTGACGGCGAGCCGACTCGGCTATGTACACCGTTACGTCAACGGCCCATCGGTAGGCCGGACGTGCGCGGTGCTGACTTGCGTAGGCATAGCCCTTGATCTCCCCACCTTCTTCGGCCACCAAGTAAGGATATGTCTGAAGCGTTGTCGCTATGCGCTGAGCGATTTCCTCAGCACTTGGCGGAATCTCCTCGAACGAGATGGCCGTTGTTGAAACGATGGAGGCGTAAATGCGCTGGATGGCTACAGCATCAACCACCAATGCCGTACGGATTTTCAAAGCCATGTAAGTCGTCCCTGATTCGAAAGTTGAACATTACCCCTTTTAGATCAGCCCTGGACATGTTCGAAATATGAAGATGTTATAAGCACTGCCATTCGCCTAAGTAGTTCAACTAGGGCCTCTACATCGATCTGACTGATACGACCTCGACATATTTGTACTTCTTCCTGGCAGCTTTCACAGCCTCTTGCTCGGCAAGCAACGAGCTCAACGTATCAGCCTCGTGAGTCACTTCGATCATTTTCCCCTCAAACTCGTTCCCAACCCGGAGTGTGACCCGCAGTCTGGGCGTAAACGCTTTTGCTGCTCTCTTCTTGACTAGGGGAGCTACTACCGGCGTTGTAGGCACAACGTCTAGCAGAGACTCCTGTACTTGAGGAGCAGCCACCTGATGTTCGGGCTGAGCCGTACCAAACAGGGCGTGGCGCATTTCTTCTTCAGTTAAATCAGGGTTCATAGACATCTCAAAGGCGCGGCAATTAGCTCGACAATTCTACTAGGATGGCTGCTCCAGTGCGTCCTCCGGGAGCATGTGTGACTCACGCGGTGCTCGACCTACATTCCCAGATCAACCTCAAGCCTGGCTCCCTTCAAGCTGGCCGGCAGCTTTCCGACAGGCATGAACTGCAACAACTTGTCGGCAAGGTGCTCGGCATGTGCGGAATAGATTGCGATTCGCCCAGACTCAACCGGTCTGTAAGGCACCACCGCGCCTACATGAGTTTGGACATCTCTTAATATATTCAGCACCTCATCGCCAACGTGGTCGGTGTCCAGATACTCGACCGTTGCTCGGGCGGAAGGCCCTGCTTCTACCCATAAGCCGACCACGAATTGATGCAATTCTGTGGGGCCAAGATGGCTCAGGGCAGTCTTCCACAGCAAACCTTCTTGGGACATTTTCAGCCTGGCGCTGGTCATTCAAAGATCACGGCTGTTCGGGCTTGGTTGTTTTCAGATACCTACGAACAGTCGCTTCTGAAAGCCCCAACTTTTCCGCGATCTCAACGACAGAAATTCCCCGCTGCTTCAATCGATTGGCCTCAATAGCGTTTCTAGCCGCATCCGGACGAGCTGGCCGCCCACGACGAGCCTTGCCAACCCGAGCCTGCGACTCAATCTCAAGGTCAATCCCTGCCTTTCTGATTCTTGCCAGCTGCTTCGAAAGACGTTTTTGACCGTCTTTGAATGACTCGTGATTTTGCATGGAGGTCGCCATCAGCAGGAGCGTAGCCGGATCGAGGTCTAGGATCCCGGCGAGCCTCACCAAAACGTCGAGCCCTATACTTACCTCTCCCCGCTCTATCCGGCTGAAATGCGAGCGCCCTAGGTTGTTGATGTCCTCTTGGGACAGACCTTGGCCCCTACGAATCCCACGAACCACGACAGCCAGTGCCTCTGCCGCATCCATCGGTATTTTCCCCAACCAAATCTGAGGATAAAGCCACACCAGAGGCTTTCATAACACGCCCAATTAGGTTCATTATGATTGCCTTCGGGCTTGTGTAGAGGTTTAATGGCTTTGCCCATGCGCCTTGGCTTAGAGAACGCAGCGCTGTTGTGGATCAGCCAAGTCGTCGTGAGCAGTAGGTAGCGAGGGTTGGAATTGTCAATTTGACGGTAATTACTGAGGGGATGCCTTATGGCTAGCGTCGTAGAACCCGATTTTATGAAAGGGCCACGGACGCCCAGAGAGGGCTTGTCTGGTAGCTCAGAAGCACGAGCCTTGGTGAGCCAGCGTTTCCCCAAAAAGCCATACTGCTTGATTCGGGACTGGACAATATTTCACATCGAAGTCACGGCAGACGAACTCTCCAAGGTTCATGCAACGGGCCAGCTCCCGATGGTCGTGTTTGCTCACAGCGTGGCCGAGGACAGCCAGGGCCGTTTCGAGCGTGGCGATTGGGTTCGCTCGACCATGTGCACCAGCTTCAACGAAGGTGTTCTGTTCGAAACCAGAAACACCGTTTACGCCTTAATTGGCCCTGGTCACGAACAGCCCGCAACCCTGAAGGAAGTTTTCTCTTTCTGCTAACCACGCTCCGTATAGGAGCTTGCTGAGTCCCAAGGACATACGATGTTCAGAACACACGACGACGATATGCTCGGCCTGCCGGGTATGTTTGGCGAAGGTCAGTGCCAATGGCATCAGATATCTAGAGTGCTCCGTACTCATTGGTATCACGTCACCATCCGAGCCAAGCAACGGGGCCGAATCAGCGAGGCGGTTCTGATGGTCGACAGCGAGCCTCGCCTGCAGCGAATCCTGATCGCCCAAGACGCCGATACGATCATCACCGACGTTCAGGTCGTCACGCCGGCGCACATGAATGGGACGGCAGGTTGGCGCATGGAGACGCTGACCAAGGTGACACTGGGCGAAGACCAAAACGAGTGCGTTGTGTGCCTGCTGGAGGTCGAGACAGGCTCCGAATATCACAGCTCACACCAGCCTGGCTTCAGTTGCGATGCACTGAGCAATCTTCGTCCCATCTATCACGCAAACATGATTCGATCAGCCTGAAATTTACCAGGATTCTTGCACACTACCAGCTCGGATGGTTCCGTGTGGAATTCCTGGTTAAGTCGTACACACCGCCAACGGAGTGCAACAATGCTGAACATGATTGACCTGAATTTTCATGGTAAGCGCCACACAAAATTCGACCTCACGCGAATCATAAAAGCCCAGGCGCAAGGCTTCGACAGGCCGGTCACCGCGTATTTGTGCGGGGCGTCCATCAAAGCCAAAACTGGCATAGGTGTAGTTTTTGGCCACAAACGCGAAGACCAGTACGGTCGATTCGGCGACGGTCATTTAATCCGAACTTCAGACGTTATTAAGGCTGAACGCGAGGGACGATTTTGGGTGCTGACAACGGTGAACTCACGGTATGTGATCGCGACTTTTCAGCGAGGGAGCGGGCGCTCAAGCCTCCGGGAGTTCTTGCGTCTTTTACAGGAGCACCACCATTTGCCCCCCCGTGTGCTGCAGTGATGGACGTGCTTGTCTTCGCCATGGGTGAAGCCTCCTGAGTACCTCCAAGGTGGTGTCATGATCGTCAAGACAGGCGAAATCATCTGCATAGCCTCGGGCATTTTCGAAGGGTACGACCGCGCTGGGCCATTTGTCGCTACGCAGGACTTCGACCTCGATTCATTCGTTGCAGAGGTAATGAAGCCGCTGACCGAGAGATGGGAGGTGTTGAGCTTTTTATCGGAAATACCAAGGATGCTTTTCGAATGCGGATTCATCACCAAGTTACCTTGTCGGTACATTCATCTGGGAGCGATGGGCGAAGTCGACATTCGGGAAGAGCAGGATGACCTTTAATGGCGACGCTTCAAGCATCTGACTAAAGCGTCATGATAGAGCTGAGATGGTTCGCACTACGCCAGTGGTTTTGAGAGCGCTGAAAAAGCAGGTGATTTCAGCGGATGCATCGGCCTCCAGGCTAAGGCGGCTCAGGACTATCAGACGCTGGCAGGGTTGGTTGCGTAGTCGTCAATTACTAGGATAATCGGCGATTACTTGATCGGTACCCGTTAGGGTCTGACCTATGACCTGATACGGCTGTTTGGTTTGGCCGTACTCCATTCCAGGCGAACCAGCGGGCATACCCGGCACCGCAACTCCGACGAGGTCGGGGTGGTTCTTCAGGTCGAGAATCTGTGCTACCGGTACATGGCCTTCGACAAATTTTCCGTCAATCATCGCGGTATGACAGGAGGCCAAGCGCGGAGCGACGCCGAGGCGCTGTTTGACTTCGCTCATGTTGGGCTCGACATGGTCGCGCACGCTGAAGCCATTAACTTCAAGATACTTTATCCAGTCCTTGCAGCAGCCGCAGTTAGGATCGCGGTAAACGTCGATGACTTCAGCGGCTTGTGCCGCTCCGGTCATGAGTAGTGTCGTGAACGCAGCAATTCGCAGACTGGCATTCATGGGAGTTCTCCTGTTTATAAATAATGCTTACCGGCAGCAGCAACCGCCGCCGTTCCCGCCACAGCCCGAGGTTTTCTTACTCGCTACGCTTTCCACTGTCGCCAGCTGTGCTGGATAGCCCGCGTTCTCCAGGGCTGCAAGCAGCGCATGGCTGTCCGAATCGCCGCTGACCTTCACCCGTCCGGCTTGTAGATCCACTGTTACGTCACTGACTCCTTCAAGTGGGCGCAGCGCTTCAGTGACATGTTTGACACATGAGCCACAGCTCATGCCCTGGACTTGCAGTTCAACAGCTTTCATAGGTGACTCCTCACAACAAAGTTGATCATGGAAAGACTGGCGCCTGAGGCTTTTCTGCGGCGTTGGCTTATCCTCAACCTTGCTGCCATGGCAAGGTCAAGCGGTCGTTTTCACTCAATCAATGGAAGCCTGGCGCAGACGCAAGGCGTTGAATACCACCGACGCCGAGCTCACGCTCATGGCCAGTGCGGCAATGAGCGGTGACAGAAGGTGACCGGTAAGTGGATAGAACAAGCCGGCAGCCAGTGGGATGCCCATGGCGTTGTAAAGGAAGGCGAAGGTCAGGTTCTGGTGCATATTTCTCACCGTTGCGACTGACAGGCTGCGAGCACGCAGGATACCGAGCAGATCCCCCTTGACCAGGGTGACCTGAGCGCTGTTCATCGCCACGTCAGTGCCAGTGCCCATGGCGATACCTACATCAGCGCGAGCCAATGCGGGGGCATCATTAATGCCGTCGCCGGCCATCGCCACGCGGTGTCCGGCTTGTTGCAGAGATGCCACCAGACGTTCTTTGTCTTGCGGTTTGACCTCGCCGTGAACCTCCTCGATGCCCAACTGGCGAGCTACCGAGCGAGCAGTCGTAAGGCCGTCGCCAGTGGCCATGATGACCTTGACGCCATCCGCCTGCAGACGCTCGACGGCCAGCTTCGTGGTGGGTTTGATGGGGTCGGCAACAGCCAGCAAACCCGCCAGGGCGCCATCGACTGCCAGGTACATGATGCTCGTACCGTCGCCGCGTAGCTTCTCGGCATGTTCTTGCAAGCTCTCTGTGGAAACGCCGGCCTCCTGCATCAACGCGGTATTGCCTAGCATCAGGCTGCGACCCTCGACCTGACCGCTTACACCAATACCTGAGGCTGACTCGAAGGTTTCAGGTGTCACCAGTTTTAGCCCTGCGGCACGAGCCTGCTCGACGATGGCGTGGGCCAATGGATGCTCACTGCCCTGATCGAGACTTGCGGCCAGGCGCAACACTTCATCCTGAGTAAATCCGGGTACGGCCTCGACGCTATGGAACGCTGGTCGACCTTCCGTGAGGGTGCCAGTTTTGTCGACTATCAAGATGTCTATCTTGCGCAGGTTTTCGATAGCGGCGGCATCGCGAAACAATACGCCGCTGCCAGCAGCCTTGCCGGTGGCAACCATGACTGACATCGGTGTCGCTAGGCCAAGGGCACAGGGACAGGCGATGATCATGACCGCGACAGCGTTGATCAGTCCGAACACCCAACTTGGCTCGGGCCCCCACAGCCCCCAGCCGAGTAGAGTCAGCGCGGCGATAGCAATCACAACGATCACGAAGTAACTGGCAATCACGTCTGCCAGCCGTTGCATCGGCGCTTTTGAGCGTTGTGCCTGCACAACCATCTGCACAATCTGTGCGAGCAGGGTCGCCGACCCTATCTTCTGTGCCTGCATCACCAGACTGCCGTGGATGTTGAGAGTGGCGCCGATCAGCGCGTCGCCGGCCCTCTTCATGATCGGTATCGGTTCGCCGGTGAGCATCGACTCATCTACAGCGCTTTCGCCTTGCAATACCTGGCCGTCGACAGGTACTTTTTCTCCCGGACGCACACGTAATGTGTCGCCGCTGTGTACGTGTGTCAGAGGGATGTCTTCTTCCGTGCCATCGGCATTGATCCGTCGGGCAGTTTTGGGCGCAAGTCCAAGCAGCGACTTGATGGCAGCCGAGGTTTGCGAGCGAGCCTTGAGTTCAAGCATCTGGCCGAGAAGGGTCAGTGAAATGATCACAGCCGCCGCTTCGAAGTACACACCGATGCGACCCTCCATCATGAAGTTGCTGGGGAATACATCGGGGGTCAGGGTGGCCGCGACGCTGTAAAGGAAGGCCGCCGCCGTGCCGAGGCCGATTAGCGTCCACATGTTCGGACTTCGCTGAATCACCGAACGCACACCGCGCACATAAAACGGCCAGCCAGCCCACAGCACGACGGGTGTAGCCAATCCCAGCTCGACCCAATTTTGCGTGGTGCCATGGAACAGCTCCAAGGCATGGCCACCCATAGCCAGCACAGTGACGATCACTGTCAGTGGCAATGTCCACCAGAAGCGCCGGGTGAAGTCCTTGAGTTCTAAGTTCTCTTCTTCCTCCAATTCGGGAATCACCGGCTCTAAGGTCATGCCGCACTTAGGGCAGACGCCGGGGCCGATCTGGCGAATTTCCGGATGCATGGGACATGTGTATTCAGCGGCACCCGTTAACGGTTCTGCTGTTGTCTGAGGGACTGGTTCGATTTTCAGTTGAGATATTCGATAACGCTCGGGCGCTGCCCTGAAGGTCGTTTGGCATTTCTGGCTGCAGAACCGGTAGTTTTGCCCCTCATATTCCGTGCTGAACTGGCTGTCGTTACTCACGGTCATACCACATACCGGGTCATTGGAGCCGGTGGGTTGGGGGTCAGAGTTCTGTATTGGGTCGTGCTCTTGACGAACCTCAGGGGTGTGCATGAGCTAACTCCTGTTCGCATCTTTGGTTGAGACTGAGGTGTCGCCGTGATGACTGTGACCACCGTGGTGGTGCCCGAAAAAATGCATCAGCGGGCACAACAGCAAAATCATGTAAGGCAGTAAGCCCAACATATGGCCGTAGTGTTCTCTAGCCAGATAGAACAGCGCGATCACCAGCAGCATGCCCAGCGCTATACCGGGTTTACTCCTCCAAAATGTTGGAGAGGTGTTAGCGGAATGTGGTGAATTCATCATGGTTTTGTACTCCTGAGGGAGTGCTGTTTAGTGATACGTCGTATAGGTGTAACGGGCGGCAGTTTTACCCTTGGCATATTGGTTAAGGTAAAACCGTCGCTGCATTGCCTACAGGCTTGTGCGCGTCACTTGCTCATCGGCATGTTCATCATGCTCGATTGCTGATCCATCATTTTCATCATCATGTTCATCATTCCCATCTCCATGCCGTCTTTGTTGCCGTCCATGCCCATGCCCTTGCCATGACAGTTCTTATGCATCATGGCCATGCTGTCCTTCATCGTCTTCATGCTCTCCTGCATGGCGGCGTGTCGCTCGGCAGGGGTCTTGGCGGCGGCTGCCTTGTCGTGTGCAGCCTGCATTTTTTGCATTTGCTCGGTCATGACATTGTTTTGCATCGGCGTAGCTGCTTCGCTTGTCTTGGCGGGCGCGGTCTGCCCCTCCGGGTGATGCTCATCGAGTGCTGAGGCGATAAGTGGGCTGCTCACGAGCAGGGTGGCGAGGATAAATTTCAATGTGGCATGCATGGCAATCTCCAAAGGGTCAGGACAACTCAGGTAATACCAAGCCGCGCCAGGTTGGCGCAGTCAGACAGTGCGCCGAAGATCGGCGCGCAGAAGGTCGGTTTAATCGTTGAAACGGACGAAAATCAGGCGGGCAGGAGGTCTGGCCGGTACAGGGCGCCGTAATGCAAGAAAGGCAAAAGCGGAGGGATTGGCGGGATACAAAATCAGCAACGCTGGGATAAGGAGCAGAAACGTCCAACTGAACAGGTCAAATATTTGAAGATGGAGCGAAGGACTCACAGCAATTGCCGCATTGGCGCAGTGCTGAAGGCAACCGAGGGAATGGGCGTCGTGGCTATCGTGATCTTGCGCGGTGATCAGCGAGACATGAGTTGTAGCCGGATTGTGGCTGGGCTGTGCCAGACATCCCTGGGTCGCTGCCAGACCAAACGCTAACACCCACAGCACGATGGCGAGGCGTATGAACGTTGGTTGACGATGGCGAAACCAGAACATGGAGAATCTCCGGTACTGATTAGCGGATTTTGATTTTTCAACATACGCCACATTGAAGTGCCACGGTTGATCTACATCAATTTATGCAGCCGGCTGTCGGTTCTGTGGTGCGGTCAAGTTTTATGACACCCGTCGATCTTTCAGATGTTGAGTTTCTCCGTGTGCTGTCAAAAGTGTAATCACCGGCTAAGCGTGCTGACAGGTGCGTCCCCTCATCATCCTCATCGAGCTGACGCTCAAACTCTCTAGTTTCATCGAGAGTCAATTCCTTGAAGGAGATGCACTATGAAAGCGACCAACGTTGTGATTCTTACACTCAGTTTGGCTATATCGTCCCTGGCCTTTGCCGAAGGTGGCGGCGACCGTGCGCTTGAGCGCTTGGAACGAGCTCGCGAGACGGCAATGACCACCACCAAACCCGTCCCACAAGCGAAAGTGCAAGAGGATATTGCACAGGAAAAGCCCACGGCTGAAGAGCAGAAGCATCAATGCTGAGCCGCCCAGCTTACGGAAATGTAATCACCCCGTTTGCCCGCTTATGGCATCTTCCAATGCATCAAGCGCACTAGCTATCCAAAGCGTGAACCCTCGGGAACACGCTAACGTGCGTGCATCTGACATCCGACTGACGGGACATGAATCGGTATGCATTCCAAAACTTCTCGGCGCACCTTTGTGAAAGGTCTCACCGCAGGCGGGATTCTCGGTGGCTTAGGCCTCTGGCATACCCCTATTTGGGCGGCCCGTAGCTTGGGAGATACTAATGTCCTGTCAGGTACAGAGTTCGACCTCTTTATTGGAGAGACACCGGTAAATATCACTGGGCATGCCCGGACTGCCATGACAATCAATGGTGGGATTCCGGGGCCTCAGCTGCGCTGGCGTGAGGGCGATACCGTGACCTTGCGGGTCAAGAACCGCCTCAAGGATATGACATCAATCCACTGGCACGGGATTATCCTCCCCGCGAATATGGACGGTGTGCCGGGGCTTAGCTTCCATGGGATCGAGCCTAACGGCACGTATGTCTATCAATTCAAGGTCAAGCAGAACGGAACGTACTGGTATCACAGTCACTCCGGCTTCCAAGAACAGGTAGGTGTATACGGCCCATTGGTAATCGACGCGAAAGAGCCCGAGCCATTTGAGTATGACCGTGACTACGTGGTGATGCTTACTGACTGGACGGATGAAGATCCTGCTTCGCTGATGAAAAAATTGAAGAAGCAGTCTGATTACTACAACACCCACAAACGCACAGTTAGTGATTTCATACATGACGTAGCTGACAAAGGTTGGTCAGCTACCGTCGCTGACCGCAAGATGTGGGCAGAAATGAAGATGAATCCGACTGACATTGCAGACGTCAGTGGCGCGACATACACCTACTTGATGAACGGCCACGCGCCGAACTCCAACTGGACGGGCACCTTCAAACCTGGCGAAAAGCTTAGGTTGAGGTTCATCAATGGTTCGGCCATGAGCTACTTTGATGTCCGTATTCCGGGTTTGAAGATGACTGTCGTGGCTGCCGATGGCCAGTATGTCAAACCTGTGAGCGTGGATGAGTTCAGGATCGCCACTGCCGAGACTTTCGATGTGATCGTCGAACCAACTCAGGACGCCTACACACTGTTTGCGCAGTCGATGGATCGGTCGGGGTTCGCAAGAGGCACCTTGGCCGTCCGGTCTGGCTTGGCCGCTCCGGTACCTGAGCTAGACCCGCGTCCTCTCGTCACCATGGCCGACATGGGTATGGCCGGTATGGATCATGGCGCGATGGATGGTATGGGCGATATGGCTGGAATGGATCACAGCAAGATGGCCGGTATGGGTGACGGCCCAATGGAGGGCATCTCAGGCATGGACGGCGGTGCCATGAAAGGTATGAACCACGGCGCTACGCAAGACACGTCCGGCATGGACAGCATGGCTGGGATGGATCACAGCAAAATGTCTATGGGCGGCATGAGTGGTATGGGAGAAATGCAGTCGCACCCAGCCACAGAATCCAACAACCCTCTCGTCGACATGCAGGCAATGACAACGTCGCCAAGGCTTGATGATCCTGGCATGGGCCTTCGCGAGAATGGTCGAAAAGTGCTGACGTATTCTGATCTAAAGAGCACGTTTAAGGATCCAGATGGCCGTGAGCCAAGTCGGACTATCGAACTGCACTTGACTGGCCATATGGAGAAGTTTTCCTGGTCTTTCAACGGCGTGAAGTTTTCGGACGCCGAGCCGTTAAAACTGAAGTACGGCGAGCGAGTCCGGATCGTTCTTGTCAACGACACCATGATGACTCACCCCATCCATTTGCATGGCATGTGGAGCGACCTAGAAGACGAGAATGGCCAATTCCTTGTTCGCAAACACACTATTGATATGCCGCCAGGCTCGAAGCGCAGCTACCGAGTGACAGCCGATGCACTGGGACGCTGGGCCTATCACTGCCATCTCCTGTACCACATGGAAATGGGGATGTTCCGCGAAGTGCGTGTAGAGGAATAAGGAGTCGACTATGAGCAATTTTCTTTGCGGAACTCGCATGCACTCAGCTGTGTTTACGGTCGCTCTGACCGCTGGTTTTGTCTTCCCCGCAGCCGCTGAAACAAGCCAGGGTACCGAAGACGGGCAGATGCAGACCATGGATCACAGCCAAATGCCGGGCATGGATCACGGCAAGATGGAAGGTATGGATCACAGCCAGATGCAGGGTATGGATCACGGCAAAATGCAAGGCATGGATCATAGCCAGATGCAGGGTATGGATCACAGCCAGATGCAGGGTATGGATCACAGCCAGATGCAGGGCATGGATCACAGCAAAATGGAGGGTATGCAGCCCGCCAAGCAACCACAAACTCAAAGCCGGACTCCGATACCACCGCTAACCGATGCTGACAGAGCTGGAGTCTATAAGTCCCCTGGTGGTCACCAAGTTCATGACACAGCCCTCAACTCATTTTTTATATTTGAGAAATTGGAATGGCAGGACGCTGACGATGGAAGCGCACTGAACTGGGAAGCCCAAGGTTGGATAGGGGGAGATGTTGATCGTCTATGGTTGCGCTCCGAAGGCGAGCGCACCAATGGGAAGACTGAAGAAGCTGAGGTTCAAGCTTTATGGGGACACGCCATCAGCCCTTGGTGGGATCTAGTCGGCGGTGTTCGTCAAGACTTCAAACCAGGCGACCCTCAAACGTGGGCGGCTTTCGGTATACAGGGCTTGGCGCTCTACAATTTCGAGGCCCAGGCTACTGCTTATTTGGGTGAAGGCGGCCAGACCGCAGCGCGGCTGGAAGGTGACTACGACATTCTCCTAACCAATAAGCTGATTTTGCAACCGACGGCAGAATTCAATTTCTATGGCAAAAACGATCCCAAACGTGGGGTCGGTTCAGGGTTGTCTGAGAGTGAAGTCGGTTTGCGGCTCCGATACGAAATCCGTCCTGAGTTCGCACCTTATGTAGGCGTGACTTGGAATCGGGCTTATGGAAAGACCGCTGACTATGCCAGCGAGGAAGGTGAAGACAATAACGAAGCCCGTCTGGTGCTCGGCGTCCGGGTGTGGTTCTAAACCACAGTTAGCGGCACCAAATAATTATATAACCTCATTACAACAGCTACGCGCTGTGAGGAGCCTTGCATGTCTGTATTTAAATCCTGTGTTGTGGCCGTCGCTCTTTCATCCAGCCTTCTGCTCAGTGCGGTTGCCCAGGCTCACCCGAAGCTAGTCTCTTCAACTCCAGCTGAAGGCGCGAACGGCCCAGCCCCAGCAAAGATTGAGCTGCACTTTTCTGAAAACCTGGTTACCCAGTTTTCCGGAGCCAAGTTGATCATGACCGAAATGCCTGGCATGTCGTCGCACTCTCCTATGGGTGTGAAAGCCAGCGTGGCCGGCAGTAACGACCCTAAAACCATGGTCTTGACCCCGGCCTCTCCTCTCACAGCTGGCACCTACAAAGTGGAATGGCGAGCGGTTTCCTCCGATACCCATCCGATTACCGGCAGCGTCACTTTCAAAGTGAAATAACCATGAGCGACCCTTTGAATGTGGTACTGCGCCTCGCGCTGTATTTGGATCTGATGCTCCTCTTCGGTCTTGCCGTCTTTGGGCTATACAGCTTTCGGGGAAAAGAGCGTGTATCGGGAACCCTGTTGCATTTTGGGTCGCTACTACCTGGCACCGCTGTTATAGGTATGCTTTTGTCCATAGCAGCTTTTGTAGTTATGACAAAAAATATGAGCGGCGCATCCGACTGGGCGGAGCTGCGACCTCACATGGAAATGATGCTGTACGAGACCGAGGTCGGCTACAGCTGGGTGACACGCATGATCTCGCTAGCAGTGGTGATTTTTGCTGGAAGCCAGAACAGGCGATGGCCGACGGGCAGTCTCTGGGTCGCTACCATAGCGGGCAGCATTGCCTTAGCGACAATCCCATGGACAGGTCACGGGGCGATGGATGAAGGCGCCCTGCGATTCTGGCACTTTGCCGCTGATATTCTGCACCTACTTGCCGCTGGCGGCTGGATCGGAGCTCTCGCGGCGTTTGGTCTGATGTTGAGTATTAGGGGGGCTAATTCGGAGCAACTGGTACGAGTGCTGTCACGAGCGCTCAAGGGATTCGAAACAGCGGGCGCATTCATTGTTGGCACGATCATAGTTACTGGCGTCGCTAATTATCTCTTCATTGTCGGGCCGACATTAATCGAAGTCGTAACCAGCACCTATGGCGCTCTCCTACTCGTGAAGATCATACTTTTCATGGGCATGATCGGGCTAGCTACCCTCAATCGCTTCTACCTGAGCCCTTCACTAGAGCGGTCTGTGGTGGCCGGTGATTTTTCTCTAGCGGCAACTGCTTTGAGAAAAAGTGTGGTGATCGAATCGACCTGTGCTGTCGTCATCGTTTGCTTGGTGGCTTGGCTAGGAACATTGAGCCCCTCAATCGAAATGGCTCAAGGGTGATCCAGGAGCTAGATCCGAGCGGCCCCAAGAGCGCTCAGATCCGAGCAATGACTATCGGCTGATGGGGTAGTCAGCGACCACTTCTTGCGCACCTGCCTTGGTGAGCCCCAGGACTTGGTAAGGTTGATGATTCTGGCCATAGTCCATACCAGGAGAACCTGCGGGCATGCCTGGCACTGCAATTCCTGCGAGGTCTGAACGACCATTCAGCTTCTTGATTTCATCGGCTGGGACATGACCCTCTACGAATTTGCCGTCAATCACAGCCGTATGGCATGAAGCGAGTCCCTGTGGCACGCCCAGGTTCTGCTTGATAGCGCTCATATTACTTTCCACATGGTCGACCACCTTGAATCCATTCAATTCGAGGTGCTTGACCCACTCCTTGCAGCACCCGCAGTTCGCGTCCCGATGTACATCGATTGTGAGTGGCTCAGCTGCCTGCACAACCCCACAAATCATCAATCCCACAGCAAGCGATAGCTTTCGTTTGAACATTCGATGCACCTCGTCACGTTTTAGTGTGCGGTTGCGCTGTATGCACTGGCCGTAGGCCAGGAGTTGTGCTTCCGCACTGGATGGAAGGTAGGTTAAGCGCAAAAAGCTCAGATTACCGATTACGTTTTTGTAAGCTGCCGACTAGCAGCTCTCCCTCAATCCACCGCCCCCCGACCCCGTCTTGCCTGGGAGCTGTCCGTTTGCTGTTGGGGCAATTACATTTGCGTAAGCTTCCGCACAGTCGTCAGATTGGTAGCACACTAGAACACCGCAAAACCGGAGCCCATGCATGAAACTCTTGGTTGCAGAAGACGAACCAAAAATCGGAATGTACCTACAGCAGGGCCTCTTGGAGGCCGGCTTCAGTGTCGACCGGGTTGTGACGGGAACAGAGGCGTTGCACCTGGCGCTAAACGAGGCCTACGATCTTCTAATCCTGGACGTAATGATGCCGGGCCTGGATGGCTGGGAGGTCATTCGATCTGTCCGCACAGCTGGGAGCTCAGTACCTGTGTTGTTTCTGACGGCCAGGGACGGAGTTGATGACCGGGTCAAAGGCTTGGAGCTAGGTGCAGACGATTATCTAGTCAAACCGTTTGCATTTTCTGAATTGCTTGCCCGCGTCAGAAGCTTGCTTCGCCGTGGTGCCGCCGTACCAAACCAGACATCAATCAAGATCGGGGATCTAGAGGTCGATCTTCTGAAGCGACGGGCTTCGCGCTCAGGTCGACGTATTGACCTTACTGCCAAGGAATTTTCGCTGTTAGAGCTGCTGATGCGCCGTCGGGGAGAAGTCTTGCCGAAATCACTGATCGCATCGCAGGTTTGGGACATGAACTTCGACAGTGATACCAACGTGATCGAAGTCGCGATTCGTCGGCTCCGGGCCAAAATCGATGACGATTTCGACACCAAGATGATTCAGACCGCGAGGGGAATGGGCTACATGCTAGATGCTCCGGATACAGAATGAAGCGTGCATCCCTTACCCTCCGTTTAAGCATGATGTTTGTCTGTGCCGTGGTCGCCGTGCTGGTAGTAGCAGGCTTTACCTTTGATGGGTTCAGCCAGCATCACTTCAAGGCCCTCGACCGTCAAGCGATGACGGAAAAGCTCGAATCCATTCGGCAAATAATGGATGGCGAAGCTGGCTCCGCAGACCCTTCAGAAGTTGTGTTGCAGCTACAAGCTCTGCTCGGTGCTCACCAGGAACTCTCGGCTTCAATTATCACGAATGGAGGGAAAACGATCTTTGCGACTCCAAATGCAGTTGGACTTCCTCCTTTCTCCTCTGATGTGCTTGGGAAAGATATGTGGGAGTGGACAGCTGGAGGCCATATGTACCGAGGCATGAAAGCCCAAGTTCATTTGGTGAATGAAGCTGAGCCGCTGACCGCGTGGCTGAGTCTAGACGTCACAAGCCATATGCATTTCGTTGAAACTCTGCGCTGGTGGTTAGTGATCGGGCTGGCGATTAGCGCCTTGGTTAGCGCAGGTTTAGGGTGGTTGGTCGCGCTCAGCGGGCTGAAGCCGGTAGCACAAGTGACGAAAGTCGCGGCCTCGATGTCAGCCGGATCGCTGAAGGAGCGTATTCCGATGGATTCTGTGCCCCGCGAGCTTGAGCTCCTTGTCACTTCGTTTAACGCTATGCTGGCTCGCCTTGAAGAGTCATTTGCTCGGTTGTCTAACTTTTCAGCCGATATCGCGCACGAGCTACGTACTCCTATCAGCAATCTGCGCACACATACCGAAGTCATCCTCACAAAGAAACGTGCACCAGAGGATTATGAAGAGAATCTTTATTCCAACCTGGAAGATCTGAACCGACTCTCCAGCATTATTGACGGCATGCTTTTCTTAGCAAAGTCGGACAACGGTCTGGTTCTACCTGCCAAAGAGAAAATCGAGTTGCGTTCGGTCGTCGAGAAATTGTTCGAGTATTACCAGCTTCTCGCAGACGACACAGGTGTAAAGCTGCAGGTCGTCGGGCACGGCGCGGTGAATGGTGACGGGACGATGCTGGATCGGACGATCTCGAATTTGCTGTCCAATGCGCTCAGGTATACCCCACCTGACTGTACGATCTCCGTGAAAATCGAGCCCCTTGGCGACATGATCAGCTTGTCAGTGGAAAACCCCGGCGAGGAGATAGCGGTAGAGCATCTGCCCCGGCTGTTTGACCGTTTTTACCGAGTCGATCCCGCACGGAGAGAGAGCGCTACGAACCATGCGGGGTTAGGGCTGGCAATCGTCAAATCACTGGTTGATGCCCATGACGGCACCGTTGGGTGTGTCTCCAGAGATGGCCATACGACCTTTATGATCCGCTTACCCGCGTGGCCTGCTGATCACGAGTGAAAGTAGAGATCGCTTGTATGCCTTGCGCAATCTCACGAGCTTGCTGTTTCGACGTTACCGACAAGATATAGGTATACCCGGCCTAGGCCACAAACATGGCGCGAACAAGCGTGAGTACCACCGTCGTTGTCAGTGTTCTTCCAGCTCGCGTAATGCTGACTTAATTCATCTTAGGTGTTATCGCCTACGTCGGATTTTGACGACGGGTTGTTGATGACACGTGTCCAATTGTAAGAGCCATTTTCAGCGACTAGACTCCAGACCATGAAACGCTATCTGCGGTTTTGCATCATCTTCATGATTAGCTTGGCGCTTCCCCTCAGCGGGATGGCGGGCGTTCAGGCACCGACAGAACCGTGCCCAATGAAGACGATGGGCATGGCGATGATGGACGATATGGGGATGGACTGCTGCAACGATATGAAAAGTCCTTCCGAGCACGGCAAACCTTGTAAGCCGGGCCAGGAATGCAAATCGGGCGGCATGCTGCAAGTCTTGATTTTAAAGCCTCCTGTAAACGTATTCAGCCCCGAAGTGATTTCATTCTTCGGCGATTCCTTGCCTGTAAAGACCTCGTCCTGGGTTTGGCGACCCCCTCGCGTTTGATTCCTGTACCACACTGAGCCTCATTCCGCTTTAGCGGAATGGCATATCTGCGTGCATGTCTTATGAAGCGCGCAGTGGATCATCACAGGAATCGTGAACATGAACCCCAAGTGCTATTGCACAGGTTGGCCCCTCGTGGCCGGTTTGGCGGCAAGCGTACTGGCATTGCCGAGCTTCGCTGCCGCATTGACACTCGATGAAGCGTTGCGGCTGGCCGAAAACAATGCGCCGTCGCTGACCGCACAAGACGCGAAAATTCAGGCTGCCAGCAGTGCAGCCATCCCCGCTGGTGAATTACCCGATCCCAAGTTATTGGTGGGTGTGCAGAACTACCCCATTGGCGGCCCAGATCGCTGGAGCATCGACCAGGACTTCATGACCATGCAAATGGTCGGGGTCAGACAAGAGATGCCCAACAGCGACAAGCGCAAAGCACGCATTGAGGTCGCCGATGCGGCCATTGATCGAGCTGCGGCAGAGCGTGGAGTCGAGCGCCTGAAGGTACGCCAGTCCACGGCGTTGGCCTGGATTAGCAGCTACTCGGTTGAGCGCAAAGATGCGCTGTTCCAGGACTTCTACAAAGAGAACCGCCTGCTGACCGATACCGTCCGGGCCCAGATTGCCGGTGGCCGCGCTCAACCCGCCGATGCGGTGACACCCAAGCAAGAAGCGGCTCAACTGGAGGAGCAACAGGACGATCTGGTTCGCCAGCGCGTGCAGGCCCGAGCGGCCCTCAAACGCTGGATAGGCTCCGCCGCCAACGACAAGCCTGTGGGCAGCTTGCCTCAATGGCCTGTCGATCCATCAAGCTACGCCCATAAACTGCAACACCATCCCGAGTTGGCGGCGTTTGCACCGATGACCCGTGAAGCGCAAGCCAAGGTTCGTGAAGCCGTGTCGGAGAAGCAGTCGGACTGGAGCTGGGAACTGGATTACCAGCGCCGTGGCCGTGAGTTTGGCGACATGGTAAGTGTGCAATTTTCCTGGGATCTACCGCTGTTTCCTGACTCTCGGCAAAATCCCAAAATCGCAGCCAAACAGGCTGAACTCAGTCAGCTTGAGGCTGAGCGCGATGCTCTGTCACGCGAGCACACTCAGCAACTGGAAAACGAACTGGCTGACTATGAGCGCTTGAATCGTGCGGTAAGTCGCAACCAGGAAAGCCTGTTGCCGCTGGCCAGGGAAAAGGTCGAACTCAGCATGGCCAGCTATAGCCGCGCGAGGTCAGGCGTATCGCCACGTAAATGTCGTAATTTCTCCGCGTGATTTTGGCGTTCTTAGCCTGGTCATAGCCCATCATATCGAGCCGGCTCAGCGTATCCTGATCCGAGATGTCCTCTTTCAGCGCTTTAAGGAAATCTACAACTGCGAAAGACCCTTCTCGGGAACTCTTCTCGAAAATGTTGTTGCTGAACCATTTGCTCCTGGTGCGGGTTTGTTTATTTTTGATTCTGTTTTTCTTCCACCCAAGATTCTCCAGGTCGACGTACACCAACGGCCTGGGAAAAAGATTTTCGACAAGGAAGTGAGACCTAAGAACCTTGAAACCATTGAGCATCACTCCCCGGAATGCTCGGTCGAAGACTTCAGCCTCAGTCCGGTAATCGTGTTCGGTAAAGTCTGCGAGGCTGAAATGCGATCCTTCGAAGAAGCGTTCCCCATGCTCCACTCGCTTGCGTGCGCACATCTGATTGATAAACGGGATCACAGACTTGAAGATATCCAGCACGGTATGGGGTTTGTAGCTTCTAGGCTTCTTGGTATGGCGAAGAGCTCCAGGGATCTCCAACACGCAAAGGATAGCGATCTTCAGTTCGAAAAGAATTGTGCTGTTCAGGCTCTCATAGATTCCGAAGTCGATCCGGGATCTTGAGCCCTGTATGTCCCTTGCCAAGACATGAGATTCACCGTTGAAGTCCCAGATCGTACTCTTCACAAGGCTCAACTTGCTGGCAGGAAGGTTCATCAGTGCGGCGAGCAACTCAAGTGCGTTCACTCCATCGTTGGAATGAGAGGTAGCCACAATGAGCTCATTGCCTAAATAGCCCAAGAACCGCTCACGCACCGCTTTGATTTTGTAAATGAGCGTATCGAATCCAAGGATCACAGGGACACGGCCTCAATCATTGGGTTAGTGACGATGTGCTCTGCCAACCGGCGCGCCTCCTCTAGTTGTTCCGCCGTGAACCCATGCTCGTAAGGCGTGAGGATGCTGTTCAGTACCTCCAGGTTTTCACGGATGACAGTGCCGTACGGCGTTTCTGCGACATTGCTGGTGGACATAATCGAAACGTAGTCCCACTGCATCGCAAATAGGTCTGGCAGGTTGGATACGGTGATGATGGAGTTACTGCATGACAAGCACTTGTTCAGCAGTGAGCACTTACTGCCTTTTTTGTAGCTCGGCAGCTTTGTGATTTCGTCAGGAGGATTTAGGACGTCCCTGCAACTGACCAAGCTTGTCCTAATGATCACCGGTGACGAACTTGCACCTGGGGCACTTGCCTTATGCCTGGTCGCCGGTTGAGCATCCTGGATGATCGTACCTTTGTGGATCTTGGTAAGAGCTTTGGAGTTGACCTCTCGAGCCGTCTTGTTGAACTCCAACTTATCGAGATAATTGATAGTGGTCTTGAGTGATCCGTGACCAAGAATCACCTGAATTTCCCTGATTGAGACGCCCTGCTCAACAAGATCCGCCACTAGACTAGGCCGGAGTCGAGAAGCCGAGATATTCAGATCCTCACCTCCTTCAGTTTTGAGCTTGTGATCCCTGGCCAACTGGTTCATCACATTGTTGATGACTGTGGAGTTTTCGAAGGACTTCACTTTCCTGAATTCGCTTTGCTTCTGGGACTCGTAAATGAATAGTCTTTCTATGGCAGGCCCTTCGGCGCGTTCCCGAATATGGCGAGTCAGATGAATGACCTCGCTGAAGATCTTCCTGACCTCGATGCTTTGTGCCCGCGTGAGCCACGTCCAGTCCGCGTACATGAGATCAAGGTGAAGAACCTTCCCTCCACCTGACCGCTCTTTCCAATAACGAAGATAAGGGCGCTGGGTCAGTTCGTGGCTCTCGACGAAGTCATCAATATCCAAGCTTTTGAGGGAGTCAGCGTTGAGTCCTGTAACCTGTGCCAGCCGAGTGATGTAAGGGGCAATTGTCCTAGATGTTACCTGGTAGATTACCCCCCAGCTGGCATACGTCTCAGTTACCCCAAGGCCGCCGATCCTCACTAATCGTGTGAAGCCTTGTTCGTACATATTCGGCGTATCAGCTGACGACTCGCTGATTGGTCTGCAGTTGAGTTTGTTCTCGAAGATCCAACGAGCGTTTTCCAAGGTGGCCATGCCTTTGACAAAGTGCCCATTCTCGTCCAACGGATCACTGCCTCCATGGAAGGCGACGTAGTCCTTCGCCAGCTCATTGGTCTGTCGCCTCTCCATGTCACAGGCTTGCTGGATCGCCGTTCTTGCAAACTTAGGGTAAGGGCGATACACATCGGTCTGCCGACCGGTGTCGAACCCCTGCACATCAATAAAAGATGTAAGGCCAAAGCCTCTAATCTTCACTGTGCGCTTTAACATTGAACGGACTGCCGACAAAACCCCACTAGCATAATTCGACGTCAGGGTGCCCGATTCCATTTGGTCGACAAGGTACTTCCTGAGTCGGGTTAAGTAGTGGGCCGTGACGTATTCACGAGGATCCTCACCTCCCTTGAATCCTACGTCGGTCAAGTGCATGGCCATCTGCCGGAAGCCTTCACTGTAGTTTTGCTGGCCGGATGAGGATTTCGACTTCATCGACGCGGCGGCGAACATATGCAGGAGCTTGCTGAAGGGTCGACCGGAGTTTTCCACCAGGTCTCCGAACTTCGAGAGCCCGACCAGCCTGAGCTCAGAGAGCGCCTTGGTAACAGAGTCTTTTGGAGTTGCTTCTTGTTTTTTCTGCCCGGCTTCAGCCGCTCGCTCTTTGCAGTTCTTGTAATCGGCATTGATTACGCCGAGCCTCGTCAGGTCAAGGAGGATCTCTTGGAAGGTTTGTTCAACGATGGGGAAATTGGCGCGAGCCTGTTTCAGGTTTTTCATACCGTCAACTTGGTAAAGGCTGGCTTTCGAGGAAATTGTTTTGCCGAACACTGGGGTGTTTTGCCTCTCTGTCTCACTCAGGTTTTCGTACCAGCAGAGAAGCTTGCGGCGCCACTCATTCGCGATTGAGGGGTGGTCGGGGATCACGATGTTTTCCTCGATCATTCGCTGGATGATTGAGTCGAGGATGTCTTCCCTAGTGTTGAAGGTGTTGCCGCTTGTTTGCAATTCCTTTAGGAGATACGTGTAAGCCGGACTCAGCTTTCCCCTCTGTGAAAGCTGCACATTCAAGAGAGATTGGCGGCTGCTTTTGATCTTTGTGGCCCAGTTCTGAATTGCCACGGTGATTTCGGATTCCAAACGTTTCGGGCGTCTGGCCTGGCTGGGGGGCTCGGCGTCAGTGTGAGCATGAGCCTCTGCTAGCTCATCGGGCGACTGATGAGTCGTGCTCATTTTGGCCTTCTTTGCGCATACAGGTGGGCACAGAGCAGCATGGGGGTTCCTCCCGGTTGGTAGCCAGAAATGAACACCATAGCGGAGCGCTGGTCAAGCAGGTTTTATTAAAAAATACATTGTAATCAATGACTTAAGAGTATGCTGTTGGCATACCCTTAAGATAAGCCGTTGTCCAATCAGGCTTTTTCGTCGTTATGTAGTGCCCAGCCGAGTCAGAAATTGCTGGGGAGTTTTTACGGGCGAAAGTCAGGGGCTACGGCGAGGTAGCTGGTAGGTCAAGTGATCTGTCCAGCTTGGAAAACTGTACTGGCGGGTGCGGTCTGAGATATCACTTTCGATCACCGGTTTTGATTCGTTTGGTCGTTCGCTCGCGCAGTACCTGCATCTCTCCACATTTGGTCTTAATGAGTGAGTCAGGCTTGCAGAGCTTTTGGTAGATGTCATGAGGGATCTGGGTGTAGCCCTCAGATGTCGTGGAGTGGCTGTGGCCATGCCCTATCGAAAGCATTCCGAGGCGCTCGAAATAATCCTTTCCCAGATCTGGGCTTGTGAGGAGGAGATACGCCGAGCCATGACGAAATTTGTGCGCCGAGATCTTTCGCTTGGTCTTCCCAGCCCTCTGGGCCCGCTTGCTTACACGCTCAAAAAGCTTTTCAACGCTCTTGGTGGTATAGGGCTTCCCATGTGAATTGAAAAACGCAGGCGTCTTACTTGGGTCTCTTATCCGCTGGCTATGTCGGTGGTAGAGCGGTGTTCTGTGATAGTTCTCGATGCGCTCCAGGGTTGTCCTACTGACGAGTGTTATCCTGGGCTTTTTTGCATTTTTTCTACCCTTGCTGCCCAAGATATGCAACGGACTGTAATCCGCATTCACCGGGATATTACTGTCAGCGGAAACATACTGGAGCTTCTGGTACTCAAGTGCATTGCGGATGTCCTGAAGCGTGATATGAGGCAGCTCAGACTCTCGAATGCCAGAGTCGTATATCAACTGCAGCATGCACCTTTCTCGTTCTGAGTGTGCATGCAAGATCAACTGTTCAAGCTCAAGCATGCTGCACGGTTGGACGATTGCTCTTGTGTGTGCCTTGCCAGGGCGAATCGGCCCGTGCTCATAAGGATTGTCAGTCCGGAGAGGTGGCTGATCGTTAAGGCTGATGCTCAGGTGGTTGCTGAACAAATGATGGTATGCAGCATCTCGACCCTGCACTGTCTTGGGGGCTAGGCCCGCAGCATCCAGACGACCCAAGTACACTTCGAGATTACCTAATCCGATACTCAGTAGAAGGTCGTCTCTGACGGTGGTCTCGTACTCAGGCTTTCTCCTCTGGTCATCTAGCAGGTACGAGATACGCCTTGCATAGGACACAACGGTTTTGTCTGCGAGTAAGGTGTTTCTGTAGTTCCGGCAAAGGTAGGAGGACACCAAGGGAAGAAGCTGTTCATCGTTACCGATCAGCGCGCACCCTGTCACTTTCACGCTTGGTTCACTGCCCTCTGGCTGAGCTAAGAACTGCTCACGGTATGGGCCGCTGGCGAGGATTGAATTGCTAAGGTCGAGCTCTCTTTCTCGTACAGCAACCACTTTCATGATCTGACGCCCCACTCATCAACTCAGGATGTTTGGTGTGGAGTATGACTCACGGATTAGATTCTGGATGGACTTGAGGCGAGTGCGCTTAGTGATTGTGCACTTCAGTGTAGGGGGGTAGAAATCACGGCTTCTGCCGCATGATCTGTCCCGATGACCAGTCCCTGGGCTGCACCGGCGATGGTGTACTGGGCAACCATGCGCATCCGCGCCTTGGTGTTGCCGAGTACGAAATCCACCGACACGGCGTGTTTTCCTTCGAAAGCAGCAACTTCATTAGCGAGCGATTTAACCGCAGGGCCAATGTTTACCGTGTGGCGTTCATCCGGATTGATGAAATCTACCGACGCCTGGGCGTCGTGTTCGTCGAACTGGGTTTCGTAAGGCAGGCGCACAGCGATGAACTTGTAGTTGTCATCACCGGTGCGAGTGCGCAATTCGCGCATGGCACGCTGGGCCAGCAGGCCGGCCGTCAGCG
>Ga0247812_10000331_pt1 | contig 37066 bp, 33 predicted proteins | sample UWRJL149409B1_FD_178011 | JGI IMG/M metagenome (GOLD analysis project Ga0247812, IMG submission 178011) | Plant litter microbial communities from Arlington Agricultural Research Station in Wisconsin, United States - UWRJ-L149-409B-1 | ecosystem: Environmental > Terrestrial > Plant litter >...
AGGTAAGGCACAGCAGGTCTGGCGCCAGGGACGCGGTGCAGATGTGCACGGCATCGTCGTACAGAATCTTGTCGTAGATCTCGTCGGAAAAAACCACCAGGTTGTGCTGGCGAGCCAGCTCCAGCATGCCCAGCAACACTTCTCTGGAGTACACCGCACCCGTCGGGTTGTTCGGGTTGATGATCACGAGCGCCTTTGTGTTTGGCGTGATCTTGGCCTTGATGTCCGCCAGGTCCGGCCACCAGTTGGCTTGCTCGTCGCACAGGTAGTGCACCGGGTTACCGCCGGAGAGGCTCACCGCAGCGGTCCAGAGTGGGTAATCCGGAGCCGGCACCAGCACTTCGTCGCCGTTGTTCAGCAGTGCCTGCATCGACATGACGATCAGCTCGGAAACGCCGTTACCCAGGTAGATGTCTTCGATACCGACGCCTTCTACCTGCTTTTGCTGGTAGTACTGCATGACGGCCTTGCGCGCGCTGAACAGCCCTTTGGAGTCACTGTAGCCCTGGGCGGTCGGCAGATTGCGGATCACGTCCTGAAGAATTTCGTCCGGCGCTTCGAAACCAAAAGGCGCCGGGTTGCCGATGTTCAGCTTGAGGATGCGATGGCCTTCCTCTTCCAGGCGTTTGGCGTGCTTGAGCACTGGGCCGCGAATGTCATAGCAGACGTTGGCGAGCTTGTTCGATTTGCTGACCTGCATGGCGATGTGTTCCCGAAAATGAACGATCCAGGCGGCTTGTGAACTACCGTACTGGGAATCCTGCGTATTCACACAGGCCTGACGCCTTGAGATGCAGCACCCATAAATCCGTTTGAATGCGCGTGGTCTGGCTGCCAGACTGGCGTTTGACGAGGCGCAATCATACGTGCCGCCCGATCCGTGGAAAAGGTACAGATCGGGCTTTTTCAGCTGCTGAGGTGTGACAATGGAAAAGTTGGAAAAAACCCTGGAAGAATGGAAGGCGATGCTCGACCCGGAGCAGTACAACGTTTGCCGTCTCAAGGGCACCGAACGTCCGTTTTCCGGCAAGTACAATGACAGCAAGGTAGACGGCGTCTATCACTGCATCTGCTGCAATGAGCCGCTGTTCGATTCGAAGACCAAATTCGACTCGGGCTGTGGCTGGCCGAGCTTTTACGCGCCCATCGGTGACAGCGCCATGGTCGAGATCCGAGATGTCAGCCACGGCATGATTCGCACCGAAGTGGTGTGCGGCAAATGCGATGCGCACCTGGGTCATGTGTTTCCGGATGGTCCACCGCCGACAGGCTTGCGCTACTGCATCAACTCGGTCTGTCTGGACCTCGTTCCCCGCAAATGATGCGAGCCCCTCAGGCTGCGATCTTTTGATCTTGTTTTAAAAAATCAAAAGATCGCAGCCTGCAGGCAGCTTCTGCCTGGACAGCCGTTTTCCAATCGACAAGATTGATTTATTGAATTGCACACAATTCAATTGCTGGCTATCTTTATTGCCCTACCCAGCAACCAGAGCTGCAGCGATGACCAACAACCTGTTAAGCATCCCTTGCACCACCATTACCGGTGAGCAAAAGACCCTGGCAGACTTCGCCGGCAAGGCGGTGTTGGTCGTCAACACGGCCAGCAAGTGCGGCTTCACCCCTCAATACAAGGGGCTTGAAGAACTGTGGCAAACCTACAAGGATCAAGGCCTGGTCGTGCTCGGGTTTCCCTGCAACCAGTTCGGTAAGCAGGAACCTGGCAATGAAGGGGCGATTTCCGAGTTCTGCGAGTTGAATTTCGGTGTCAGCTTTCCACTGTTCAAAAAGATCGAAGTCAACGGCGCAGGCGCCCATCCGTTGTTCGTGCAGCTGAAAAAACGCGCACCCGGCGTGCTGGGGTCCCAAGGCATCAAATGGAACTTCACCAAGTTCCTGATCGGCAAGGACGGCCAATTGGTCAAGCGCTTCGCTCCCGCGACCAAGCCGCAGGACTTGAGCCGCGAGATTGAAGCCTTGCTCAAATGAGTTCACTGCCGGTCGATTTCCTGAAGCTCGACAGCCAGGTCTGTTTCAAGCTGTATGCCGCGTCCCGGGCAGTGATCCGTGCCTACAAGCCGATGCTCGATCAGTTGGGGCTGACCTATCCGCAATACCTGGCGATGCTGGTGCTGTGGGAATGGCAGGAAACAGCGCCCGAGCAGCCGACCGTCAAGGCGCTGGGCGAACGCCTGGCCCTCGATTCCGGGACGCTGACACCGTTGCTCAAGCGTCTCGAGCAGCTGGAACTGGTTCAGCGTCAGCGTTCATCGCGCGATGAGCGTGAGGTGCACCTGAGTTTGTCTCCGGCAGGCAAGGCGTTGCGTGAACAGGTCGGGCCGCTCAAGGCCCGGCTGCTTTGCGACAGCGGTGTAGACCTGGACCGCCTGCACGACCTGCGCAATGGCCTTGATCACCTGCTGGAGCAAATCAAGGCGTTGTCGTAGCTGGCATCCACAGGTCCAGCAGCGCGGCCAGTTCTTCCCGGCGAAAAGGTTTGGCCAGGTAATCGCTCATACCCGCCGCGCGACAGCGCTCGCGTTCTTCGGACATGGCATTGGCGGTCAGGGCGACAATCGGCAATTGCGGCCAGCGTCCGCTACGACGAATTTGCCGACTGGCCTCGTACCCATCCATTACCGGCATGTTGCAATCCATCAGCACCAGATCGAAATCGCGCTGCTCCAACTGATCAAGGGCTTCAGCGCCATGAGCGGCGACGATGACCTCGCAGCCGAGTTTTACGAGCATGCCCTTGGCCACCAACTGATTGACCGGATTGTCCTCCACCAGCAGTACGCGCCCGCGTCGCAGGGGGGTGAGTGCTTCAAGTCGGGCATCGTTGAGGATGTTGATTTCCGGCTGCAACACCCGACGCAATGTCTGAAACAGGGCATTACGCGCCAATGGACGCGCTTGTTGCTGCAAGGGGGCGAGGGCGCTGACTTCTTCGATCGGCATGAAACTGCCGTAGGCCGTCACCAGCAGAATGGGTGCGGTGCAGGTGGGGCGCAGGACAAACAGGCATTCGGGGCAATCGGTGATGACAACATCAGGGTTCAGCCCCATCAGTGAGTCGTCGATTGAGCGCTGCTGATACTCGAGGCCCCAGACGGGCAATATGTTTTTCAGTAATTCGTTCAGACCACTGCTGGAAGCGGTAATGGCGATAACCTTTCCCTGCAACGTGACCGGTGGCAGCGCACGGGTATGGCAAGGCAGCGGCAGGTCCGCGCAGAACTGGCTGCCAAAACCCGCTTCCGAACTGATGGTGAGGCGACCGTGCATCGCCTCGCAAAGGTTGTAGGTCAGCGCAAGACCCAGTCCGGTACCGCCGAATTGCCGGGTAATGCCGGCGCCAGCCTGGGTGAATGGTTGGAAGATCTTCACCTGTGCGTCCTGGGGGATACCGATACCGGTGTCGCAGACTTCAATTCTGACGCCATCCCGAAAGGTCGAAAGACGGACATCGACACGTCCGAAACGGGTGAACTTGAGCGCATTCGACAGCAGGTTGCTGACGATCTGCCGGACCCGAGTCGGATCACCGAGTACCAACGCTGGAAAGTGCGGATCAATCAGACACGTCAGCTCCACGCTCGGTGCGGCATTCTGGGACAGCAGGTTGGCGGTGTCTTCGATCAGCGCGCCCAAATCGAACGGGATGTGCTCGAGTTCAAGCTGACCCGCGTCAAACTTCGACAGGTCCAGAATATCGTTGAGCAACTCCACCAGCACTTTGCCGGAATCGTGGGCGATCGACAGTTGTTGCTGTTGCTCGGCATTAAGCGGGCCATCCAGGGACAGCGCAATCATTCCCAGCAGGCCATTGAGCGGCGTGCGGATTTCGTGGCTCATGTTGGCCAGGAACACTGAGCGGGCCTCGGCCATGTCCAGTGCGGTGCGACGCGCGACTTCCAGCTCCTCGTTGGATTGGCTCAGTCGCGCGTTGATCGCCTTGAGCTCTGCGGTGCGAGCCGAAACGATGTTTTCCAGTTGAGCGAGGTAGTCGGTCAGGCGGTTTTCGGCGCTGCGGCGTTGCTCGATTTCGGTCGCGATGTTCTCGAACTGCTGGTTGGCCACTTTGACCAGCACTCCAATTTCATCGTTTTTATGCCCTGATGGATACTCCAGCCAGGTCGGTTCAACACTTCGCGGATCACGGCCACTGAGTTCTCGGATCACCCGCACCAGCGGTTTGGTGAGCATGACGTAGAACAGCGCCAGCAAGATGCCGGTCAGGAGGAGGCTGCGGGCGAAGCCGTTCAACAACGTCACTTCCGCCCGGCGCAAAAAACGGCTGCCGAAGGCGTACGTGTCGACGTCCAGACGCAGAGTTCCGAGGGATTCGGCCGGTAAATGGTCCAGGTACAAGCGGTCTTCAAATTGTCGCTTGGCACCGAACAGCGTGTCGCTGAGTACCCGATAACTGCTTTGCAGCCCCGGTCGCTTGACGTTGGCCAGCACTGTGCCGTTGTTGTCGGTCAATCGCGCGCCGATAATCGCGGGCGAGCGCAGCAGGCCCAGTGTCAGTTCTTGCGCGAGTTCCGCATCGATGTTGTAGGCGATGCGCGAAGCGGGGTTATGACTGATTTCCAGTAAAGTCTGGATTTCACGGTTGATGGAGGCGTCTTCGCTGGCATAATCGATGCCTATTTGCAGCAGGCTGAGCAGCGTACCCAGAATGAAACCCACCAGCACAGTAAGCTTGGCTTGCTTGTATGACAGCCGGTTGGTGAATTTGATATCCATGGGGTGTTGAGCCACTTTTCGTTTCCCTTCGCCGCTCTAGCATAGCCGACTATGCATGGATGCCGCTGTTGTCGCGAGAGTTCTCGCAAGCCTATGAACCAGGGCTGAACCGCAAACCGGACGCTGTGTTGGGTCGCTGTAACGCCATCATTACTGTGAACGAGCCCGAGGAGAAGACGTGGATTCCCGATTGAATGCTTTTCTTGAACGCGCCGATGCCGTTCTGGCCCGTATCGAGCCGCTGCTGCCGACCCCTCGGACAGCCATCGACTGGACAACCTGCCTCGCCGCGCGCTGGCAGCGGGAAGGGCGGAGCGGTTTCTTGCTGCCGCTTGAAGTCAGCCTCGATATGCGCTTGTCCGACCTCATCGGTGTCGACCGGCAACTGGAGCAGCTAGGGCGCAACACTCAACAATTTCTTGATGGCATGCCCGCCAACCATGCGCTGCTCTGGGGCTCGCGGGGCACTGGCAAGTCGTCGCTGGTCCGTGCGTTGCTGGCTGAGCACGCGAGTAACGGGCTGCGGCTGATCGAGATCGAACGTGATCATCTGGCAGACCTGCCTCGGGTGGTTGAACAGATTGGCAAGTTGCCCCAGCGCTTCGTGTTGTTCTGCGATGACCTGTCGTTCGAGTCGGGCGAGGGCGATTACCGCGTGCTCAAGAGCGTGCTCGACGGTTCCCTCGAGCAGGCGCCGGATAATGTCTTGCTGTATGCCACGTCCAACCGTCGCCATCTGGTGCCGGAAAAAGAAAGCGATAACGAAAACTGGAAGCGGGTCGATGGCGAACTGCATCCCAGTGAAGCCGTGGAAGACAAGATCGCGCTGTCGGATCGTTTCGGCCTCTGGTTGTCGTTTTATCCCTTTACCCAGGAACACTTCCTAAACGTTGTCGAGCACTGGATCGGGCAACTGGCCGACAAGGCCGGGCTCGCGTGGCAGCGCGACGAAGAGTTGGAGATTCTCGCCGTCCGCTGGGCCACGGGACGGGGCAATCGCAACGGCCGTTGCGCCTATCAATTTGCCCGTTATTGGGTCGGGCTCAAGCTGTTGGAGCACAAGGCATGATCGATTTACAACAAAGCGGCCAGGGGCTGGAAGGCTACGGCATGCTGCACGCGCAGCTGGAGTCGTTATTGGCGGATGAGCGGGACTTCATTGCCAACGCTGCGCAGTTCTCGGCGTTCCTGTTCAATCAGCTGGAAGATTTGAACTGGGCCGGTTTCTACCTTAATCGCAACGACGAGTTGGTACTGGGCCCGTTTCAGGGACAGATCGCCTGTGTGCGGATTCCATTCGGCCGGGGCGTGTGCGGCGCGGCTGCAGCGACGTTGCAGACGCAGCGGGTAGAAGATGTCCATGCGTTCCCAGGGCACATTGCTTGCGACAGCGCCTCGAACAGCGAATTGGTGGTGCCGCTGGTCAAGGATGGCCGATTGATCGGTGTGCTTGACCTCGACAGTCCAAAGCTTGCGCGTTTTACCGCCCAGGATCAGGCAGGCATCGAGCAGTTGGCTGCGATTTTCCTGCGCCTGACTGACTGCTGATCAGCTTTTCAAGCCTGCCTTTGCCAGCAGGCTTGCCTGATCCACGGCGTCGATCTGCCAGGGGTCGAGGAATTGGTCGGCGTAGCGCAGATATATTTCGGCAGTGATAAACAGCTCGAACAACTGCGGATCGATGTGAGCGTCACGGCACATCATTGCCATGATGCTCAACGCTTCGCTCAAGGACTTGGCCTTTTTATAAGGGCGATCGGCAGCGGTCAGGGCTTCGAAAATATCGGCAATCGCCATCATCCGAGCCGGCAGGCTCATTTCTTCGCGCTTCAACTGTTTGGGATAGCCTGTGCCGTCCATTTTCTCGTGGTGACCGCCCGCGATCTCCGCCACGTTGCCGAGGTGACCAGGGAAGGGCAGGTGGCTGAGCATCAGGATCGTCTGCACCATGTGATGATTGATGATGTAACGCTCCTCGCGGGTCAGCGTGCCTCGGGCAATGCTCAGATTGTAGAGTTCGCCCCGGTTGTACTTGTAAGGCGGCACATCGAGCTTGAACCCCCACGGATTGTCCGGGGGGATCAATTCGCTGTCGGCGCGTTCGAGCAGGTGCTCGGGCTTGTCCGCCAGCAACGGTTCGCTGACCGGCAGGCTCGGTGCCGGCGTTCGTGCCTGTCGCCGGTTTTCCTCCCAGGAAACCCCCAGCCGATCATCCAGCGTTCTCGTCCAGTTGCGTTGCGCCACTTTGCCAAGCCGTTGCAGATCCGCTTCTGCCATCGCCTCACCGCCCAGGTTGCAGCGGGCAACAAATGCAAAATCATCATCCAGCGCCGCCAGACTCGCATCGCGCAGCTTGGCCAGTTGTTGCTCGTCTCCGCCCATGGCCATGGCTTGCCAGTAACTGATCCAGGCATCGCGCTTGAGCACTTCGAAACGGGTGCGAATTTCGTGGATTCGGTCGTTCAGGGTTTCCAGTTTCGTCGCTTTATCCACCACATATTCCGGCGTGGTGACCTTGCCGCAGTCATGCAGCCAAGCGGCGATGTGCAGCGCCTCCCATTCATCCTCACTCGGTTGATAGTCGCTGAACGCCGGTGCCTCGCTGGCAGCCGCCGCATGAGCAAGCATCAGGGTCAGTGCCGGCACCCTCTGGCAGTGTCCGCCGGTGTAAGGGCTCTTGGCGTCGATCGCGCCGGCCAATAGCTGGATAAATGAGTCCAGCAGTTGTTTTTGCCTGGTTTGCAGGCGTTGGCTTTCAATGCATACCGCCGCCGCACCGGAAACGGCCTGAAGAAACGCGATGCGGTCCGGGCGAAGCTTTTCCAGATCGCTCTGGTTGCCACTGTCTGCCAACAACAGGATGAGCAAGCCGACGGTTTCGTTGTGACGGTTGTGCAGCCGAATGCCGATCAGATGTACCCGAGGGCATTCCATCGCCAGTAGCACCTTGCTCAGATCACCGGCTTCTTCGTAACCAAGGCTGGTCACGAGAGTGTTGGCCTTGGCGAGTTGCCGTAGCCATGCGGGGCTTTGTAAAGACTGGGGATCGTGTCCCTGAATACCGAAGGATGGCAACGCCTGCGAGGTATCGTTGATGACCAGTCCGTGGGGCTCGAGTCGATCGCCTTCGTTCTCCCGCAGGTAGATCAAGCCGGCCTGGGCCTGACCGATTTTCACCGTCTCGAACAGCACCCGCTGCAACAACGGCGCGAAGCGGGTCTCGGCGCTGAGGCTATCGGTGATCTGGAAGAAGCTCGACAAGGTGTCTTTCATGCGCGCCATCGACACACTCAACTGGTCCACCTCAAGGACCGGAGAGCCCTTGCCGGCAGGAAAGTTGAAGTCGAAACTGCGGATGGCATCGGCTTCCTGCACCAGCGCACGCAGGGGTTTGACCAGAACTCTTGAGGTGAGCCAGCCCAGCGGCAGGCATAACAGCAGCGTGGCCAGGGTCACCAGCGCGCCTTGCCAGCGCATGCGATAAGCATCCACGAGCAGCTCGTCCTCGGGCACCAGCAAGGCCAGTTGCAATCCTTCGGGGCCTCCTTCCTGCATGCTGCTGCGCGCTGCAATCCATTGCCGTCCAGCGACGTCCAGCCGGTTGCCTCTGGAGGGATTGTTGAGCAATGCGCCGAGGCTGGGGCTTAAATCCGCTGCTTTGATCAAATGCGCGGTTTGATCATTGGTGATTAATCTGCTGCTGTCGGGGTACGCAATGGCGTTGCCTTCGGCGTCGAATAGCACGATTTCAGTGCTGGGCGTCACGACATGCTTGGCCAGGGTCGCCGACAGTTCGGCCAGGGTCAGGTCCGCTCCCAAGACTGCGTTTTCACCACTGCGCAACGCCAGCGTGGTGCCGATATTGTGCGTGGAGAAGAAAATATAGGGTTTGGTGGTGATCTGTTCCTGGCCGGCGAGAGCGCTGGAAAACCAGCCGCGGGTTCGCGGGTCGTAAGACTCTTCAGGATTGTCCTGACGGGAGATGAGTTTGAGGTCCAGATCGAAAAACAGCGACTGGGAGCGGGCCTGGCTGTCAGTCAGGTGTCGCTCAATGCTCCATACCTGAAACGCCGCGGCCTCTGGCGCCTTGATGAGCGCTTTGAGGTCGGGTGCGCGCAGAGGGCGCACCATAAAGAAATCACCGTTGGCATAGCCTAAATACAGCGACGCCAGGTTTGGGTTGTCCTTGAGCGACTGGCTGAAAGGCTTGAGCAATGCCAGGCGCTGCCCAAGATCGGCCGTCTGGGTCGCCGGGTTGTCCGCCAGCAGACTTAACAAATGGCGGATGGGTTGATACGTGGTACTCAGATCCGTGCGAACGTCTTGCTCGATACGTTCGAATAGCCTTTCACTGCTCGAAAGAATGATCTGAGTGGTTTGGTGGTAATTGAAAAGGCCAAGCACCACGCCTGTGAGCAGTAGGAGGAACGTGAACATCACGCTGATATGGACATGCAGGGGGAATCGTCGCGGGTCCGGGCGCAGTGGGCTGGGCATTGCCAATCTCTCCAAAAGGTTTAACTCACTGCTCAGCGTCCAAGCATAGTTAACGCTCCACCATTGTGCTGTTGTCGTGCTGCCTTATTTGGTGTTGCAACGCCTGGTCAAGTTCGAGCATGGCGCGCTCCATCGCCAGGATGCAATCGGTCACTACGTCAGGTTGAAAGGCTTGATGAATGGCTTCTTCCAGCGATTCGCAGCTGTCGATCAGGCGCGTAGCCTGGACAATTCGGGCGGCGCCCTTGATTTTGTGGGCGATATCGAGAAATGACTGAAGGTCACCGGACCGGGTTAAACCCAGCAATTCTTCTCGGTCGAGGCGATTGCTCCTGAGCAGTTCAGTCAGTAATCGCAAGCTCATCGCAGGGTTGCCCCCCGTCAGTTGCTGCAGCCCTTCGATACTGAACGCTGCACTGCTAAACGCGGGACTGATGCCTTCGACCCATTGGCTCAATGCCGTCAGTGTCAGCGGCTTGAACAGGCAATCGTCCATACCGGCCTGTTTGCAGCGTTCAATTTCTTCCGGCTGTGCGTTGGCGGTAAATCCCAGAACGATGACGGGCGAGCGGTGCGCGCGCTGTTCTTCGCGGCGGATGGCGCGGACCAGCTCGTAACCGTTCATGACTGGCATGTTGCAATCGGCGATGACCAGGTCGAAAGGCTCGGACTTCCATGCTTCGAGCGCTGCTTCACCATCCTCTGCGACGCTGAAACGGTGCCCCAGCGCCGGAGTTCATTAAAAATGAAACTATGCTTGCGTGTAATCAAAGAGTTGTCGCGAATGTGTCGTCAGAAATGGAATGGAAAATTCGATAAATGTGGAATTAAGTGGACATTAGTTCAATAAATTTAAAAAATGTTATTTTTGGGAGTAGGGGCGGGACTTAGAGGGGAAGGTTAAATCTCGACGAGAGTTTGTGAGCCTTTTGCGGAAGGTATGGTGATGTGCTTCAATTTATCCTTTCTTACCAGTTCTATAACCACCCCTTCTGAAATATTCAAGAATTTGGCGGCCTCTTGGCATGACATGTATTTTTTCAAATGTGCTTCCATAAAAGGAACGCTGTCTATGGAAACGAATCGGACTCTATAAATGTCCATTTTTTCGATCAGATGCGATCTAATGAAACGAGTATTGAGAAGCCGCTGGTGGGTGTTGAGTGATTTTGCTACTTACTTCATCGTGATATTTAGCGCCAGCCACCGTTGGAGATTTGATCGATGGAGTGGCGAGAACTCTTTCGAGGGAGTATTGCATTCGCAGTATGTTTTAAGGATATGATACAGAACGGTGAGATTGATGCCGAATTGCTCTGCTATGATTTTTTGCTCTTGGATGATGGGCGAACGTCCACTTTTTTTTAGTGTGAAATTTTTCAGTGTTTTTTTTATTCGGGCGAGGTTTACACTGCTTCTAAGGTAAATGGCGGGTTCTTTAATATGGCGGTCGTAAGCTTGTATCAACCGGAGGTGGTTGCTTAATCTATTAAGAGTTCTTCTGGGTATTTTGACCAAGTCAGATATTTCACTATAGAAAACGAATTGAGATCTGAACTCTTCAATTGATTTATTAGGAATGCAGTACACTCGATCGTCGATGATCGTGTTGGGAAAAAAACCTCGTTTGACAGCGGCTGCCATCGATGTTGTTGTGGTGTTGAGCGAAGCAGCCGCGTCCCGAAGATTACTGTGATCTTTTGGATGGTGCGGGATGAAGTGCCAGCGGCCAGGGTCCAGCGCTGCTTGAACGACTAAACACAAATTCTGATCGCTGTACGTGATAGAATTTTGACCTGGAAGATGTTCGCTGTGGATCGCCATTTCAGCAATCAAAGCTCGGGTGCGTAGTGTGCCTGCGTCAAAGGCGTATTTCAATTGACGGAACGAAAGCGTGATTGCGCTGCAACAGTTTTCTTTTTCACAGAGAGCGGGAGGACTGTTGTTTTTTATTAGATAGTCGATTGCATACTGCCTAAGGTTTGGTTCTTCGATCGTTGTCCAGATTGACTGAAACACACTAATAGGAAGTTGGCGGTAGGTGCTGAAGTCAGCTTGAATGGCATTCTGAATCTGCGCGTAAAATAGCTCAAGGGGCGCAATTTCTATGTTGTAAGGCTCAGCAAGCTTGGTTTTTTTCGCTTCATTGAGAAAATAATTGTTGATTAATCTGCCGGCGTCCAGGACTCCAAAGCTCGAGGGTATAACCATCTGGTGCTTGTGAACGTAAGGTAAAATCTCTGCCTCTGCCAAGTTGAACCCACAATCGCAGGTAAAGCCACAGATTTTTTTCCACTCATTGATTCGACCGCAATTCGGGCAAAACCGCGTCAGCAGCACATTGTGTGCTGGGCAAAAATCAAAAAACACGAAATCTTGCGGATCTCTCGTATAACCCAATTTAAGACACACTGGACACGAAAAAAACTTTCCTCTTAAAGACCTTGTGGACACATCATGATTATGTACTTTTATATTGCATCCGCGCATACATTGTTGTGGTGGCAGTAAGTAAAAAATTTCGCGTAAATCGTCTGTCAGACACGGTGCTTCCGAGCACAAATGATCTAACAGCGGTTCATCCCTGAGCCGAAGGTCGCGCGCGCCCGGAGAAATGGATACGCCCAAGGTTCTGCACATGTCACACACGTTCTGATAGCCGTTGCGTTTCGCGGTGCGTATAATAACACTCGTCGGACTTTCCAAGTAAAATGGACGTGCGACGAAGGACAGTAGGTTCATTTGCTGATCGCCTGGGTAACCTGTTCACAGCTTATCAAAAATGGATTTCTAGATTTATCAATTCGTTCTGGAAGTTCTAATATCTCGATCGAACTTGAAAAATCCTGATTGTTTAACACCCCGTCTCCTCGGATCAGTGCCTGTTTGAATGCTCCATGTAACACGCGACGGATACAGCGCATGTTGCCGCCACTGGCCATATAAAGTGCGGCGGACATATGTTCATCCCCCAGGAACAACTCTGAATGGAGATTCCCCAGCTTGACGATTTCTGCCGAAAATAAGGCCAGGATGGTCCTAAATTCGGAATGCGGGTCAGCGCTGTAGGTGAGGGGGAACAAGTTAATACGGTACGGATAACGGGCTGAAAGCTGTGTCAGTGGTGTGATGATTACGTCTTTGGTAGGTAATCCTGACAGCAAAAAGGTAATTTGACTTTGATTTAACATGTATTTAATCCAGTTGCACGTTTCTGCTTTGGTTTTTTCAGCACCTTTCTCGGCGAAGTTCTGAAACTCATCTAGTATGACCAATTGGGTTTCGCGGGATTTTAGTGTTGCCAGGATCTGTTGTTCGAGGGATCGCTTTGTTCCTCCAGTCGATACATTAAGCTTGTCAAGAATGGCGATCGCCACTGAGTTTATGGTAGGGCGCGAAGGTAATTCCAGATAGAGGCAGGGTAAAGTGGTAAGCCAGCCTTCGGCCTTTACCAGCGGGGTAGGGGGACCTAAAAGTTGTACCAAACGATTACAAACACTGGATTTTCCAAGCCCGCTCTCACCCATTAGCATTGGGCAGGAGGGCTCACCGCATTCAATGGTGGTCTGCATGCTCGTCATGATGCTATCAATCGCATGCTGGTATTGAGAGTGCAGTATCGTGAACTCGCTAAATTTTTTTAGCGTGGGGGTAATGTCCACATCATTGATCCTCGATGTAAACCGATTTTATGCTCCCGCTGGGAGGGAGTAGAGGGGAGTTGGTTGCGGCGCTTATTTTTGCTGGGACGAAAGTCGCTTTACCCTTGGTTTTCACCAGCTTCTTGGCGATCTTGCGCCGTTCTTGTGCCTGGCTTTTTTTCCGCAGATGGAATTCCTTTTCAATTTGCTGGATGTTCTGACGAATGCGCAAAAGCGCTACACATCCCGCGTCGCATGAAAATTTAGCCTCCTCAACTTTAATTTCGCCCATCACCAATTTATGTTCATACAAGCTCAATCCCGTCTGATATTGGGGCTCGCGGGCGTCGGCAGGAATTAGTTGATAGGGTCTGTCAGGATGGTGCACCCACACCTGACCCAGGTCCGCGATGTCGTAAAGGAGGACTGCCTTCTGACCCGGTTTCAACTCCTTCTCGATTTCAGGTAAGCCCGGACCGCTCCACTGCAAGTGATCAAAACCGATGATACCGTGATGGATCCTGCGGCGTTGTGTCGAGCGAAGCGCCGCGTCGAGATCCTGTTTTGAGTATTTTTCCGGTGGCAGTTGCTGGGCCATGGCTTTGGCCCAGCGGGCATTAGGCGACAGGTTGGTACGTCCACGCCGGAGCGGGTGATTGTGGTAGACATTTTCTAGCCAGTCAGTAAAGGCCACCTGCAGTTGCTCTATGGTTAGGCATGCGTGCGCTGCGGAGTTGTAGCTGCCGCAAGCGCCGGGATTGGAAAAGGTGGTGCCTGGCAACGAATGTATGAAGGTATTAAAAGTAGGAAGAAAACCTTCGATGTGCGGGCGGGCATCGGGCGTACCGGGTGGTGGTAAAATCAGCTGAATGCCCAGGGTTTTGGCGACAGTTTTAACATTAATGTTGTTGTTTTCGCTCCCACGATCGCCGGTGAGTGTAACGAGCTTGCCTCGCTCCAACTCTTCGCCGGGCACGGCCTGCAGGGACATTCGCAAACATTTCAGGGTTTTTCCGGCGCAAGGCGGCATCAGGGAAAGGTCGTGCCCGATGATTTTGCCGCTCTTGATTTCAATGATTCCCTGAAAGTGGGCCACTTTGCCCAACAAACTGCCGTCACCAGCGACGATCATGATATCGCACGGCGTTTGACAGTCGATTTCACCCTGTTCCAGTAAGTACTCAGGTTCTTGCCAGGCCGGCCCGAATTTGTTGTTTTGTTCCGCCGCTTTGGCGCCCAAGCGCTTTTTATCTGTTCGATAGTGACACTGCCGTTTGATCTCGCGGCGCACGGTGCTGAGGGAAGGCACGGGCAACAGGCGGCCATTGATGCTGCGCCGAACAATATTGTCCTGTGTGATTTGTCCTTTAATCCACTGATGAACGATTGCAATAGTGTTTTTTTGCTCACTGTTGTACGACTCGTTGATGAAACGCAGAATCACGCTTCGCACGGCTTCGAGGGTAATTTTTCCACGAGGGCGATGACTTTGCTGCTTGAGCAAGGACCAGGGTGACCAGTTGCCCTGTTTGCACAATGCCGTCCATCGCCAAAGCGTGGTGAAACTAGGTGCTTTGGTTTCACCGCGTTTGGCCGCGAGTGACTTCAGCTCCTCGACGCAGGCATCATGGGGTAATGCCCCTTGAAAAGTTTTTCGGATGGCCATGACGAAAAAGTGTTTGCGGTGGGCACGGATGACTTCGGGGTCGGTCGAGTTCACAAACCGCGCTGCGGCAGAGATTTCGATTGGCGGGCACTCAGCCAGCATAATCTGCTTTTTCAGCAACAGGCTGTCCAGATCATCGGGCGTGAGAAACAGTGTGCGGGTACCGTTAGCATCGCGGAAGGAAATGAGTTCGCTCGTAATGTTGATGACTTCGTACAACCGGCCGTCCATCAGGTACCGTCCGCCAACGCCGGGTGGCGGTACCTCTACGGTTTTCACAAAAGCCTCTGTTGAATGAGCGACTTCCGGTTCAGGGGTTGGCTCAAATTGGTGATGAGTTCACCCCGAAACAACCCGCGATAGATGGCCCTGAGACTCGGAGGGTAAGCACTGTTCAGCAGCTCACCCAGTGTGAAACACGATTTGTAGTGGACCAGGAAATCGAGAAGGTAGGCTTGCTCGCGGGCGCTGATCCGGAACCCTTGAAAGTAGAGGTAACGTAGATTGGCAAATAAGTGGGGGGGCATTAACTGCTGTTTGTCCACACGTCGCCATTCTATCTGCCACACCGGACAGTGAGTCGCAAAACTGTCCAACTTGAATCGGGTGAGATCCTTCAATTGGTGGAAGTCTGGTTTGACCTCAGTGAAGTGATGTGCCGATTGTTCGCGCAGGACAAAAAAATCGGGGGTGTAGCGCATCGTTCCCTTTTCCGTTGCCCATGTGAAAGTATAGGGTTGGGGGTAGTAGGCGATGACATCGCGATCCCACTCCAGCCAGATACAATACGCCGCCTCCACAGACCCTTCGCAGAGCACGACCCGGCTGTTTTTCAGAGAAGGGAAAAAAATCGTATAGTAACCCGGCTGTCCGCGATGAAGGTCGCGCACCGGCTCACGATCGCCTGCCAGCCACTCCTGTTCATTCCACAAGATCCGTATCTCCAACCATCAACAGTGGTAACCGAACACCAGGACGAGCAGTCCGTCACTCAATTCGGTCAACGGTTGTGCGGCTGCTGGAAGTCAGCGCAATGTCGGCTGCTCGCCGATGGGGGCTTAACCAGGCGCCGGCTAAGGGGCGCCGATATTACAATCCGTTTAATAGAAAAGCGCAGGATGTAATTGCTGTAAGGGCATAGGCTTAACATCAGTCCCAAGCGTTCGAGCAGCGCCAGAATTTGCGTCTGAAGAGGCTTTGACGATGTGATGCGGATGAACTCATCCAGTAGGATCATCTGCACGCGGTCCCCAGGGCTGCAGTGTGGTCGGTTATTTAGACCGTCGTAGGGGCCTGAGAAAAATGTTGTGCAACGGCCTTGGCGCTCCACTACGGCTTTGCGCAGAGGCCCAGATTTATCCGCTAGGTTGCGCGGGGTGGGCGGTGGCCTCTGCGCGTGTTCCACCCGCTGAGCCGTCGATACGGACCAGGACTCACAATGTTCCTTCTGCTCGCAAGCAGTTAGGTATGGCCGGTAGCGCAAGTCTGTTTGACTCAAGCGCCGAAGTGTCGACGGCGTGATCTTTATTAGATCCTGCTGCTGGATCATCTGGCACGCTTCGTCTCTAGTGAATGACAAATGCTGTCCGTCCAGCAGATCTTTCAGGCGCAGGCTGGTCGGTGTTAGGCATATCGTCTTATATAAGCGGCCGCCGACGTAATACATCGCGTGCGCGTGGAGGGCGTTGAACCTGTGCATTTGGCGTCTCCTGAGAATTGACGAGCGAGCCTTCCACGGGACAGACTGCCCGCATCACAGGGATACAGCGCCCTGCCGTTTTGGTTTGTCGCCAAATACTTCAAACAGTTGCCCCTAACTGAAAAGATCTTGTCTGACGATTTGGCGCTTTGCTAGTAGTTGAAAGTTGTCAACGATACAGGTAGCTTGCTAATGAATCTTGCCCGCTACGTGTTTGAGAAACACCCTAAGCTAAAGATTTTCAATGCATTATTTGGCGTTACAGCGGCGGTAGCGTTATGAGGAATAACGTTGTGAACCTCCGACCTCCGGGCGCAACCGGATTATGCGGTTTATCTACACGCTGACTGTGGACGCGACGTATACTTGCCTATCGCTCTGGCGGGATGCGTCCTAGCGTTATGCAAGAACCTCATACGCGTTCACGTACTGGCCGTGCCGACGGTCAGCCCGGTCGGTTGTCCGCCGGGTGGCCGACTAAGAGCGCGCCTATCTTCCCTGCTCAACAAACCTCAGAACCACACTCGTCCCATTACTAATTGCTTGACTCTGCTTATTTCCAAGTCGGGTTTTGCCGTTATTTGAAATGGGCTAGTGCTCACCGTTGAAATTGATGTGGCTCGAAGTCCGTCTAGTCGAAGAGGCTTGAAGCATCGAGAATTCTGCGTGCGTGCGTGCGTGCGTGCGTTCGCGAGCGTTGGGACTCGAACGCGCCTGCGATTGTTGCCAGCAGTGCGGGGCGGCGATGACCGCTCGAGCCATGCCTTCACTCATTGTTCACTCCCTTGGTACAGCTCTGGCGAAAATAATATGTGAAGGCAATGGGTCGATTATCCCCTTTTATGTAACTAATCCAAGGTACGCGTTTTCCCTTGTGAAAAAAGTTATAAAGGTCTAGAACGGGTAGTTCAGGGCGTTTAGCTTCTGTGTATCTTTCATTCCAAAATGCCACTACTGATTGCTGCGTTGTTTGAAGTCGACAAAGCTGTTCAATAAACTGAACGTCTTCAGGAGGTTTTGATGGCTATTCGTCTTCGTCAAATTACCCATCAATTACTGGCGATTATATTTTTCAATCACGTAGTCCTGGCAGCTAATTGCGGCAGACGGCCAGTAGAAGTGGAACGCTGGGGCGAGGCTTTTGAAGCGGATACATTGGGCATCACACGAGATGAGCCAAATGGCAAATGGAAACGCTTTCTTCGCGGAGTTTTCCCTGACGATCCGCTGCGCGCTGCCTTGGTGCGTAGGTTTCCACTATTGTCAGAAGTGCTGGGTAACCCGCTGTGGTCGGTATTGCGGCTGCTAGCAGATGGCAGCGCTAGGTATGAGACGCTAGTGGAGCAGTTAAGGTTGGACGGCAAGCCGCTGCAGCGGCGACACCTCAAACGGTTGCAGCGCTGCCTATCCACCGCCGATTGGCGTGATCTGGTTTTCTTGCTGGTGATACTGGGCAGTCGTTCGCCTTCCTATCTTTATGCACGCGAGTTTGTGCAGAAACGCTTCTTAGTATTTGTGCTCATACTGTGCGTACAGCCTGAATTCGCTGGCGCAGAAGAGCGGCTTTACCAAGTGCTTGATCATCATTTCCGCGCAGGGCGATTGGCGCATGTGAAAGATTGGCCAGCCACCGCCAGTGAGTTCATGCATGACGTGGAGGGGTTGCATAAGTTACCGCGCATATTGATGCAATTGGTGGACATTGACGTGCCGTCTGAGGAAGTATGTTTTGCTTTCCTATGGGCAGATGCCGAAGGATTTGGGTGGCTGCAACACGGGTACGGCTTTAACCGGGACGCCGGCTGGCGGCGGCGGATCCTGAGCCGTAAAGAAAAGCAGGTCATGTATCCGCCTATCATCATGCACATTGAGGGCATTTAGTAAGACCGCGAGAGCCTGCCCTTAACGAGATGAAAGCGCCGCTTATTTCACGCAGAGACTCGGCCGTGAAGATGGACTTCAGCTTGAAGTTGAACTTGAGCTCTCAAGGAAGTTGAAGGGGGGCACTTTTCAGTTTGCGGTGGTGAGCGATATTGAAATCACCAGGCTGCCGGCAGTAAGCTCCGTAACCCGTTCAGTTTGGACCTCGACCGCCGTATCCTTCACAAGCATCTGCAGTTATGCGCTTTACGGTGTTTGTGCTAGTAACTTGCACTGATAGTTTCTCTGGTTGAATAGTCGCTATTCAAATTTTTTCCTTACGAATTTGTCAACTAACGCCAAGTTGAGTCGGGAGCATAGTTATACTTGTTCCCCAGACAGATCGGCCTGGAGTATACGAGTATGCCTGCGGTGTTAGGGGCTGCCTTTCCCGTGGTGTCACAGGTATTTTAAATAACCTATTCCTCTTAATATACCTGCCTCCGGTTCCCGCTTTCAAAATAGGCGGTGCACTCCGCCGGCAGCTAAATAGTTGTCACCTCAAATCGGATTTAAGCGAGTCAACAATCCGTGCAGCTGGGCCAGTTCGCGCGCCATATTGCGCAGGTTTCGGCGATCCTGACGACGTTCAAGGAGGTAGCGGTGGGCACGCTCGCGCAATGCGGATGCGTCAATTTCCACCATCTTCTGGCTGTCCTGGGCCGATTCCACGGCTGCGGCAAGCTGCTTACATTTTGCGCTTTGCTGCTGCAGCGTCTGGCCCAGGCTGCGCAGCTCCTGATGACGGGCCTGCTGTTCGGCGCTCAACCGTTCCAAATCCCGGTATACCTGCGCAAGTTCTTCCTGTTTAGCCGTTAAGCGGTCCAGCGCGCGTCGCAGTTCCTGTTGCAACTGTTGTAGGTGAGCATCATGCCGAGTCAGTTCATCTTGGCGTTGTTGCACGTGTTGGTCACGGTAGTGTTCTAACGCTGCCCGCGCATGGCTGTGCTTGTCCTCCAGTGAAAGGATCTGATGGCCTCGTTCCTCCAGCAATTGCAGTTGCCGTACCTCGACCTCGCGCAGACGTTGCAGGTTGCCTTCCAAATGTCGCAGACGTTCCTGCAACTGTTGCTCTCGGGTATTCGCCGCCTGGCGCTCCTTTAGAACTAACTGGTACGCCCTATTTAGTTCTTCGTAACGTGCCTGATCGACCTCACGCTGGTGCTGGAATGTCGCATGCTGGCGCTCCAGACGGGCGCGGTCCGCGGCGACCGCGGCCTGCGCGTCGGTGGCCAGACGCTGGGCTAGACTTCCTATAAACGCCTGCAACTCTTCATCTAATTCTACCTTCGGCGGGTGCGGCTCGGCCGCAGCTAGCTCCCGAAGGTAACGGCTGATCGTAGTTTTCGAGCCGGTGTGGCCCAGTTCTGCGCGCACCGCCTCGATGCTTGGCGCCAAGTTTCGCGCCAATAACGAATCGCGGGCTCCCTGAACCAGAGCTTTATTGATCCCAGCACGGGCCATGGCGTCATTCCAACAATTTCATACCGATTACACAGTATGGAATTACAGGTGTAATGCCGTAAAACTTTCGGAATTGTTTCAGACGGACTGACATTTGAGAAGGAAGACTTATCAAAGGTCATAACGGTGCGTAGCCGTTGGTCTGCTGTAACGGTTGTTTTAGAGGGCTGCCACATGATTTCCCCGGTTGAACGCTATGTATCGGCCAGCAAACGGCCAAATACCCAGCGCAGCTATGCCAGCGCACTGAAGCATTTCGAGCAGCACTGGGGTGGCCTGCTACCCGCGTCGACCGCACAGGTTGCGGCGTACCTGGCGGCCTACGCTGACACGCTGTCACCAAACACCTTGCAGGTGCGCCTGGCCGCGTTGGCCCAGTGGCATTTGGCTCAGGGCTTTGTCGATCCGACCAAAGATCCGTTGATTCGCCAGGTGCTCAAGGGCATTCGGACTCTCCATCCGAGCCAAGAAACTCAGGCCGAGCCGCTGCCGCTGCGCACCTTGGAGAGCTGCATCGCCTGGCTTGAGGCCGAAGCCGCGCAAGCCGCGGAGGCTGGTAATGCGGGACGCCTGCTGCGCTGTCAGCGCGATCGTGCCCTGATCCTCCTGGGTTTCTGGCGGGCCTTTCGAAGCGAGGAACTGTGCCGTCTGGAGGTGCCATTCATTCAGGCGCGCCGGGACGAAGGCATGACCATTTTCCTGCCTAGGAGCAAGGCGGACCGTGACAACTTGGGTCGAACCTTTAGCACGCCCGCGCTGAAGCGGCTATGCCCAGTGAACGCGTACTCGGACTGGATCAGCACCGCGGGCGTCAGCGATGGTCCGGTGTTTCGTGGCATCGACCGCTGGGGGCAGCTCTCGGCGCAGGCACTGCACCCCTACAGCATCGGGCACATTTTGCGGCACACCTTGATCCGTTCAGGCGGGGAGGGCGAGCTGTACAGCAGTCACTCCCTGCGCCGCGGATTTGCCACCTGGGCCAGCGCCAGTGGTTGGGACCAGAAATCGTTGATGAGTTACGTCGGCTGGCGCGATGCCAAGTCGGCGTTGCGTTACATTGAAGCGCGTCCGGATTTTTCCAGCCTTTAGCGCTCTTCAGCGCCAGCGTCGGTAACGGTGTATCGATATCCCCGCATGTGAATGGGGCTTGATCTACCAAAGTGTAGGTGGCCGCCGGCGAGGCCTTTGGTGGCTGGAGGCGTGGAACCTGTGAGTCAAAATGACTGTGTAATGACGATTTCGTTCTGAGCTATGACCTACGTTGTTACGGGTGTACAACATCATTCATTAATCGCGAATACAGCAAGTTGTCAGGTTTGAGAAAGCAAGATTCTCAAACCTCATTGTTGTTGCTGAGCGCGCGATACGCCCGAGCATAGGTGAAGTGATTTCCGCTTATTGATGGCTTCGGTTGAGGGTGGCGAAGAGCCGAACGATGCAGGCCTTTGTCACTGTGGATTGGACCAAGCAGCGGCGGCATGAGCCGGTGGTCGTGCCGCTGTACGGACGAGAATTACTGACGTAAGTTTATGCAGGACGAGTTTGTGTCGCGCCCCGTGGGTGCATAAGAGATCTGTTATGAAAGGACGGCGAAAGGTCAAAACGTGCAAATGGTTATCCAAAGCTCCAAGCGTGGTTGAGGCGCAGCATCTGATCGCCTGCAGATCAAAGAAAGTCGCGCATAGATTTCTTAATGCAGCATCGCACTTCGGAGCTGACCGCGAACCAATCGGGCGACTTGCGCGCGGTTCAAGCCCACATCACGCCGTACTAGAGCATGCACTAGCCTGGCGTTCACCTTCAGATCCGGCGTTTGCACGTACAGATCAGAAACGCCGAACTATCGAAGAAAGAGAACGGGAAATGTTCGACCTGGCCAGAGCTCATATTCTGGCGTGCGGCGACTTCCTTAACGTCCAGGATTTGGCTCGCTGTCTGGGCGTCCACGTCGAGCTTCTGAGTTCCGCGATTAAGGAATGGGAGGCAGACCAGCGGATATTCTCGATCGATCACGACGGTTGCAGGTCTTTTCCAGTTTACGCATTTCCGCCGCAAGGCGGAGCCAGTCCAATTCCTGCCCTTAGAGATGTACTGTCCATTCTCCGCCCCATGAAAGATGGGTGGGGAGTTTCATTCTGGTTTATCACGCCTAACGGATGGCTTGGAGGCAAGCGCCCGCAAGACCTCCTTTCCTCCGAACCAAGCCTGGTGATTTCAGCTGCACGCGACGAAGCAGTTGGTGTGGCGCATGGCTAGTACGCGAATCTTGGTTTTATAGTCGATCATAGAGCAATGCCCTCATCGATCATCGTCAGTACGACCTAACTCCAGAAGACCGGTGAGCTTCATCGGTAGTGCCCGCTAGTCCAGATCAGTCTTTCGCGAAGGGCAGTTTTGGGTCGTTTTTGCCCCTCGTGACAGGCAGAAATCGGCCAGGAGCAGTCACTCAAACGATAATTTTTCTCGCTGGGCGGGATCGTCTATGCGGCACAAGCGACCCTCGCTCTTGTCTGGCAGCAGCGCTTTTCCAACCAACCGCGTTTCGCGGAAGGGACCAGTGTGGGGTGCTCTCGTCGTCCTCAAGGTAAGCTGAATGGTAGAGTGTTCCAGTCAGGTCAACGCTCAGTGCTTCAGCTACGTGGAGTTGTCAGTCTCGATTCTAGAGCACTTTTGATCTAACCCAGGGATTTCGACCAAGCTAGGCCTTTACAAGCATTGATCATGAACGCTTGGCAGAATATTTGGAATAATCTGCGGATGGCCTTCAAGTAATACGGCCTGATGCCCAACACCATCTTCTCCAAACGATTTCTGCAATCACTTTGCTCCTGATGCGCCCTACCAGGTTTGAATTCCACAGATGACTTCCACACGTGACGATTTTTCAAAAAGGACTAAGAGCGACCTCGCCCTACGGGCAAGCTATCAATGCTCCTTGTGCAAGGCGTCGACAGTAGGGCCCAGCGACGAAGCCTCAAACGCTGTGACCATGATTGGCGTTGCTGCTCACATTGCAGCAGCTGCGCCTGGTCCTGGCGCGCGCCGTTACGACCACTCAATGACCCCTGAGCAACGTGGATCAATCGATAATGGGATTTGGCTGTGCGCCAGCTGTAGCGTTGCCATCGACAGGGACGAAGCCCGATTCTCAGCTCAATACCTTCATGAGCTGAAGCTCAGCCACGAGGCATCAAGGCGCCTTCTGGGACAAGGTGAAGTGAATCGCGACGACATCATCGCTATCGGCCCGAGTCTGATAGCGCTAGGGGCGGTACTACGATTCGGTCCGGACGGATGCCGATTCCGAATTTCTCACTTCTTGGAAGGAGACATCCGGGAGCTGTGGGCACTGAGCGTGGATTTCAGCAAATGGCCAGATGAGGACCGATACGTCCTTTCAAATGAACTGGGCTATGGCGGGCTGCTTTCCCAACCGCCTGCAATTGAGCGAACTGAGTTTGGGCATGAGGTCACCGTCCAAATCCAAGCGGCCACAGACCGTCGCGATGCGATGACAACCAAAACCATGTGCGGAGAGACCGCCAGGATGCTCGATGGCATGGAAGCGATGGAGTCGCTATTTGGCAACGTGCTGAGCTTGGCTCACGGCACGTGGTTTACAGACCTCCAGAGCGGCAGCTTTATCTCTGATTACCACGAAAGGTATGCAGACTCCCCGTGGCTTAGCAGGCTCATTATGACGGAGATCATTCGCCTCTCGTTTGTCCCCCGAAACTCCAGAGTTGCCAACAAGAAAGTGGCACCGCTTGCCTGGGTCAACCGCGTTAATAGCGTTAGCACTCCGAGCTTTGAGCTTACCGAGCAATATCTGTCTATTCAGGTGGATGCGGAGCTTGAAGGAGTAGGTTGCTGGTCGGGGGTGCTGCCAGTATTTATTTGTACGCCGGAACAATTACAGGAAGGTCGGGATCGAGCGAAGAGAAACGCGCTCATGATAAGTCCTACGGTAGATCACGGCCTCGTTGAAGCAGTGCCTGTAGACAAGAAAACCGCAGACCGCCTGAAGCTCTTGGGTCGCTAAGCCCGAATCATCACCACTCAGCTAAAGCGTCGCTTTGAATCGAAGGAAAATCCTCGATCTATGATGTCCAGCGAATAGGTCGTCACCAAGAACCCCTGATTGGTCTTCAGCTCAAAGGCATGGTCCAGGCGATTGATCATGCCAGGCAGTTTCACGAATATGACCCTGGAATCATTCACGATCAGATCCTGGAAATTGTCCGCAAATAGCTTGGCGGTTTTTTCGTTCCTATCTCCAGCAGGCCACCATTTGGCCTTCTCAACTCTCGATTTTCGGGCGACAACAAATCTGTGTGCTAGCAACCAAACAGTTTGGGGCACCTCATACACTGCCAAGCTCTGGATGACCGTAAGGATTGAGCTCGGATTGAAATACACGAGCTTTACCAGCACCGAATTTTCTATCGCAGACTGTCTGCTATGGGTTGAGTGCTACCTCTCACGAAGGATTGCAATCGGCCAAAAGCTGCCACTCAACCGTCACCTTCCTAAAGGCGCGATTGTCTAAATGGCCTCACGCCCCAGCCGGCGTGGAGGGCAGAAACTTCACGCTAGGCATGTACTCGAACATTTGATGTCATTCATTGGTTCGGGCCGCTCCCATTAATGGATGTCGAACAAGTATTTACAGTAATCCCACACAGCACCGGAGAAAATCGCACCTATGGCCACCGTGAAAAGGGTGGCCGTCCTGCGGCCCAAACTACTGATAAGAGAAGCCGGTCTCCATGTAACTAAATTTTGATTCGCGTGAGTCAGATGCGGCGACCACAGCATGGCAGCGATTACAGGAATCACGCCGAGCCCTATTGCAGTGATCGAAGGTAGAGAGATGGAGTTGCTCCAGTACTTTACAATGAGGGCATAGGCGGTGATAGAAACAATCAAAAACAACACGCAAGGGCAGACAATCACCTTCAAAATATAGACGAGGCGATCATAGCTTTTTCTGATTTGGCCCTCGGCGGTCGTCGTTTCATTCAGCTGGGTCTCGGTGGCCAACCGAATCCTTCAATTGTCTGCCTGGGCAAAAGGCTCGAACAATCGCTGCTGATCCTCTTCGCTGATGCCAATGCCGCTGTCCTCGACACTCAAGTGCATCCGTACCTCGTCAGGGCCGCTCGGCTGGAGGATGACGATGATCCTGATCTGGCCGTGATCCGTAAATTTGATGGCGTTGCTGATCAGATTGGACAACACCTGCTTGAAGCGCATCGGGTCCAGCACAACATCGATTTCCGGATTGGCGGGGTGGTAATCCAGCAACAGTTCGAGATTTTTCTGGTGAGCCAGTCCATCGAAGATCCTGACCACCGACGCGACGATTTCTCGCAGGTTCACGCGCTCCGGGCTCAGGCTCAGGTGTCCGGATTCAATGCGGGCGATATCGAGAATATCGCCTATCAACGCCAGCAAATCCCTCGCCGAGTTGTAGGCCACATCGATGGCCGGACGATCAGGATGATCCTGCTCGATCCGCTTTAGCGTCAGCTCGAGCATGCCGATGACCGCGTTCATCGGGGTGCGGATTTCATGGCTCATGGTCGCCAGAAAGGTGCTCTTGGCCCTGTTTGCTTCATCAGCACGTTCTTTGGCGTAGCGCAGATCATCGAACAGTTGTCGTCGGTCGCTGATGTCGATCCAGCCACCAATGATGCCCTGCACCTCGCCGCTCGAGTCGCGATAGGGCAGAACCCAGTGGTAAATCGTCAGCCGGCGACCGCCGATATGCAGTTCGCGGTCGACCACCAGCGGCGTGCCTTGTGCCACGACACGCTGGTAGTCGGCCTGATACTCCTGTGCCTCAAATGCATTGCTCAGGTTGCCCTGCATGACACTTTTACCGATGACGTCTTCGCGCTTTGCGTTGAACGCTTCGAGGTAGCTGTCATTGCAGCTTTGCAGCAAGCCTTGGCGATCACGCACATAGATCGGATGAGGGGTTCCGTTGACCAGCGAGCGCATGAATTCGAACTGGTCGTTCAATGCGCGCTCGGCAGCCTGACGCTGCTTTATCTGACGGCGCATGTACGCGTTCCAGGCAACGGAAATCATCAGCAGCACGCCGGCACCGATGACGATTTGATAGAACAGCCGGTGATAATTGCGCCAGGCGCTTTGTGTTGAGGCCGAATAGCCACGCCACCGGCTGTTGATGACGCCCAGTTCATCCGGCGCGATGCTCAGTAGTGCTTTATTCAGGATCGCGTTGAGTTCTTCGGATTCCCGGGCTGTTGCCAGTGAAAACGCGGCCTGCCGGGTGCCGATGGTGGTGCTGATTTGCAAAGGGTGTTCGAAGATTCGCGAGGCGATGAAGTAGTTGGCGATCACCAATGAGTTCACCGTCCCGTCTGCCTGCCCTTCGGCCAGCATTTCAACGGCGCTGAACGTGTCGGGGGTTTCGATCAATGTGATCCCGGGGAAGTCACGACGCAGGTACTCCACCAACGGATTGCCCTGGGCGATCGTCAGGCGTTTACCTTGCATTTGCTCAAGTTGGGTCGGGCTGTCGACCGCTTTTCGTGTCAACAGCACAAAGGAATTCTGCAGGAATGGGCGGGTGAAGTTCAGAGAAGTTTCACGCTGGGCGCTGGGAAGCAGGGCGGTGACCAGATCAGCCTGGCCGTCGCTGATTTTTTTGATCATCTCGCCATCGTTGCGGCTGCTCTGGATATCAAAGCGCAAGCCGGTGCGCATTCTGATCAGATCAAGCAGGTCTGCGGTGACTCCGCGCAAGTTTCCATTGCTGTCGAAGAATGACAGCGGCGCGTATGCCTCGTTGACCACCACGCGCACCACAGGATGTTGTGCCAACCAGGTTTTTTCCCGATCCGTGAGCTGCAAATTGTGATCGGTGAGGAGAATGTCACTGCCTGCGCCCCAGCGCTTGGCAATGTTCTCTCGCTCGCTGCTCGGAATGGCAGTGAGTATCGTATTGATGATGCCGAGCAGTTGCGGGTTGTTCTTGTGGACCGCAAAGCTGAATCCGTGCGCTTCATGTTTACCGAAGTTGGCCATGCGCAGGTTGTTGAGGTAGCCCTTGTTGATCATGTAATGGGTTGAGATGGCGTCGCCGAGAAAGACGTCCGCCTGTTCGAAGGCAACAGCGTTGATTGCATTCTGAAACGAAGGAAAGGATGTGATGATGGCATTGGGGTACAACGCCTTCACTTCATCCATTGGCAGATAGTGGTAAACCATACTCAACCGCAGACCGGCGAGTCCTTCGGCAAGGGATCTTGTTTCTCCTTCCCGGGTCACCAGTACCGGTTGATCGACCGCGTATGGAATGGACAGTACGACGTCAGTGTTTTGCGCCTCGAACCCGTTCGAGGTACCGAGCAGATCGATGTCACCCTTTTCCAGTGCCTCGATTGCATCGCCCCGGGAAGCGTAGCGTTTGACCTCAATCGGCAGGCCCGTCGTTTCGCTGAGAAGACCTGCATAGTCGGCAGTGAACCCTTCATATTCGTGGCTGCTGATGGTCAGATCGAAGGGTGGATAGTCGGGGGCTGATGTTCCGAGGACGAGTTGCGTTCTACTGCCAGCCCACGCTTGTTGTGAGCTATCCAACTGGACTTGCAGGTGTCCAGGCAGTGTTCGACTAAGTAGCGTATACCCCTCACTTTCGGGCTGTGCTGCGTGGACTGAGGTGATCAGGCATAAACTTGCGCTCATCCATCCCCAAAATTGCTTTGTGCGACTAGGCATCCTGTCTCTCACACTAACGCGTTACGTTTTGCCATCTCGATGAGTTCTACCAGGGATTTGGCTTTGAGTTTCTGCATGAGTCGTTTTTTATAAGTACTGACAGTCTTGTTGCTCAAAAACATGCCCTTGGCTATTTCCTTGTTGGTACGGCCTTGGGCAAAAAGTTGCAGCACCATCAATTCTCGATCATTGACTGATTTGAAGAGTTCGAGTTCGGCGTAACGTACATCATCACAGCGAACCGGATTCAAGGCTGCGCTTGGGAAGTAGTTGTAACCTGACAATACGGCTTTAATGGCGCTGACCAGTTCACTCAGGGCTTCTTGTTTGCAAACATATCCAGAAGCTCCGGATTGCATGCAGCGAATTCCGAAAAGAGTCGGATCTTGTGCTGTGAGTACTAACGTCTTTGTCTGCGAGTTCATCGCGTTGAGCCGGGTAAGAATCTCAAGCCCGTCCAGCTTGGGAATGCTGATATCAAGAATCACCAGGTCGGGTACGCATTCGCGAATCATCTGCATGGCGTCGACCCCATTATCTGTTTCACCGACAACCTTGAAGTTTTCATGCTCCAGTAACATTCGGACAGCGAGACGAATAACAGGGTGGTCGTCGACAATAAAAACGGAGTTCATAATCAAATCCCATACGAGCGCAAATAAAGCGCGCACCTTAGCTCAGATAGTCTGGGTGTCGCATGAACCGGTAGACCTACAGGGTTAATATCAGATAATTCCTACGTGGGAATAAGAAATAGACTACGCGTCAACTGGTTTTTTCATTGATGTAGATACGGTTTTAGTGGGTTAAGTGCATTGGTCGTGGTGAGGTTGCGGGGTTGAAAAACTGATGTGAAATAGTTTTTCAGAGTGTCTGCTTAAATGTTTTATAAGTATGCAAAGGTCAACAGGTTTCTAAGTTCTAATTGTTTCAAAGGTTTCTGTAAACAACCCAGGAGCGGAATTTTCAGAGTGTTGGCTTCTTTGGCAAGTTCGTCCAGTTCAATGGGTGTCAGACTACTGAGCAGGATAGCGTGGCTGATCAGGTTTAAGTCGCTCGCCATTTTTATCAGGTCCAGGCCGGACAGATCAGGCAGACATTGATCACACAGCAGAATATCAAAAGGGTGCGACACTCCGAGCATCTTTTGCATCGCGCCTGCCGCGCTGTCGGTGAGGGTGATTTGACTGAAGCCATAACTTTCCAACAAACATTGAATCGCTCTAAGCTGAAAGGGATGATCTTCCACTACCAAGATGCGTAAATTTTTTTTATTCATGGGACTACTCACACTTGATCCGACGAGCAGACGGAGCGTGATTATTTCGCAGTACTTAACTGCAATCGATCAGCCAGCGCGACATGCGGCGTAGGGCATTTCCGTGTGCGTTGAGGGCTTTTGGATTGGGAGAGGCAGATCAGCCACTTCAGAGGGTGAAATGACTGTTTTGTCGCCTTCTCACACTTCGCATGACGGATGCCCTATTCGAGGTAGTGTTTAGACAATATTGAAATTTTAAAGCTTATTATTATGAGGTGAAAATATTAATAATTTTTTACTGATGATTTAAGTTACTTGTGTTTGTTAATGTGTTTTGAAATATGGTGTGAGTGAGCTATATTGGGCGTTATGTAACTGATTTGAGAGGCGAGCATGGAAAGAATGAGCTGGGACAAGTTGCTGAATAACACCCGTCTTGGCGGTCGGCCGCCTAAATCCGAGCTGGGCCGGTCACCTTTCCACTCAGACCATGACAAGGTTATTTTCTCCGGTGCGTTCAGACGTCTCGCAAGAAAAACTCAGGTGCATCCTCTTGCCACTAATGATCATGTTCATAATCGCCTCACGCACAGCTTGGAGGTGGCTTGTGTGGGTCGGACGCTGGGAGTCAGAGTAGGCCAGGAACTTCTGAATGAAAGACTTATCCCTGAACAACATTCAGCGTCTGATATTGGTGATATTGTCCAGACTGCTTGTCTCGCGCATGATATCGGTAACCCTCCATTCGGGCATACAGGTGAAGAAGCCATTCGTCACTGGTTCTCCAATGATGTGGGGGCGAAGTTAATTGAACACTTGCCATTCCACGAAGCTACTGATTTGCGTAGATTTGAAGGTAATGCCCAAGGGTTCAGGGTTTTAACGACCTCGGAATATCATCCTTATGAAGGGGGTATGCGCCTGACTTACGCGTCACTGGGGGCGTTCATTAAATACCCCTGGCTGGCGGGTGATGCTGTTAACAAGCAGAGGCCTATCGAGAACAAATACGGTATTTACTGTTCTGAGTTGGATTTGTTTAATGAAGTCGCTGATGCGACTGGTTTGTTGAAGTTGGGTGATGGATGGCGATGCCGACATCCACTGGCTAATTTGATGGAAGTCTCCGATGACTTTTGCTACGCCATTCTTGATCTGGAAGATGGCGTAGAGATGGGGATCCTTGAATGGGATAAGGTCTTTGAGATTCTGTGCCTGGTCCTCGATGATCATCAAAAGAATCAGCTGGTTAAAGAAATCCAGGGTATGAAAGTGGGCCGTAGGCTTTCCATGGTTCGTGGCAAGGTCATTTCAGCTTTTGTAGATGCTGGAGCGGCTGCTTTCATGAATAACCATAACGACATCATGACCGGCAAAGTGTTAGGCATCCTGGATCTGTGTGACAGGAACGTGCGTGACTGTGTATCCGCCGCCAAAGGTCTTGCCCGAGATGAGATCTTTCAGCATCCACGTAAGGTTGAATTGGAAATCGGGGCTTATAGCACCCTGTCTACCTTGCTCAATGTGAGCTGCTCTGCTGCCTTGGAGTATGTCAGAAAGGGTGGTGTTGCTGATTCCAAGACCCGCAGGGTGGTAGAGCTTTTCGGACTGGACCTGAAAAATCTGGAGAGTCAGTCAGGTGTCTCAAAAGAGTACGGCGCAATCATGCAGGTTCTGGATTACGTAAGTGGTATGACGGATAACTACGCGATGCACTTGGCTCGCCAATTTAATGGCTTGGGCGGAGATCGTTGAAGGTAGGGAGTTTTTATTTTTAGGGTTTTTAACGCGCCCAGCTCGCTACAGTCCGACAGCATCGATATCAATCAGTAACAGCCGCTCGCCGTTATCGAAAAACTGCCCGGCCGTTAGGCAGTACTGGTTCGTGGTGGCATCGCGATAAGTGTTGGAAAGCGTCAACCGGCGCTCGTCCCAACCTTCCGCCAGCAAGTGGTAGAAGTAGGGACGCCATGACCAATTATGACCCAGGTAGCGATTGTCAGATTCCCAGCCGTTGTTTCGCCATTCGAGGTTCGGCGTCAGCTGCGTGCCGTGGCGGTCACATTGATAAAAGCGCAACAGCCAGGGGAACGCATCCAGCTGTGGTAATGCGCTAAGCGGCGCACGGGTGTGTGCCCAGGCCTGCAGAATGGACATCAATTCGCTGAGCTGTTGGCGCATGATCATCAGACGACCGCGTTCGCTCAGTTTTTGTTGAACGTAACGCTGGCGAAGTTGAGCAAATTGCCTCACAAAGGCCTCGGTTGCAAAAAACTCTTCTTCGGCCCGGGCGAACAGAAAACCCTGTACGTAGCGCGAACCGCACTCCAGGGCAAAATTCAGCTGAGCGTCGGTCTCCACCCCTTCTGCAATGATCCAGCAACCCGTTTTTTCCGCCATTTGCGCCAGAGCTTTAACCACGTCACTGCTGGGGCCACCTAATGCGGCGGCCTGGAACAGGCGCATGTCCAGTTTGAGAATGTCCGGTTGCAAGGCCAGTACTCGATCCAGCTGAGAGTACCCGGCACCGAAATCATCGATGGCAATTCGGGCACCCGCCTGCCGATAGCGGGCAACGACGTCTGCCAATCGCTGGATGTTTCCACCCAATTCGGTGATCTCGAAAACGATGCGACGCGGGTCGACGTCGTATCTGGCGAGTTGTTTAAGGCTTGGGAGCGACTGATCCGGGCGCAGGCGATTGATCCATCGCGGCGACATGTTCAGGCTGAGAAACCAGTCCGCCGGCGCTTCGTGCAGGCGGCTCAGGGCATTTTCACGGATGTGGCGATCGAGTCGTCGCAGAGCGATGGCAGGTGTTCGGGGATCGGCAAACAAGGGGCCAACCGAGGCAAGATGACCGTCCGGATGACGCAGTCTACCCAAGGCTTCGACACCTGCTATGCGGCCAGTGGCGGTATCGATGAACGGCTGAAAGCAGGCGAGCGGTTGCCCGTCGATCACGAGGCCTCCTTAGTAAAGTATTGTTTTGATACCTGGGCACAGGGTAGGCACACAGGATTAAACCTCTCGATAAAGAGGTTCAATCCTGTGATGTTGCAAGAATGCAGCCAGATGATGGCATCAAGGCCTGCGCGATGAGCCTTGCATGACAAGCTTGATCAGCGGCCCCAATGTGGCACCCAGTCGAACCAGACGGGTCACGCTGCTGGTTCCGCCGCTCTTGGCGCCTTTGCCCGTCAGAAAACCCAACAGTGTTACGGCCGCCACGCCCCATAGCGGGGCGTGCTTGATGCCGAAACCACCTTGCAGGCTCTGCGTCATTCCTCTTACGCGCTGCAAAGGCTGCAGCAATTGTTGGGACTCATGACGAATTTCCTGCCGGTGCATTTCCATACGCAGGCGGATCAGGGCCTTGCGCATTTCTGTGCGCGAGTTGTTATGAGGCAGTTCAGGCAGGCTCATGGCAGCAGGCGCTCCCGATCGTTGGCCAACTCTTCAAGCGTGCCGTGGAAAGGCGAGGACTCGTCGAAAATCGCCGCTTTCAAACGCATCGCACAGAAGATTGCTGCCAAGGTATAGAACACACAAAGTCCAATGATGGCAGGCAGGCGGTACGTGTCCCAGAACAGGATCATCACTAGCGTCGACAGTCCCACCAGCAACAACAAGGCAAAAACCAGCGACAGGCCTGCGAACAGCAACAGGCTTACTGTGCGTGCTTTCTGCTCCTGCAGTTCAATGCCGAATAGCTCAACATGGCTGTGCAGCAGTCCAAGGAAAGCGGCACCGAGGCGCCGCGGTGAGGAGCTTGGGCCCGTCGCCGACGAGCCGGATTCGCCGATTGCCATATCAGCGCCGAGTGGCCAGCAGGCCAATCAGGAAACCCACGCCGGCCGCAATACCGACCGATTGCCAAGGGTTGGCCTGAACATAATCTTCCGTAGCGGTCACAGCAGCCGCACCACGCTCGCGCAGTGAATCTTCAGTCAGCTTCAAGGTTTCCCGTGCACGCAAAAGACTGTCGTGAATCTGGTCACGCAGCTCATCGGCTTGGTCACCGGCCAGGGAGGCGGTGTGTTCGAGCAACCGCTCGGTATCGTGCACCAGGGTCTGAAAATCGTTCATCAGGATTTCTTGAGCAGTCTTTGCCTTGATGCTGGCCATTGGTGATCTCCGTAAGTGGCTTCTGTTGCGTTCGAGTATGAGCCTTGCGCGAAGGTTCAGTACAAATCACTGGTACAGCTTTTGCTATGAGTTGGTGCGCCAGTCTGCGCTATCGCGCTGTTGGTGAGCATGATTGGGGCGAAACCTTATCTCAAATAACGAAAACGCGCGCAAAGGTTCTGGCCTTGTGCGCCAAAGCGGCTCTCGAGGTCCTCAATGAAGACTCGTTGAGTCGCAACTTGGTGCACGAATTGTCTGCGCGAACTGCTTTGGTGCTTTTTTAGCCTTCAGGTCTGCCAACCCATGGAAAATTTGCAAAGCGCTGTGGACGGTCTGGTTCACAGCTCCAATACGCTGTTCATTCTAATCGGCGCGGTCATGGTGCTGGCGATGCACGCCGGATTTGCCTTCCTCGAAGTTGGCACGGTTCGACAAAAGAACCAGGTCAATGCGCTAGCGAAAATCCTCAGTGACTTCGCGATTTCGACATTGGCCTACTTCTTTATAGGCTATTGGATTTCATATGGGGTGACGTTCATGCAACCGGCGGCGGTGCTTACTGCCGACCACGGGTATGGCCTGGTAAAGTTTTTCTTCCTGCTAACCTTTGCGGCGGCGATACCGGCGATTATTTCCGGCGGCATTGCCGAACGTGCCCGGTTTGTCCCGCAGCTGTGCGCGACGGCGTTGATCGTCGCGTTCATCTACCCTTTTTTCGAAGGCATGGTCTGGAACGGAAATTACGGGTTTCAGGCGTGGTTACTGGCGAGTTTCGGCGCCGGTTTCCACGACTTTGCGGGCTCGGTGGTCGTGCACGCCATGGGCGGCTGGCTGGCGCTGGCGGCCGTGTTGCTGCTTGGCCCGAGGCAAGGGCGCTATCGCGACGGACGCCTGGTGGCATTCGCACCCTCGAGCATTCCCTTTCTGGCGCTGGGCTCGTGGATTTTGATCGTTGGCTGGTTCGGGTTCAACGTCATGAGCGCGCAAACCCTGCAAGGCGTCAGCGGCCTGGTCGCGGTGAATTCGCTGATGGCCATGGTGGGCGGCACCGTGGCCGCGTTGATCGTCGGACGCAATGACCCGGGCTTTTTGCATAACGGTCCGCTGGCCGGACTTGTGGCCATCTGCGCCGGCTCCGATCTGATGCACCCGGTGGGCGCATTGATCACGGGCGCGATAGCGGGGGCAATGTTTGTCTGGTGCTTCACCGCTGCTCAAGGCAAATGGCACATCGACGATGTGCTGGGTGTATGGCCGCTGCATGGTCTGTGCGGTGTCTGGGGTGGGATTGCCTGCGGCATTTTCGGGCAGAGCGCATTGGGCGGACTGGGCGGTGTCAGCCTGATCAGCCAATTGATCGGGACCTCGCTCGGCGTGGTCGTGGCGCTGGTCGGCGGGTTTACGGTCTATGGCGTGATCAAGGCGCTTCATGGACTGCGCCTGAGCCAGGAAGAGGAGTATTACGGCGCGGATTTGTCGGTGCACAAGATTGGCGCTGTCAGTCAGGACTGATCAGAGTCGGCGGCGGATCGCAGAGCGCTTGCGCAACGGCCATTGCGCGGTAGCTTGAGCCGTCGTCTCGACTGCTTTTTATCGCGGGCCTAGAATGAACCTCTACTTTGCCGAGACTTGTAGTCATGCCTCCTGAATGTCAGCTGTTCGGCACCCTGGGTTGCCATCTCTGTGAACTGGCCGAAGAAGAACTGATGCCCTTGGTCGAGCACGGTTTGATGGTCGAGTTGGTGGATATTGCGGAAAACGAAGATTGGATCGAAGACTACGGTTTGCGTATTCCGGTCCTGCGCCGTCTTGATACCGGTGCCGAGCTCGACTGGCCATTCGATGCCGAGCAGGTCGTGGCTTTCCTGCGCTGATCTTTCCCATCCGTCGCGGTCAGTGTCTGATCCATTGGCGAATGGACGGTGATTCGGTTACTGTATGCCTGTACAGTTATTCGGATCGCCTGTCTTGCGGGACGATCCCGCGAGTCAGAGGATGAGTCATGGTCAATGTCGAACAATTGAAGAACAGCGTGAACCGAATGTCGGCGGATGTCGTGCGCGAGGCGGTCCTCGAATTGCGCCTGGACGGCCTGGTCACGGAAGGGAAAACCCCGTTCAACAAATTGCATTTCAATACGTGCTTCGCCGAAATCGAGGCATTGTTCCAACGTGCCGGTTACCACCGGCAACTGGATGTCGTGGGGTATCAGGGATTGATGTACGCGCTTTACGATCCCGGTCGCTGGGAGGCCGTTGATGTATTGCGCTGGCTCAAGGAATTCACTGAGGCGGCAGCTCGTGCGCAGATACCTGCGTAGGGATTCTCCACTAGGTTCGTATGAGCAGCTGCTGGATAATGCCGGCCATCAGCCTCTAGAGCTTTCGTATGTCCACTTCAACTTTTTCGGCTGCGCACAGTCAGGCCAGCACACTCTACCTGCCGCCCGGGTCGTGGCTGACGGTACTCGACTGCCTGTGCGAGCACTTCAGCGCTATTGGCCGTGAACAGTGGCTGGACAGAATTGCCCGAGGTCGGGTTCTCGACGGTCAAGGTCTGCCCATCGCGCTTGACCTGCCCTACAAGGAAGGTCTGCGCATTCACTATTTTCGGGAAGTGCCGGACGAGAAACCGATTCCGGTGATCGAGTCGATTCTGTATGCAGATGAGCATCTGGTGGTCGCGGACAAACCGCACTTTCTGCCGGTGACGCCGGCGGGTGAGTACGTCGAGCAAACGTTGCTTCGGCGGTTGATCCGTCGACTGGATAACCCGCATCTCGTGCCACTGCATCGCATTGATCGCCATACGGCGGGGCTGGTGCTGTTTTCGGCGAACCCGCAGAGTCGTTCGGCTTATCAGTCACTGTTCCCGACACGTCGCATCGAAAAACGCTACGAAGCCATCGCCCGTGCCTTGCCTGACCTGACATTTCCGCTGGTGCATAAAAGCAGGCTCATTGATGGCGAGCCTTTCTTCCGCATGCAGGAGGGGCCCGGTGCCAGCAATACCGAGACGGCCGTCGACGTCAGGGAAAAGCACGGTGATCTCTGGCGATACGCGCTGTACCCGGTGACCGGCAAAAAACATCAGCTGCGGGTGCACATGACCGCATTGGGCGCGAGCATCTGCAACGACCCGTTCTATCCGCAGGTGCTTAAAGACGTCGAAGATGACTACGCCAACCCACTGAAGCTGCTGGCCCAGGGATTGCGATTTATAGACCCGATCACCGGCGAGGAACGTGATTTCGAAAGTGAAATTACCCTGCAGTGGTGAGCACTTTCCCTCATCCACGAAAAAGCCCGCATTACGCGGGCTTTTTTTGGCATCGGGTGTCACCGCAACACTTACAACTCTTTAACGGTGCGAACCTGATCCTTGTTGATGCGGGTTTCTTTACCGTCGAGTTGCTGGAACTCGTAGAAACCTGAGTCTTCATCGTATTTTGGCGCATCGACAGCCTGGATTTCGCGACCATCATTCAAGGTGATCACGGTAGGCGAGGAGCAACCAGCAAGGGTCGCTAGGCCCAGTGCGAGCATGAAAGTGGCGAGGGTCCGTTGAGTCATGAGTGTGTCTCCGATATGAATTCTTTGGTTACTGAGCTTGTAGACGTATACAACGCGTGCAAGTTCCTTGGCTAGTGTCAGTCTGACACATTGGGGTGGATGCTTAACAGTTCCGGCGTGTTGAGGTTAGCCAGGCGCGGGTCGTTATCCGGGCATTGCAGGGCCGTCGCGCCCAGCTCGCGCATAATTCGACCGGGGCTGCGTTCGCCATTGTCCCAAGCGTTTTCGAAGGCATCGCGAAGCGCCACGGGAATGACGCAAAGCAACGGTTCCCAATGCGAGCCGTGGCGCAGCATCAAGGGTTTTTCCGGGTGCAGGCTGGCGGATTCGCGCATTTCATGAAGCAGCAGTGCATCGATGCGCGGTACGTCGCATGGCAGCACGAGCAAGTGCGCATGGCGAGCGGCCTTCAGGCCTGCGCGAATACCGGCCAAGGGCCCTGGAAAACCACCTTCATCGTCATGCACCAATTGATCGGCGTAGGGCGCGTATTTTTCCAGGTTCCTGTTGCACGAGATAATCAGATCATCGCTCAGCGATCGCGTCTTGCGCTGCAGATGGGCAATCAACGGCTCGCCATGCCATTCCAGCAATCCCTTGTCCTGCCCCCCCATGCGCTGGCCGCGACCACCCGCCAGCAGGAGAATGGAGCAGGGTGGCAAATGCGAGTTCAAGGTCATGGTCGGTCTCCATGGGGGCGGCGAAAAAAGGGAGCGC
>Ga0247812_10000334_pt1 | contig 36445 bp, 31 predicted proteins | sample UWRJL149409B1_FD_178011 | JGI IMG/M metagenome (GOLD analysis project Ga0247812, IMG submission 178011) | Plant litter microbial communities from Arlington Agricultural Research Station in Wisconsin, United States - UWRJ-L149-409B-1 | ecosystem: Environmental > Terrestrial > Plant litter >...
AAACAGTTGCCATAGGGCCATCAACCAAAATTTTTACATTAGAAATTCTTTCGTCCCACTTTTCCGTATGTGGCTTCCCTACTGCTATAACAAAGCCATCGGCCTTGCTGACGTTGAGTAAAACAGAATCCTTTTCATTTATTGAAACAGATGTCAAAGTAGCGTGCGACGTAAAAACACTTCTTATGGTTGAGGAATCGCCAGATCTCATTCCGTCAAATAATTTGTCAACCGAAGCTCGTATCAAAACTTCGTCCGATTGGGCGGAAGCGAAATTTGGAATAGTTATTAAAAGGCAGAGTAAAAGAGCGGATTTAAAAGAACGCCAGCTCGTCGTTATTTTCATTTGTTGGTATAGTTTTAGCAAAACCCTAATTTTACAGACCTTTTTGTGTTAGTATTATAATATGTCAGAGAAATTAGTAAAAAAAGTCGATATCCGAAACAGACGTGCGTCGTTCGAATATTTTTTTCTTGAAGAGTTTACAGCCGGTTTATCATTAACAGGAACAGAGATAAAATCAATCCGTCAGGGAAAGGTCAATCTGACGGATGCCTATTGTCTTTTCATGGATGGAGAATTATATGTCCGCAGCATGCATATTTCTGTTTACACCGAGGGAACGCATTGGAACCATGATCCCCTGCGCGACCGTAAACTGCTGCTTACCAAAAGGGAGATGCGAAAGTTAAGTGAGAATTTGAAAGACCAGGGGTTGACGATCGTACCTGTGCGTCTTTTCACAACAGACCGTGGATTTGCAAAATTACATATTGCCCTGGCAAAAGGTAAGAAGCTTTACGATAAACGTGACAGTATCAAGGAGAAAGATTTGAAGCGTGAAAACGATCGTGCAGATTATTGAGATGGCGACCAGGCCGAGAGTTTGTTATATGATATCTTGGTCAGAAAATTTTTATATACTTAAATCTCAGGCCTTACCGTAAAGTCTTTTTTAACAATAATTGGATTTTACGAAACGTTTTTTTAGGTAAATTTCCTATATTGTGGGAATTAATTGCCGTAAAGACTCATGGGTAAAGTTCTGGTTCTTAATCAAGATTACAGCGCGCTTAGCGTTTGCACAGTGCCAAAAGCATTTCTGTTAGTTTATTTAAACAAAGCTGAATTGCTGGCTGAGTCCCCGACTCATTTTCTCAGGACCGTTCGGGACGAATACCCAATGCCTATCGTCATCCGTCTTAATCGTTATATTCATCTTCCTTACCGAGGCGTTGTCATGACCCGGCATAACATTTTCAAAAGGGATGGGAACCGATGTCAGTATTGCGGAACGCATGATCATCTCACTCTGGATCATGTGATGCCCAAATCAAGAGGAGGGAAAACGACCTGGGATAATTTAGCAACAGCCTGTAAACGCTGCAATTCGAAAAAAGGAGATTATACGCCGGAAGAAGCCGGAATGCATTTAAGACAGCGTCCATTCCGTCCTTCATTTCTTATGTTTATCCGCGACTTCTCAGGATTTACAGATGCAGAATGGCTCCCATATCTTGGCTCAAAAGAAAGAGCCGCTAACTAGTTGACACTCCCCTACTTTGCTGAATAGGCATCCAATAAAATTTTTCTAAATCAAATCCTAGAGATATGGATTTTATTTAGAAAATTCCTACCTTTGCGTCCTATTTTTAAATTTCCAGTTAAACTAATTTTCGACTGTGTGGCTCGTCAGTTGATGTAATCAAGAGCTTTAATTCCTATTTATGTCTAAGGAAAAACAAACACAAGTATTGCCTGATTTCGATTGGGAAAAAGCAGAAGACAAAGGATTCGGTACAGGCTATTCAGCTGCTGACCGTACTCGTTTTGAAGAAATGTACGAAACAACAATTTCTCCGGTTCAGGAAAAAGAAGTTGTTAAAGGTGTGGTTGTAGGTATTACAGACCGCGAGGTGATTCTTAACATCGGTTTCAAATCTGATGGTATCGTTTCATTTAATGAATTCCGTGACTTGCCAGCTTTGAAAATTGGTGACGAAGTGGAAGTTTATGTAGAAAACCAGGAAGACGCACAAGGTCAGCTTGTTCTTTCACGTAAAAAAGCAAAAGTAATTACTGCATGGGATAACATCCAGAAATCATTCGATGAGGATGTAGTTATTGATGCTAACGTGAAGAGAAGAACCAAAGGTGGTCTTATTGTAGATATATTTGGTATCGAAGCTTTCTTGCCAGGTTCACAAATCGATGTGAAACCAATCCGTGATTTCGACATTTTTGTTGGAAAACGTATGGAAGTGAAAGTGGTTAAGATTAACTACGCAAATGATAACGTTGTAGTTTCTCATAAAATCTTGATCGAAAAAGATCTTGAAGCACAACGTCAGCAAATTCTTAATAACCTTGAGAAAGGACAAGTTCTTGAAGGTGTTATCAAGAACATGACTAACTTCGGTGTGTTCATCGATCTTGGAGGTGTTGATGGTTTGTTGCACATTACAGATATTTCTTGGGGTCGTATCAACCATCCGTCAGATCTTTTGGCGCTTGACCAGAAGCTTAACGTGGTGGTTCTTGATTTTGACGAAGAGAAAAAACGTATCTCTCTTGGCTTGAAACAACTTCAGTCTCACCCATGGGATTCGTTGTCAGAAGATATTCAGGTAGGATCTAAAGTAACAGGACGTATCGTTAACGTTGCTGATTACGGCGCTTTCCTTGAAATCAAACCAGGTGTTGAAGGTTTGATCCACGTATCTGAAATGTCATGGTCTCAGCACCTGCGCAATCCTCAGGAGTTTATGAATGTAAATGATGAGATCAACGCAGTGGTATTGACACTTGACCGTCAGGAACGCAAAATGTCTCTTGGTATCAAACAACTTACTGAAGATCCTTGGACACAAGGTTCATTGAAAGATAAGTATGCAATTGGTACTCGTCACAAAGGTGTAGTGCGTAACCTTACTAACTTCGGTTTGTTTATTGAACTTGAAGAAGGTATCGACGGACTGGTTCACGTTTCTGACCTATCCTGGACTAAGAAAATTAAACATCCTTCGGATTTCGTAAAAGTTAATGACGAACTTGAAGTTGTTGTTCTTGAGCTTGACGCTGACAATCGTCGTTTGGCATTAGGGCATAAACAACTTGAAGAAAACCCATGGGATACTTTCGAAACTATCTTTGCTGTTGGATCTGTTCACCGTTCTACAATCGTAGCAAAAGGAGATAAATTCGCAACATTGGAATTGCCATATGGTATCGAAGGAATTGCAGCTGTGAAAAACCTTACGAAAGAAGATGGTACTGTTGCCGAAGTTGGAGAAAGCTTAGACTTTACAGTATTAGAGTTCCTGAAAGACGAAAAGAAAATCGTTCTTACGCACTCTAAAGTAAAACCTTCTGCCGCTCCTGCTCCTGAAGAGAAAAAAGAAGAAAAAGCTCCAAAGCCTGCAACGGCAAGCCAAGCTAAAAATACATCTAACAATACAGAAGGTTCTACCAAAGAAGGAGAGAAATCTACCTTTGGTGACCTAAGTGTACTTTCAGCTTTGAAGGAGCAATTTGAAGAAACTGAAAGAAAAGGAAAAAAAGTAACGAAAAAAGACGACGAAACTGAAGAGTAGTCAATTTTTTTAATACTTTTGCACCCGGGTTAGCAGTTAGCAGATAATACTTCTGCTAACCCGATCTGGTTCCGTGGCCGAGCGGCTAGGCAGAGGTCTGCAAAACCTCGTACAGCGGTTCGAATCCGCTCGGAACCTCATTATAAAATTCTTGGTAAAATACCATTTGAAAAAGCTGATTTTTGGCTTTTTATCAAATGGTATTTTTTCGTTAAAATGCTGGGAATCAAAGATCTTTTAAGATTTATGTATATTTTATTGAGGGCATTAAATTAGAAGAATTATAAATAAGTATGCAGTTTAAAATATCCCTCAAATACTTTTGTGGATAAAAAATCGTACACTAGATTTGTCTGTTGAAGTATAATGAATAGTTGATTATGAATATACCATTCCGAGAAGACTCCAAGTTTTGTTCCTTCTTTCCAAACTCAAAGTTGTTTTTGGCTATTACTATAGCCATCCTCTTAAATAGTTTTAGCCTTTCCTGGGCTCAGGATAGCACTGCTGCTGCGGGAGCTGGTGCCGCTGCTACGGCAGCGCCTGCTGGTGGCGGAGATGCGGCTAAGGGAGAGACAATATTTAAGAATAACTGTGCGCAGTGCCACGCACCTACTGAGGAAAGAATTGTAGGTCCGGGTTTAAAAGGTGTTAGCAGCCGTCATGATATGGCATGGCTAACCAAGTGGATCCACAATTCTCAGGCTGTTATAGCATCTGGTGATCCTTACGCTGTTAAAATATACAACGAATACAGTAAGGCTCAGATGACCAGCTTCCCGAACTTATCGGAAGATGATATCAAAAGTATTTTTGCTTACGTTGATCAGGCTAGTGCAGCACCAGCGCCTGCAGCGGCTGGTGCAGGAGGAGCGGCCCCGGCTGCCGGAGCTGCTCAGTCAAGCGGACCTTCTGATCTTTTCATGATTGTTCTTGTTGCCTTAGTTGTCGTAATGCTGTTGGTACTAGGTGTTTTACTAGTGATTGTAACGATCCTTTCCAAAGCTGTAAGTGGCGACACAGAAACAGCCGTTAAAGGAGACTTTATGTCCCGTTTGGGTAATTCGCTTAAAGGAATTGCCGGAGACCCTGCAATTCGCTCCGCAACCATCTGGATTTTTATTCTTTTAGTAATGAAAGTGACAATTGACGGAGCATACAGCGTTGGGGTTCAGCAAGGTTATGCTCCAAAGCAGCCAATTTCTTTCTCTCATAAACTGCATGCAGGAGAATACAAGATTGATTGTAATTATTGCCATACCGGAGTCAATAGAGGTAAGTCTGCACATATTCCTTCTGCAAATATTTGTATGAATTGCCATGGTGTTATTAAGAAAGAATCACCGGAAATTCAAAAAATATATACTTCAATAGAAAATAACACCCCTATTGAATGGGTACGTGTACATAACCTTCCTGATCTTGCTTATTTCAATCACTCTCAACACGTTAATGTTGCAGGATTGGAGTGTGAAAATTGCCATGGAGATATTGCTAAGATGGAAGTTATCCAGCAGCGCTCTTCATTAACAATGGGTTGGTGTATCGATTGTCACCGTAAGACTGAGGTTAATACTAAGGATAACAAGTATTACGATAAGTTGGTACAGTTACACGCATCAGATAGTAAAGAAGCTTTAAAAGTAGCTGATATTGGTGGTCTTGAGTGTTCTAAATGCCATTACTAATTACTGCTAACAGATACTAGAATACGACTCATTGTATTAAAAGTTTTATGGAAAATACTAATAAAAGATATTGGAGAGGACTTGAAGAACTGCGTAATGATGAAAAATTCATTAAAGATGCAAGTTCAGAGTTCTCTGATGCACCAACAGAAAATCAATATGAAAGCCTGGTTGACGGAGCAGGAACTCACCGTCGTGATTTCTTAAAAGTTTTAGGTTTTGGCATGGCTGCTGTTTCGTTAGCTGCCTGTGAAACTCCGGTTAAAAAAGCTATTCCTTACGTTAACAAGCCGGAAGGAGAATTTCCTACTATAGCCAACTGGTATGCTTCTACGTATTCAGAAGGTGGTGACTATGCAAGTATCCTTGTAAAAACACGTGAAGGCCGACCAATTAAAATCGAGCCAAATGTACTTTCAGGAATTACGAAAGGGGTTAGTTCAAGAGCGCATGCCTCTTTATTGGGTCTTTACGATAACGAAAAATTAAGAGGTCCTAAAAAAGGGGAAGACTTAAAAGTTACCTGGGACACAATTGATAAAGATATTACAAGCCAGCTTTCTTCGATTGCTGCAAAAGGAGGAGCCATTCGTATTGTTTCTTCTACTATATTAAGTCCTTCTACAAAATCAGTTATTGCTGATTTTACAACAAAATACCCAACTACACGTCATATCGTTTATGACGCGAATAGTTCTTCTGCTCTGGTAAAAGGAAATGAGCTTTCTTTTGGAAAAGCTGCCATTCCTTATTACTCTTTTGATAAAGCAAAGGTAATTGTAGCGATAGATGCTGACTTTTTGGGTGCATGGATTTCGCCTGAAGACTTCTCTCGTCAATATGCTGAAACCCGGAGATTAAGCAGTGCCAAGGATGGTAAGAAGGATATGTCCCGACATTATCAATTCGAATCTGTTCTTTCCATGACGGGTTCAAATGCGGACTATCGTTCAGCAGTGAAACCATCTCAACTTGGTTTAGTAGTAACTTCGCTATATAATAAAGTTGCTGTTAAATTAGGAGGCAAGTCAATTGTTGCACCTGCTTTGGATATACCAAACCTGGATAAAGCTGCTTCTGATCTTGCTGCAGCTAAGGGAAGTGCTTTAGTTGTATGCGGTATTAATGATCTTTCTGTACAAGTTGTAGTAAATGCATTAAATAGTCTACTTGGAAGTTACGGTACAACAATTGATTTAGATACGCCAGTCAATTTTCGTCAGGGAAATGACATCGCGATGAATGAATTCGTTGATGAAGTAAAAGGCGGAAAGGTAGATGCAGTAATTTTTTATGCAGCTAACCCGGTTTATGACCATCCTCGTGGTGCTGAATTGGCCACTGCTCTTCCAAAAGTTGCATTAAGTATTTCGTTTAACGACCGTGCGGATGAAACTGCTTCCTTAGTGAAGTTCATTACTCCTGCACCTCACTACCTGGAATCATGGAATGATGCAGAACCAATGGCAGGTTTTTACAGCTTGGTTCAGCCTACTATTAGCTTAATATTCAGTACACGTCAGGCTCAGGCTAGTTTATTGAAATGGGCTGGTCAGCCATCAGATTTCCATGAATATTTAAAAGCGTACTGGAGAAAAAACATTTATACACAAGGTGCATCAGGTGATTTCGAGAAATTCTGGGTGCAGTCCTTACACGATGGCTTCTTTAAAGTAACACGTACCTTGCCTGCAAGCGGAGCAGCTTTCGCAGGAAATGTTGACGAAGCTGCATCAGCAATCGGTAAAAAATATAAAGCTTCTTCGACAGGAATTGAACTGGCGTTGTATGAAAATGTTGGCGTAGGTAATGGATCTGCTGCTAATAATCCATGGTTACAGGAATTACCTGATCCGGTAACAAAAGCTACATGGGATAACCATGCAAGCGTATCACAAAAAACAGCTACTGACCTTGGTTTTGCTCAAGGAGATGTTGTGAAAGTGGAATCGAAAGGTAAATCGGTTGAAGTTCCTGTGATCATTCAGCCAGGTCAGGCTAATGGAACAGTAGCAATCACCATTGGATATGGCCGCGAGAAAGCAGGTAAATCTGCCAATGGAGTTGGTAAAAATGTTTATCCGCTTGCTTCATTCTCTGCTGGTTATCTGACTTTTGCTCCGGGTGAAGTTACAGTTACTAAAACTGGCGAAACCCGCGAAATCGCTCAGACGCAAACACACAATACGGTAATGGGCCGTAAATCGGTTCTTCAGGAGACTGTATTGGCGCATTTCCAAAAAGATCCTCTGGCAGGACGTTTCATTCCGAAAATTGAAACATCAGAAGGAGAAGTTGATGCAACAGACCTTTCTCTTTGGAACGGACATAAATATCCTAATCACTCATGGGGTATGGTCATTGACCTTAACACCTGTTTTGGATGCGGATCTTGTGTAATTAGTTGTCAGTCTGAAAATAATATTCCGGTTGTAGGACGTCAGGAAGTTATAAACAGTCGTGAAATGCACTGGTTGCGTATTGACCGTTATTATAGCAGCGATGCAGAAGTCGGTGACTATACAGCAATGGAAGTTGCTTCTGAAAATCCGGAAGTTACATTCCAGCCAATGTTGTGTCAGCACTGTAACAATGCACCTTGCGAAACGGTTTGTCCGGTACTAGCGACAACACATAGTTCTGAGGGCTTAAACCAAATGACTTATAACCGTTGTGTAGGAACTCGTTATTGTGCAAATAACTGCCCATATAAAGTACGTCGTTTCAACTGGTTCAAATATTTTGACAATGATAACTTTGATTACCATTTCAATAACGATCTTGGTAAAATGGTTATTAATCCTGAAGTTACCGTACGTTCACGTGGTGTAATTGAAAAATGCTCTATGTGTGTACATAGAATTCAGGAAGGTAAGCTGACAGCGAAAAAAGAAAGAAGACGTGTAGTTGATGGAGAAATTAATGTTGCTTGTGCTTCATCTTGTCCAACAGATGCAATCACGTTTGGTGATATGAACGATCCGGAAAGCAGAATCTCTAAAATGCTTGAAATAGAGAAAGAAGGCCGTGCTTTCCATATGCTGGAAGAAATTAACGTACGTCCACAAATTTCATATCTTACTAAGGTCAGAAATAAGGATGCAGCAGCAGCAAAGGCAGAAGCTAAAAAAGAACATGCCTGAGTAGTTGAAAGTTTTGTATTTGTTTGAAGATTAAATCATTATAAATTACAGTAGTATGCATGTTACTTCACCCGTAAGAGAGCCCCTTATTCAAGGCGGGAAAACGTATGCAGACGTAACGGAAGATATTTGCCGACATGTCGAAGGAAAACCTACGAAGGAATGGAAAATTGCTTTCGGGATTTCATTAGTCGTTTTGGCATATGGAACGTGTTGTCTTGCATGGACCTGGTGGGAAGGTCTAGGTGTGTGGGGATTAAATAAAACCGTAGGTTGGGCATGGGATATCACCAACTTCGTATGGTGGGTTGGTATTGGTCACGCGGGTACATTGATCTCTGCCATTCTTTTACTCTTTCGTCAGAAATGGAGAACATCCATTAACCGTGCAGCGGAAGCGATGACTATTTTCGCTGTAATTTGTGCCGCATCTTTTATTCTGATGCACATGGGGCGTCCATGGATGGCATATTGGGCTTTACCGTTACCTAATGCATTCGGTTCTCTTTGGGTAAATTTCAACTCCCCTCTTGTGTGGGACGTTTTCGCGATCAGTACTTATTTCTCAGTATCATTAGTTTTCTGGTATATTGGTCTTATTCCTGACTTAGCTACAATCCGTGACCGTGCAACAAGTAAAGTATCACGTTTTATGTACGGAACTTTTGCAATGGGATGGGATGGTTCGGCAAAAACATGGTCTCGTTACGAATATATCAGCTTAATTCTTGCAGGTTTATCAACGCCATTGGTACTTTCGGTACACACGATTGTAAGTATGGACTTTGCCACTTCGGTAATTCCAGGATGGCATACGACAATTTTTCCTCCTTACTTCGTTGCGGGTGCGATTTTCTCAGGATTTGCCATGGTGCAAAACCTTATGTTGATCACACGTGTGGTTTACAAATTGGAAGACTACATTACCTTGGAACACATTGAGACCATGAATAAGGTAATTACCTTGACGGGTTCAGTTGTAGGGGTTGCTTATATTACTGAATTCTTTATTGCATGGTATTCAGGCGTTGAATATGAAAGTTATGCATTTATCAACCGCGCTACCGGACCTTATTGGTGGGCATATTGGGCGATGATGACTTGTAACGTAATCTCTCCACAGTTGTTCTGGTCCAGAAAACTTCGTCGCAGTATTACATTTACATTCTTTATCTCTGTTATTGTAAATATTGGTATGTGGTTTGAACGTTTTGTAATTATTGTTACATCACTTCACCGTGACTACATTCCTTCTAGCTGGGCAATGTTCTCGCCAACCCGTTATGATATTGGGGATTATATTTTCTCCTTTGGATTGTTCTTTACGTTATTTTTGCTTTTCTCTAAATATCTACCAGTTGTAAACATGGCGGAGGTAAAAGCGGTAATCAGATCGACTTCTGCAAACTTACCTAAGAAAATTGCTGGTGTTGCGAAAGTAAGACAACGTGAAGCTGCCGCTCCGTTATTTAACAAGGATATAGAATAAGTAAATCGCTTAAAGCGAAATAATAATATTTAACATTAGTATAAATATGGCAGAATTATCTGGTAAATATTTAGTTGGAGTCTACGACGATGACGATACTGTATTACATGCAGTACCAAGACTCAGAAAGGCTGGAGTGAAAATACAGGAGGTATATTCACCTTTCCCAATTCACGGAATGGATGACGCATTGGGTCACCCACGTACAAGAATCGGGATTGCTGCATTTATGTTTGGTGTAACTGGATGTTGTGTTGCTTTAACATTGATGATCTGGACTATGGGTATTGACTGGCCAATGATCGTCGGTGGTAAAGATTCAATTTCTCTGCCTAACTATATTCCTATTACATTTGAGTTAACTGTACTTTTTACTGCATTTGGTATGGTTACCACATTTTTTATCTCCAATGGATTAAGTCCTGCTGCTCATAAGCATGAAAGATTTGATGTTCGTGCTACGGATAATAAATTTATTATGGCAATTAATGTAGGTAGAAATTCAATGAGTGAAGATGAAATATCCCGTGCACTAAGAGATAGTGGTGCAGAAGAGGTAAACATCAAACAATTTTAATGTGCTTGGATCGATGAAATTGAAAAGTTTATATAGATACTCACTAGCCCTGACCGTTATTTTGATCGCGGCATTTAGTTGTACACGCGATCCTAACGATCCTGGTAAGCAATATGCTCCCAATATGTATTTGCCTGTTGGGTACGAACCGTACAAACAGGAAAAACCAAACCCAATAAACCCAATGGGTTTAACTATGCGTTTGCCAGTAGAAGGAACTGTTGCACGCCGTAATTATTCTACCTCTTTTGGTAGCGGAGATTCTGCAAAGGTTGATCTGATGGTATATAACATTCCTGCCGACAGTATTTCAATCTCAGAAAAGGTACTGAAAAATCCTGTACCCTTAAATGAAAATACGCTTGCAGAAGGTAAGGTATTATATGAAAGATATTGCCAGCATTGCCATGGAGCTACTGGGGCAGGAGATGGAAAAGTAGGAGGCGTTTATAAAGGGGTTCCTAATTATGCGAGTGATGCATACAAGAACCTGAATGAAGGACACATTTTCCATGTAATTACTTATGGAAAAGCCAGAATGTGGCCACATGGTTCACAGATAAATCCTGAGGAGCGTTGGAAAATTGTACACTATGTACAAAAGCTTCAAAAAGGAGCATAATTTATTTTTGATAACTGAGAAATAATATTTGAATAATGGCATCAGCACATTCGATTCCTTCGATTGAAGAACGGTTTGAATTCACTTCAGGAGCAAAGAGAAACCTTATTATTGGAGGAGCTATTGGAGCAGCTTTAGTAGTAGTTGGAATCTATTTTGCAGCTAATGGAGGAGGTGGACATCATGAAGCGGAAGCTGCACATGGTGCAGTAAATGCTATTACCGGACATGCGGCTCATGAAGCAGCAGGTCATGCTACTGAGGAACATCATGTTAGCTGGCTTACACGTATCTGGGCTAACCTTTGGATTAATGCAGTATATTTTACCGGTATATCTGTTGTAGGCATGTTTTTTATCTCTTATAACTATCTGGCACAGGCTGGATGGTCAGCGGTATTCAAAAGAGTTCCGGAAGCTATGCCTGCGTTTTTACCGGTGATGGGTATTATAATGCTAGCCGTTTTTTTTCTAGGTGGACATGATTTATTTCACTGGACACACAGTGAAGTGTATGAAGTGGGCGGACCGGAATATGATGAAGTACTTGCTGGAAAACATGGATATCTTAATACACCTTTCTTTGTAGGCAGGCTGGTATTTTATTTTGTAGCATGGTATTTCATGTGGAGAAAAATTCGTCAGTTCTCTTTAGAAGAAGATCAGATTGGTGGAACCGAATTATATGATAGATCGATACGTTTAGGAACTGCCTTTCTTGTAGTGTTTGGAGTTACCTCCTCTACTTCGGCTTGGGACTTTGTTATGTCAATTGATCCTCATTGGTTTAGTACAATGTTTGGTTGGTATACCTTGGCTAGCTGGCACGTAGCCGGACTGGCGGTGATAACTCTGACAGTTGTTATGTTAAGAGAAAGAGGCTATCTTAAGGCAGTAAATTCAAGCCATCTTCGTGACTTAGGTAAGTTTGTTTTTGCATTTAGTATTTTTTGGACCTATGTATGGTTTGCTCAGTTTCTTTTAATCTATTATGCTAATCAGCCTGAAGAAATTATTTACTATATTGAGCGGTTCAGAGGACATGGAAGCATTTTCAAAGCTCCTTTCTTCATAACTTTGTTTCTTAATTTCTTCTTGCCATTTTTAGTGTTAATGACAAGAGATTCTAAGTTTACACATTCTATTTTAAAGGTGGCTTGCTGGAGTGTAATCCTTGGTCATTATATGGATTTTTACACGAATATTATGCCTGGTTCCGCTGGGATTACTGCTGGTTTTGGACCATTGGAATGTGGGTTTTTTATTGTCTTTATATGTGGGTTTGTTTGGTCAATGGCAACTCAGCTTGAAAAGGCAAACTTGATTCCAAAACATCATCCAATGTTAGAAGAGTCATTGCATCACGATATCGCCTAATTTGCTTAATCTGTTATTATCATGTATTTTATTATTGCAATAGTTGCCTTAGTTTTTGTGGTTCTCACGGGTATTGTGGTATCCAGACTACAAGGCGTTCTCAAAAGTGTTAAGAGGCCGGAATCAATTGATGCTGTACCAGAAGGTAACAGCTGGAATGGAGCTATGTTCATTGTAATCCTTGTAGCAGCTGTTATAGGTATTACATGGTCTTACCTTCATGCACGTGAACACTTCTTGCCTGTGGCTTCATCTATACATGGTAGAAGAACAGATGACTTGTTTTGGTTCTCTATGGGAATTCTTACAATTCCATTTGCCTTTGTAAACTTTTTAATATTCTTCTTTGCCTGGAAATACCAGTATAAGAAAGGAAATAAGGCTTCTTTCTATCCGGACAACCATAAGCTTGAATTGATTTGGACAATTATTCCGGCAATTGTAATGGCTATGTTGGTTTTTACAGGTTGGAAAGCTTGGTCTGATATCACATCAGATGCTCCTTCAGATGCAGAAGTTATCGAGATCACCGGAAAGCAGTTTAACTGGATTGTTCGTTATGGCGGTGTAAGTGATAACAAACTTGGAAACTATAACTATAAATTGATTGATGCACAAAATGAAGTTGGTATTGACCTGTCAGATGAAAATTCATTTGACGATTTTATGAATCCAACAGAAATGCATATTCCGGTAAACAGACCTGTTTTGTTAAGAATTCGTGCACGGGATGTTTTGCACAGCGTTTTTATTCCGCATATGCGTGTGAAAATGGATGCAGTACCTGGAATGCCTACGAAGTTTTGGTTTGTGCCCGACAAAACAACAGCTCAAATGCGTGCTGAATTAAACGATCCTAATTTTAAATACGAGATCGCTTGTACCGAAGTTTGTGGACAAGGCCATTTTTCAATGAAAATGAACCTGGTTGTTGAAGACGAAGCTTCTTATAAAAAATGGTGTGCTGAACAAACAACTTTTCTTCAGACATATCCCGAGTATCTTGCGAAAGTACCTGATAACTTGAAAGCCAAGGCAATGAAAGGATTGCCAGCTGAGACAACTACACCAGCAGATAGCGCTAAAACTGCTTCTGCGGGCGGTGGAATTGGAACAAGTGCAGCACTTCGCTAATTTTATTAATTTAATAAATACAAAAAAGTCATATGTCAGCTATAGAAGGAATGGAAGCCGCTGTACACCACGAGGAACACGCGCACCATCACGAAGCACAAAGCTTTTGGCAGAAATACGTATTTTCTGAAGATCACAAAGTTATAGCAAAGCAGTACCTTATTACAGGGATTCTTTGGGCTGTAATTGGAATTTCCATGTCGGTGATATTCCGTATTCAATTAGGGATGCCGGATTCTAATTTATCATGGCTAAAACCTCTTTTTGGAAACTGGATTAGTGAAACAGGTAAACTGGATCCTAACTTTTATCTTGCTCTTGTAACAATGCATGGTACCATCATGGTATTCTTTGTACTTACAGCAGGATTGAGTGGTACTTTCAGTAACTTTCTGATTCCATTACAGATTGGTGCACGTGATATGGCATCAGGATTCATGAATATGTTATCTTACTGGTTCTTTTTCTTAGCCAGTGTGATCATGTTTGCTTCTTTATTTTTGCAATCAGGTCCGGCAGCAGGTGGATGGGTAATTTACCCGCCATTAAGTGCATTGCCACAAGCACATCCGGGTTCGGGTATGGGTATGACACTATGGCTGGCAAGTATGGCATTCTTTATTGTATCACAGCTGTTAGGAGGTATTAATTATATTACAACCGTAATTAACTTACGTACACGTGGTATGTCCTTTGACCGTCTGCCTCTAACCATCTGGTCATTCCTTATTACTGCAGTTTTAGGGCTTATTTCTTTCCCAGTATTGCTTTCGTCAGTGTTGCTATTGATTTTTGACCGTCACTTCGGAACAAGTTTTTATCTTTCTGAAATCTATATTAATGGAGAAGCGCTACCTAATGTAGGTGGTAGCCCGATTTTGTTCCAGCATTTATTCTGGTTCTTGGGTCATCCAGAGGTTTACATTGTACTCCTTCCAGGTCTTGGTATTACATCAGAAGTTATAGCAACAAATGCACGTAAACCAATTTTCGGTTATCGTGCAATGATTGCATCCATGTTGGGTATTGCATTTCTTGCCTTTATCGTTTGGGCTCACCATATGTTTGTAACAGGTATGAATCCGTTCTTAGGATCGGTATTTATGTTCCTTACCTTAATCATTGCGGTACCTTCAGCAGTAAAGGGATTTAACTACATCACTACTTTATGGAAAGGTAATATTGTATTTACGCCAGGAATGCTGTTTGCTATTGGTATGGTCTCTCTGTTTGTATCTGGAGGATTAACTGGCATTATCTTAGGTAACAGTGCACTGGATATTCAGTTGCATGATACATATTTTGTAGTAGCTCACTTTCACTTGGTAATGGGTGCTGCATCAGCTTTTGGTTTATTTGCAGGGGTTTATCACTGGTTCCCTAAAATGTTCGGTAAAATGATGAACCGTACACTGGGTCAGATTCACTTCTGGTTTACTTTCATTGGGATCTATCTGGTGTTTATTCCAATGCACTATGTAGGTATAGCAGGTTTCCCTCGCCGGTACTATCAGTTTACAAGTTATGATTTTACACACAAGTTTATGGACATGAATATGTTCATAACTTTGGCTGCTATTTTATCATTCCTTGCTCAGTTCATATTCCTTTATAATTTCTTCAGCAGTATTTTCAGAGGAAAAACAGCTCCTCAGAATCCGTGGAGATCCAATACATTGGAATGGACTACACCAATTATTCCTGGTCATGGTAACTGGGAAGGTGAAATACCAGCAGTATACCGTTGGTCATATGACTACAGCAAACCAGGTGCAAAGGAGGATTTTATACCTCAAAACATTCCTTATTCTCAAACACCGGAATCTAATTTCCCTCATGAGAATGAATTGATTGCAACCGAAAAAGAGATAGCGGCTCAAAACTTTAATGACCAGTTTAACCAAGCTCATTGATTCACGTGTTAACCGCCGGTTCAGGCGGTTAACACTGAATACTGTTATTACACTTTACATCCTGATTATGGTGGGTGGAGTGGTAAGAAGTACAGGAGCAGGTATGGGTTGTCCTGATTGGCCAAAATGCTTTGGTAGCTGGATACCTCCAACGGAGGTTTCTCAGCTACCATTAAATTATAAGGAAATCTACGGAGCAAAATTAAAAGGTGAAGTTTTATTTAACCCTGTAAAAACCTGGATTGAGTATGTCAACAGGCTTTTTGGTGCATTTACAGGGATTATGATTTTTTTAACGCTACTTGCTTCGGTTCCTTACATAAAGTCAAATAGGAAGAGATTATTTGGTCTCAGCTTTTTGGCATTTATATTAGTGGGATTTCAAGGTTGGTTAGGTTCCAAAGTTGTTTCTTCTGAATTGCATCCTGTAATGATTACACTGCATATGCTTTTGGCCATTGTCATTGTTTTCATATTAATATATTTGTTTATTCTTTCATCTTATTCAGCTGAGAAAGACAGTAAGCATATTCTCAATCAGAAAAGTATTAATGTAATAAGTTTCTTCGTTCTCTTTTTATCCTTTATACAGATTATATTAGGAACGCAGGTACGTGAAACGATGGATGCAGTAATAGCATCGTTAGGGTATGAAGCAAGATCAGAATGGATAAATGCTTTAGGAATACCATTTTACATTCATCGTTCATTTTCTATTTTGGTGCTTATCGCTAATGTATTCTGGATCAATAGAATCAGTCATTCCATTGAAGGTGATTCGAGGATCAAACAGATGGGAAAAGGTTGTCTGGCCATTCTGGGATTGGAAATTTTTACAGGTATAGTAATGGCTTATTTTGGAGTTCCTCCATTTGCCCAGCCTGTTCACTTAACCTTGGCCATTATCATGATTGGATTACAGTTCATGATGTGGCTATTGATGAATGCGGAAAAATTTTCGTGGAGTAAGGATATTGTTAAACTGAGAAGTGATTTAGTGTAGTTGGAAATTCGGTAAAATAATGACATCAGCACAAGAAGGTTTAAGTTTTAAGTTTGGAGATAAAGTAAAAGCGTTATTTGAATTATTGAAATTCAGGTTAGCATTTCTGATTGCTTTTTCTGGAGCAATGGGATATAGCCTGGGAGCCAGTAGTGTAAGCTGGTCTAAAATGATTCTTTTCTGTATTGCCTCTATCGGAATTACAGGTGCTGCTAACATTATCAATCAGATCATTGAAATTGATCTGGATAAGATGATGAAGAGAACACAGAACCGACCGCTACCCAGTGGAAGAGTTACGATTGAACAAGCCATTGTCTGGGCAATTTTCCTGGGAGTATCATCACTGTTCATATTTATCGTCTACTTCAATTTGATTAGTGGACTATTAGCATTGTTATCCCTTGTTTTATATGGCTTTGTCTATACGCCTTTAAAACGCGTTGGTCCTATTGCTGTTTTTGTAGGCGCATTTCCGGGAGCTTTTCCTCCAATGATCGGTTGGGTTGCAGCTACCAATCACTTTGGTCTTGAGCCCGGTATTTTATTTGCTATACAGTTCTTCTGGCAATTCCCGCATTTTTGGGCTATTGCCTGGGTACTGGATGATGACTACAAGCGTGCAGGATTCAAGTTGCTACCTGCAAATGGCTTAAAGGATACCGACACAACCATGCAGATCATGATTTACACGCTGTTTTTATTACCCGTTGGATGGTTACCCTATCAATTAGGAATGACTGGTATTAATTCAGCTTTCGTTGCCACAGTTTTTGGTGTATTGTTTTTGGCACAGACTTTTCATTTGATGAGAAAGTGTACGGATAAAACAGCACGTCAGTTAATGTTTGGTTCTTTTGTATATTTGCCTATTGTTCAGATTGCGTTTTTGTTGGATAAATTGTGATAGTATTTAAGTGAAATGGAAAATATTCAGCAGTTAAAAGTAGATAAGGAACCCCAGGAGACGCTGTCTATGGATCCGATGAAGTTTATTCTTTGGCTATTCTTAGTAAGCATCATTATGCTTTTTGCATCACAAACAAGTGCTTACCTCGTTCGCCGGGCGGAAGGTAACTGGCTTGAATTTGAGATGCCTAAAATATTCTGGTACAGCACAGGGATTTTAATTGCAAGTAGCCTTGCGATGCAATGGGCTTACTTTGCAGCAAAAAAAGATCAGTTCAAAACATTGAAAATAGCAATTTCTATTACTTTTGTACTTGGACTGGTATTTTTAGGAATGCAGTTTGAAGGATGGAAACAGCTGGTAGCCATGAACGTCTACTTTGTTGGAAATCCTTCCGGTTCGTTTTTTTATGTATTTACAGGATTACACGGATTTCATATAATAAGCGGTCTGATTGTTCTGCTATATGCTTTGAGAGCTGTTTTTAGGCTTAAAGTGCATTCGAAGAGCCTGAGACAGATACAGATTTGCGCCACGTACTGGCATTTTTTAGATTTACTCTGGTTATATCTTTTTGTTTTTTTATTGACTTTTAATTGATAATTTTTCACCAATGGCTGCACATGTAACAACACCTGGCACGGTAGAACCCAAAATGTGGATGGGCGGAATCGAGCCTATGAAAGCAAGTTACGGGAAATTGATGATGTGGTTTTTCCTCATCTCAGATACTTTTACTTTCTCCGCCTTGCTGGTGGCTTATGGAACGGCTCGTTTTAGTTTTCCATCTTTTGTAGGAGAAGCAGCTAACTTTACCTTCTCCAATTTATACTGGCCGATACCGGAAAAGGTTTATGAGTCTGTACCCTTTTTGCATGGAATTTCCCTGCCGTTGGTTTTTGTTGGTATCATGACATTCATTCTTATTGCAAGTAGTGTCACCATGGTACTAGCAGTAGAAGCCGGTCATCGCATGGATCGTGCAAATGTTGAAAAATACATGCTTTGGACAATTTTGGGAGGGTTTACCTTTCTTGGATGTCAAGCTTGGGAATGGAGTCACTTTATCCATGGAACAGATGCAGGATCTATGATGAAAGTTTTTGAAAATGGTGCATATGTTGATAAGGTAATATACGGAGCAAATCTTACTCAAAATCAATATGGTCCTCCTGCTTTTGCTGACTTCTTTTTCTTTATTACTGGTTTTCACGGAACACACGTATTCAGTGGTGTTATATTAAATATTCTGATTTTCTTCCGTGCAGGTACTGGTTTTTACGATAAGCGCGGAAGCTATGAAATGGTTGAAAAAGTAGGTCTTTACTGGCACTTTGTAGACCTTGTGTGGGTATTTGTATTTACGTTCTTTTATCTGGTTTAATCAACAGAAGCTTATTAAATTTTAAATCATATGTCAGAAGTACATCATATACACGAGCAGGATCCCAACGCAGGTGCAGAACAGCGTAAGGCAATCTGGAAAACATTCTGGATTTTGCTGATCTTAACTTCCTTAGAGTTTGTAATAGCCTTTACAGTTCCTCATGGACTATTGAAAGTGACTATCTTTATCGTAATGACAATTGTTAAAGCATTTTACATCGTAGGTGAGTTTATGCACCTTAAGCACGAGACAAAAACGCTGATTTGGTCAATTCTTGTTCCGGTTATCTTTGTAGGCTGGTTAATTTTGGCGCTTCTATTGGAAGGTAATGCTATTTTCGAAGCTGTATTCAAGTAGATAATACGCTATGATAAATTTCCGTAAAGCCGGATTACTAATTGTCACATTAGTAATTCCGGCTTTGGTTTTTATATTTTTAAAGTTCTTTGCGACCAATCATTACGACCTTCCTTACTATTTCCCATTATCTGATTCTTCGGGTAAGATCATAGTAAGCGATGGCGATACGTCTTTTTATAAGGTTCCCTCCATTCATCTGAAAGATACAAATGGAAGATTAGTTACCCATGAATTTGGAAATGGGGAAATTATAGTAGCCGGATATTTACCCGAAAACTGCCTTAATACATGCCAGATTGTACTTGGACAATCCGAAAGAATATTGGCTTTAAAAGAAAATATTCCTAACCTGAATCTGCTTACACTAGCAGATCACTGGACAGGAGTAAAAGATATATACCCGCAATCATTAAATACCAAAGACTGGCAGGTTTTAACAGGTTCGGATGAAGAAGTTAAATATGCCTGGAATTCCACTTTAAAATTACTTACAGAAATACCAGGTGCTAAAACTAATTCTTTGGAAACGAAGTTAGTATTAGTAGATGCGGATGGACACATCAGAGGATATTACAATGCTTCTGATTTGGAAGAGACAAATCGGTTAATGGCCGAAATAAAGATTTTGGATTACGAGAAGAAAAGAAAATAATTGAACGTGTTATGGCAACTGCTTTGCTCGAAGAAAACAAAAAATATAGAAAAGTTATTAATATACTGGCCATTTTGATTCCTGTGGCAGTAGCGATTCTGATAGGAATTCGCCAGAAAATTGATCTGGGACCGTGGACAAAAGTTTTACCGCATGTTATTGGAATGCTTAATACGGCTACTGCCATTTTACTTATACTGGGTTTTTATTTTATTAAGATAAACAACCGGAGTGCACACCGGTTGATCATGACGCTTGCTTTTCTTTTAGGAGCTGTTTTTTTAGTCTGTTATATACTTTATCATATTTCAAATGAATCAACTCCTTTTGGAGGTTCAGGATTTATCAGACCCATTTATTATTTCCTGTTGATTTCGCATATTGTATTATCCATTGTGGTCGTTTGGTTTGTATTGAGAGCAGTTTATTTTGGTTACAGTAATCAGCTTGAAGAACACAGGAAAGCCGTAAAATGGGCTTTTCCAATTTGGTTATATGTTAGTGTGAGTGGTGTGATTGTTTATTTACTTATTAGTCCTTATTACACATGAAAAAGTTTCTGGTGATTTGTGGATGCATGATTACTCTTTTAACTTTTACTTTACCATCAGCAATGGCTCAGTGTGCCATGTGCAGAGGTTCGGTAGAGAGTTCGATGGGTAATGGGCGTAATAATGTTGGTGTAGGTTTAAATACCGGAATTGTATATTTGTTTATAATGCCTTACCTGCTGGTTGCAGTAATTGGGTACATGTGGTACCGAAACAGTAAAAAAACGCAGCAGGAACGACAGTTTATTTCAACAAGAGTTCAGCAGGCATTTGGCCGCAGTTAAAAAATACAAAGGTTTAAAGGGCGGAATCATCAGTGATTTCGCCCTTTTTATTTTAGTAGTAACTAAAAAGTAGGTGTAGAATCCAGCGTTGTAGTCTTTATTTGAAACAGATGAATATGCGTTTATTTATTTTTGCAGGATTATTGCTTATAGGCTTATCTGGTAAAGCTCAAAACAGCTCTACTGCAAAGCCCTGGACTTACTGGTGGTGGATGGGAAGTGCTGTTACCCGGGAAGATATTAGCACACAGATGGAACAGTTTGCTAAATCAGGTCTGGGAGGCGTTCACATCATTCCCATTTACGGTGTAAAGGGATATGAAGCAGATTTTATTCCCTTTTTGACCGATCACTGGCTGGATGTCATGCAACATACGGTATCCGAAGGTAAACGGCTGGGGCTTGGTGTCGATATGACAACAGGAACGGGCTGGCCTTTTGGTGGCCCGAATGTCAGCAAACAAATGGGAGCAAAGTCGATCAGTTTCAAAGATAACAAATGGTCGGTTGTTCCTACAAAGCAGGAAGTCAAACGTGCAGCACCAGGCGGAGAAGGATTGGTTTTTGACCCTTTTCATCCTACCGCTATGTCAAATTACCTGCTTAGGTTTGAAGCTGCCTTTTTACATGCAAAAGAAAAACCAAGATCCATGTACATGGATTCCTATGAAGCTTATGGTGCCAACTGGACAGATGATTTTTTAAAAGAATTTAAAACAAGAAGGGGATATGCTCTTCAGGACACTCCTGAACTTCTTACTGACAGCTCCGGAAAGCCAGAAGCTGTACTTGTAAAAATAGATTACCATCAAACATTAGCCGAGCTGTTACGCGAGCGTTATGCGCATGTATGGACACAGTGGAGCCGGAGTAAGGGATTTCTTACCCGTTATCAGGCGCACGGCTCTCCGGGCAATTTGCTGGACCTGTATGACGAGGCAGATATTCCGGAAACTGAATCTTTCGGAACCAGTCGGTTTTCAATACCGGGATTAAGGATTGATCCGGATTATTCTATCAATCAGTTTGGAACACCAAATCCTCTGGCCATGAAATTTGCATCTTCGGCAGCCGATTTTTCAGGAAAAAAACTGGTAAGTTCTGAAACAGGAACCTGGCTGGCCAATCACTTCAAGGTTTCCTTATCACAGATCAAACCGCAGATTGATGAATTGTTTACTGCAGGAGTCAATCATATTTTCTATCACGGCATCACCTATTCTCCGGTCAATGAATCTTATCCGGGGTGGTTGTTTTATGCTTCTACTAACTTTGGACCGTCCTCACATTTTGCTGATCATTTTTATTTATTAAATCAATACGTAGAGCGCTGTCAGACGCTGCTGCAGGAAAGTAAATCTGACAATGATGTACTGGTTTATTTCCCGATTCACGATTTGTGGTCTACACCGGCAAAATCAGCAGGAGGTGTGCATTTGCTGGAAGTTCATCATGTGGATCGGTGGTTATTAGAATTACCCTTTGGAAAACTTACCACTAAACTCTGGCAGGAAGGCTACACGTTTGACTATGTTTCAGATAGACAGTTAGCACGTTTGTCGGTTCAGGACGGAAAACTTACATCCGGAACTTCGACTTATAAAACGATTCTTCTTCCGCCCTCTGCCTATATGCCGGAAGAAACGATCAATGAACTAACAAGATTAGCAAAGGCAGGTGCTCACATTATTTTTGCAGAGCATATGCCTCAACATGTAACCGGGTACAATCTTAATGAAACAAGACAAACTCAATTTATAGCGAGACTTGAGGAGTTGAAAAGCCAGCCCTCTGTATTGGTAGAGAATGATTGGAGATCAGCCTTACAAATACAGGGAGCTATTCAGGAAAAATGGGCTAAATCCGGATTAACCTTTATTAGAAAAATGGCTGATGGGAAACCCTTCTATTTCATAGCTAATGTAAGTAATACCTTTCAGGAAGGCTGGATAAGCTTAGGTAAGATAAATGGCCTGACAGAAAAATATGATCCTTTAACTGACAAGTCTGTCAATCTGCCTGGCCGGGATGAAAATGATATACATAAAGTTTTCCTTTCCTTAAAGCCCGGACAATCCTGCTTCCTAAGAGAATCAACAAGTACATCTGAGCCTTATACTTTGATTGATTCTGTAAAACAGTTTCCCATTACCGGCAGCTGGAAAATCGATTTTTTAAAAGGAAGACCATCATTGCCTGCTTCCGGAAAACTTCTTAAAACCGGATCCTGGACTATTCTTTCAGACACTGCCCGTTATTTTTCGGGAACTGCGCGGTACAGCACTAATTTTGATATGACTGCCGAAGTATTGGCTTCAAAGAACGTTATTCTGGATCTGGGTGATGTCCGGGAAGTTGCAGCCGTTAAAATAAACGGGAAAAAGATTGGAACGGTTTGGTCTATTCCGTTTCAAATAAATTTAACTCCTGATATATTAAAGGAGAAAGGAAATAAACTGGAAATAGAAGTTACCAATCTTTCCGCAAATTATATGCGCTTACGGGATAAGAAAGCACCGGATTGGAAGAAATTTTACGATATCAATATTGTCGACATTACATACAAAAAGTTTGATGCGGCAGGTTGGCAACCTATGCCTTCCGGCTTACTAGGTCCTGTAAAATTTTTGTACTAAGGATTTAAAAGATTATTCCCAGAGCGGATAATGTTCCAGTTGAATCTGCTGCCCAAAAAATATATTAGTCGATTGCTCAAAAGAGAGTGTGTAATCAGAAACATAAAACTGACGTTTTCCTGTTCCTTTTTCATTGACCAGATAATGTTGTTCCAGCCAGGCACGAAGCGAATGCGCTACGATCTCAGAGGTGTCCAGTACTTCAACATCGTTCTCATAATATTTACAAATCTGATTTTTAATAAGCGGATAATGCGTGCAGCCTAAAATCAGTGCTTCAATACCTTCCAGCGATTTGTCGGAAAGATAACTGTCGATAATGCTTTCACTGATGTTATTATCAAAAAAACCTTCCTCAATCATAGGTGCCAACAAAGGGGTGGCTAGGGATTTAAGATGAATATTTTTATTTAAAGCATCCACTTTCTTTTTGTAGACATTCGACAAAACTGTTTGTTTGGTGCCGATCAGTCCGATGGTTTTCCCCTCATAATGTTCCTTGATATAATCAACAACCGGATCAATCACGTTTAAAACCTTCGCTTTGCTCCCCACATATTCACGTACAAGTTCAAATGCAGCAGCCGAGGCAGAATTGCACGCAATTAAAATTAACTTGCAGTTTTGCTGTAAGAGCATATTGCAGATTTTAATAGCATAGGCCTGAATTGACGCAGTTGATTTATCTCCATAAGGCAGATGAGCCGTATCACCAAAATAAATCGTATTTTCATTTGGTAAAAGCCTCGTAACTGCACTGGCTACGGTCATACCGCCAATGCCGCTGTCAAATATTCCTATGGGAGCTGTTGAGTCAAACATTACTGATTCTGATTGTCAGGTTAAGGCTATAAAGCTAAATGAACGTTTTAGATTTTCCTGTGGAATTTTTAAAATATTATTAATTGAGATAAGCTGTATAAAATTATAAAATACAAGTTGCTGAAAAACAGAGTTTTATATGAATAATCTATTTGGTGATAAACAGTTAAAGAAAATTTGACAAATATTTAAAAAAACTTAGAAGGCATATGCAACCTCCGATATGCCTTTTGTCATCTTACCACTGAAACAACATTAGGAATGGGTCGAATTTTATCATTTTTCAATCAGGAGGCACAGCTCGTCAAAGCGCTTAAGCATGGAGATGCCAAGGCGCAGAGGCAGGTGTATGAAAAATACGGCCCGCGTATGTTAGGGGTATGTTTTCGCTATGTTGGAGATGATATGACTGCTGAGGATGTAATGGTGGAAGGGTTTTTAAAAGTGTTTGGTAAAATTGACCAGTTTAACAGTGAAGGTAGTTTTGAGGGCTGGATGCGGCGGATTATGGTTAACGAGGCATTAGGATTGTTGAGGAAAAAAAGGAAAATGCCGGAAGATCTTTTATCAGATGAGGCAGCAAATATTCCGGATTATAACTATGCAGATCAGCATCTTGAGACACAGGAATTATTAAATCTTATTGAACAATTGCCAGTAGGTTATCGCACCGTTTTTAATTTGTATGCGATTGAAGGTTATGCACACAGTGAGATTGCAGAAGCATTAGGCATTACAGAAAGTACATCTAAATCCCAGTTACACCGTGCCAGAGCTTTATTGCAAAAGATGGTGGGAGCATGGGAAAATGATTCAAAAAAAAAACTAAATTATGAAAAAGCATCCGGTTGATGATCTTTTTAAAAAGAAGCTGACTTCGTTGGAAAAGAAGCCTTCTGAGTTAGCGTGGGAGCGAATACGTGATGGTCAAAAGAACAAATCGCGGCGGATAGCTGCCTGGGTATGGTATGCAGCTGCAAGTGTGACCTTGGCTTTAATTTCGGGATATGTAGTATGGCAAAATCAGGCAAATCAATTTTCGAAACAAATAGGTAATAACGAACTTGCCCGAATAGAAATGAAGGTACCTGATTTGAAGACACCGTCTGTTTCAAAAGCGGAAACAAAAGTTGAATTTTCTGATTCGGAATCAGAAGTTATACCAAAATTAAAGAAACCAAAGTCTTATAACCAGGTGGAATTAGTACAAAATAAGCCTGAACGAAAAATTAACAAGAATAAGAAACAGCAGGAACCAATCATTATTGAGGTTCATAAAACAACAAATGCGGCTCCAATACAAGTAGCGAAAGCAGAACCAGCCAAAATAGAAACTAATACATATCAAAAAACAGATAATCAGCAATCGTTATCTTCTGAGAAAGTTTCAGCCAAACCGGTTGAACTCGCATATCAGGAGCAAAAAAAACCAGATCGTACGATTGTAGTTGAGGTGGAGGAGCCTAAAAACGAATTTAAAGATAAAAAACCGTCCCGTTTAACACGAGTATTCCGACAGCTTAAAAATGTGAGAGAAGCAGAGCCGGTAGACTGGAACGAGGTAGGTTTTAACCCAAAAGACATTATTGCAAGAGCAGACGACCGACCTAACGATAACGATGAAAAAGTATCAGGGAAACGTGAAAGAAAAAATTAAACGGTATTAAGATTAGCCATGAAAACTAAATTTATTGTAATGTTCATCTTCCTGTTATCGCTGACGGAAGTTTGGGCCGGAAGTGAGGTAAAACCTTCTTTGAATAAGCGAACTCCAAATGATTCTATCATTGTAAGATTTGGCAATAAAACCAGAATGGTCATTTATGGAGAGAATAAGAAGGAATTGGAGAAAATTTTAAAATATGATTTGAATGCCTTGCTGAAAGATCTAAAAGTTCGGCTGGATAGTACGCAACAGGATACAACGCTTATTGTTGAAGAATTCAGCGGTAATGATTATCTCAAAAATAAGCCGGATCTGGGTGATGATAAGAACTATGTGCGCATTGGAAGGAGAGGCCTGCGTATAAAAAATGGAAACCGGAGCATCAATGTGGACCAGGAAAGTGTCATTATTAGTGATGATAGCGACGAAGAAAGCTCTAGCTATGAGAAAATTGGCCGGGCCGCAAAAATGTATGTACCTAGCTGGGGATCTAGCCCTCGCAAAGGATTTAATGTAAGCCTTGGACTGAATACCTATGGAAGTAATTCGCCTCTGCTGACAGGTTTAAGTCCGGTTGTTGAGACTTCCATGCCCGATTTAAAACCTTTCGGGTCCAGATATGTAAGTTTGGGATATGTGGCTTCTACTACCATCGCAAGTGGAAAAAAAGCAAGATTACATCTGGATTTTGGAGTTGATTTTTCCTGGTACAATTTAATGTTTCAGGACAATAACGTAAAAATTATAAAATCTCAGGATATGGTTTCTTTCCAACCTATACCAGATGGCCAGGGAAATGATATCTTGTATAAAAAAAGTAAATTTACCGTGCCTTATGTTAATCTGACCTTCATGCCGACACTTAGTTTTCGAAGATCTTTTGTTTCTCATATCAGTGCCGGGGTTTACGGAGGGTATCGGTTGGGTAGTTATGCTAAAACAATTGAGGAAGGAAGCAAAGACAAGAAATTTGATCGGGAAAACTTTTTTGTCAACGATGTCCGTTATGGACTGGGCTTTGAGCTGGGTATCCGCAGATTTCCTGATTTGTTTGTAAACTACGATTTGAACAATTTATATGAAACAAATCATGGGCCATCAGTGAAAATGTTGAGTTTTGGAATAAAATTATTTTAAATCTAAAAGGTTGATATAGTGCCTGCTAGTATCTTTTTTCTGGCGGGTACTAAAATTTTCAGAAAATATTTTTCTAAATATATTTGACAATACTATAAAAGGTCATAATTTTGCAGCTCCAAAAGTGAGACAAGAGGTTTTCATGGTTGTATTGAAATGTTGAACGGGGGTGTACCAGAGTGGCCAAATGGGGCAGACTGTAAATCTGCTGGTGTACGCCTACGGTGGTTCGAATCCATCCGCCCCCACAGTTTGAGCCAGAGTTTTCTTTATGTTTTACCAGTATAAAGAAAGGCAAATAACAAATGCGAAAGTAGCTCAGCTGGTAGAGCGATAGCCTTCCAAGCTATAGGTCGCGAGTTCGAACCTCGTCTTTCGCTCAATTTTAAGACACCGTCAAGCGACCAGCGAAGAACATTCATTTTGAAGCCCTTTTCGCTGGTCGCTTTTGGCTGTTGTTTAAGGTGAGATTTCTTACTCACGCGAAATGCTTAACGTTGCTTTTCGAGAAGAATGCTGAAATTTTGCTGTTGTAGCTCAGGGGTAGAGCACTTCCTTGGTAAGGAAGAGGTCAGGGGTTCAAATCCCCTCAATAGCTCAGGAGAATGCTTTAGAACATTCTGAACTTTAAACTTGTTGATAGAACCAGTAAGTTTAAGAAAAATTTTGATCCTTGCATTTAGTTTTTGTTGATTTTGAAGAGCTTGGTATATGTAGGCTAAACGGGATCAATCAATAGTGTTTAATAAATTCGTAATAACTTCAAATTTTAAGCGTACTTAGGACATGGCAAAAGAGACGTACGACCGCTCGAAACCCCACGTGAATATTGGTACTATCGGGCACGTTGACCACGGTAAAACTACTCTTACAGCGGCAATCACAACTGTATTGGCAAAAAAGGGTTTAGCAGTATTGCGTGATTTCTCATCAATTGATAATGCACCTGAAGAGAAAGAACGTGGTATCACAATTAATACATCACACGTAGAATACGCAACAGCAAACCGTCACTATGCACACGTTGACTGTCCAGGTCACGCGGATTATGTGAAGAACATGGTTACTGGTGCTGCACAGATGGATGGAGCTATCATTGTAGTTGCTGCAACAGATGGTCCTATGCCTCAAACTCGTGAGCACATCCTTTTGGCTCGTCAGGTAGGTGTTCCTCAACTAGTAGTATTCATGAATAAAGTGGATATGGTTGATGATCCTGAACTACTTGAACTTGTTGAAATGGAGATTCGTGAGCTTTTAAGCTTCTACGACTATGATGGAGACAACATTCCAGTTATCCAGGGTTCTGCTTTGGGTGGATTGAATGGCGAAGAAAAATGGGTTAAAACCATTGAAGAATTGATGGATGCTGTTGATAGCTACATTCCAATTCCTCCACGTATGACTGATCTTCCTTTCCTAATGCCGGTTGAAGACGTATTCTCGATCACAGGTCGTGGTACAGTTGCAACAGGTCGTATCGAACGTGGAGTAATCAACTCTGGTGAAGCTGTAGATATCCTTGGTATGGGTGCAGAAGGTCTTAAATCAACTGTAACAGGTGTTGAGATGTTCCGTAAAATCCTTGACCGTGGTGAAGCAGGTGATAACGTAGGTCTATTGTTACGTGGTATTAACAAAGAAGATATCCGTCGTGGTATGGTAATTTGTAAGCCAGGTTCAGTAAAACCTCACGCATCTTTCAAAGGAGAAGTTTATGTACTTTCGAAAGAAGAAGGTGGACGTCACACTCCATTCTTTAACAAATACCGTCCTCAGTTCTACTTCCGTACAACGGATGTAACTGGAGAGATCACGCTTCCTGCTGGTGTTGAAATGGTTATGCCAGGTGACAACATCACAATTGAAGTGAAATTGATCAGCAAAATCGCTATGGAAAAAGGTCTTCGTTTCGCGATTCGTGAAGGTGGACGTACCGTAGGTGCTGGTCAGGTAACAGAGATTCTTGACTAATTCGAGATAAAATTTTAAAACAAGTGCATTTCTTTTGAAATGCACTTGTTTTTTATAAATAAAGTGTATCTTTGCAGCCCGAAAGATCGGTTCGCACGGAATACGGGTGTAGTTCAAGGGTAGAATAGCGGTCTCCAAAACCGTTGATGGGAGTTCGAATCTCTCCACCCGTGCATAAGCAAAAAGCAAAAATGGATAAATTTACTTCGTTTCTAAAAGCGTCTTGGGAAGAAATGACTGAGCATGTTACGTGGCCTCCCTTTAACGAGCTTCAGGCGAACACAACATTAGTGCTTGTTGGATCACTTATTTTCGCCTTTGTGGTAGGAGTAATGGATTTTGTTTTTGAAAACGCACTCAGACTGTTTTATCAGTCTTTCTAAGGTAATTTTTTAGCGACACCCCCTGAATGGTATGAGTGAATTAAACTGGTTTGTATTGCGTGCTGTGTCAGGACAAGAGAAAAAAATCAAGTCCTATATTGAAAATGAAATTGCACGGCAAAAACTTGATGAATTCGTTCCGCAGATTTTGATTCCTTCTGAGAAGATCTACGAAATGCGTAACGGAAAAAAGAGAGTTCGGGAAAAGAACTTTTTCCCCGGATACATTATCATATCAGCTGATTTATCAAAAGGAGAGGTTTTGCACATTATTACAAGTATCCCAGGTGTTATCGGCTTTTTAGGTAATGCTCAGGGAAATTCAAAAGTGCCTGTTCCATTGCGTCAATCTGAAATTAACAGAATTTTAGGAAGAGTAGACGAAGCAGAACATCACGAAGAAGCCCCTAATATGTCTTTCATGAAAGGCGAAACCGTAAAGGTTGTAGATGGTCCGTTCAGCGGGTTCATCGGTCTGGTGGAAGAGGTATTTGACGAGAAGAAAAAACTCAATGTAGTTGTAAAAATATTCGGGCGTAATACACCCGTGGAACTAAGTTACGCACAAGTAGAAAAGGATAACTGATAAAGAAGGCGGGCAGGGTAAGCTTCCACTTGCATGTGAGCCGCTCAATGAGTCAGGAAACCGAACAAATTCCAAAACAATGGCAAAAGAAATAGGTGGATACGTCAAACTTCAGGTAAAAGGTGGCTCAGCTAACCCTTCACCTCCTATTGGTCCTGCATTAGGATCAAAGGGTTTGAATATCATGGAGTTTTGTAAGCAATTCAATGGCCGTACTCAGGATAAACCTGGTGTGGTATTGCCGGTAGTTATTACGTACTACAAGGATAAGTCTTTTGACTTTGTCATTAAGACTCCCCCGGCCGCAAATCTTCTTCTGGAAGCATCAAAAGTAAAAGTTGGTTCGGCTCAGCCTAACCGTCTTAAAGTTGGTTCAGTTACTTGGGATCAGGTTCGTACGATCGCTGAGACTAAAATGCCTGATCTAAACTGCTTTACAATTGATTCAGCTATGAAAATGATAGCGGGAACGGCTCGTAGTATGGGTATTACCGTAGCTGGCAAAGCCCCGTGGGAAGAAAACAACTGAGCGTAGTTTAATTACGCCAAAGAAACAAAGAACATGGGAAAATTGACCAAAAAGCAAAAAGAAGCTCTTTCGAAATACGACGCTAGCCAGGTTTATTCTCTGGAACAAGCAGCTGATGTCCTTAAGACGATTTCTTATACCAAATTTGACTCTTCCGTAGATATCGACGTTCGTTTGGGCGTTGATCCACGTAAAGCTGATCAGATGGTACGTGGCGTGGTAACATTGCCACACGGAACCGGAAAGGAAGTTCGTGTATTAGTATTGTGTACTCCGGATAAGGAGGCAGAAGCGAAAGCAGCGGGAGCAGATTACGTTGGTCTTGACGAGTTCATCACAAAGATAGAACAAGGATGGACTGACATCGATGTAATAATCACGATGCCTAGTGTGATGGCAAAAGTGGGTAAGTTAGGTAAAGTATTGGGTCCTCGTGGTCTTATGCCAAACCCTAAATCAGGTACAGTTACACCAGATGTAGCTAAAGCTGTGAAAGAAGTTAAAGCAGGTAAGATCGATTTCAAGGTTGACAAATCTGGAATTATTCATGCCAGCGTTGGAAAGGTTTCTTTTGGACCAGACCAGCTTGCACAGAACGCGACTGAGGTTATCAACACCTTGATCCGCCTTAAGCCTTCATCGGCAAAAGGTACTTACGTAAAAAGCATTCACTTATCTTCTACGATGAGCCCGGGTGTGACTATTGACAAAAACACGATTCCAGGATTATAATATGACACGGGAAGAGAAAGCAGTAATTATTGACGAGCTAAGTCAGAAATTCTCGAACACGCCATACTTTTATATTACCAGTGCTGCAGGAATGACTGTAAGTGAGGTTAACGTTCTAAGAAGCCTTTGCTTCGAACGTGGTATTGAGTACCGTGTTGTTAAGAATACCCTGATTAAGAAAGCATTAGAAACACTAGATACGGATTATTCTTCTTTCGACACAGTTTTGAAAGGTTTTTCCGGTGTAATGTTTCACCCGGAGTCAGGTAAAGTTCCTGCACAGCTGATAAAAGAATTCAAGAAAAAAGCAGGTAGTGACAAGCTTAAATTTAAAGGAGCTTCTGTTGATTCATCTGTTTTTGTTGGTGAAAACCAACTTGACGTTCTGATCGCTCTTAAATCTAAACAAGAGATGGTTGGAGAGATTATCGGTCTGTTGCAATCACCTGCCAAAAATGTTATCTCGGCTCTTTCGAGCGGCGGCAACAAATTGGCTGGTATTCTTAAGACTTTATCTGAGAAAGAAGACTAATTTATTGAATATCTGTCCGGTTGAGCTCAACGGATCAGAATTAATATTGAGCTCAAAAATTCATCTATTTGTATAATCACAAAATCAAAAATAAAAATGGCAGATTTGAAAGCTTTCGCGGAACAGCTTGTTAACCTTACGGTTAAAGAAGTGAACGAATTGGCTGCAATTCTTAAGGACGAATATGGTATCGAACCAGCAGCTGCAGGTGCAGTAATGGTTGCAGGTCCAGCTGGTGGAAGCGGAGATGCTCCAGCAGTAGAAGAAAAAACGTCTTTTGATGTAATTTTGAAAGCAGCAGGTGCTAGTAAACTAGCTGTTGTGAAATTGGTTAAAGACCTTACAGGTCTTGGACTTAAAGAAGCAAAAGAACTTGTTGACGGTGCACCGAAACCAGTTAAAGAAGGAGTTGCTAAGGACGAAGCAGAAGCTTTGAAAAAACAACTTGAAGAAGCTGGTGCTGAAGTTGAAGTGAAGTAATTTGCTTTATACCAATCATCAATAAAATCTTGGGAACAAGGCCTGACTTTCGTCAGGTCTTTTCCTATTTTTGCATGTAAACCAAACAAATTTTACTTCTTTTCGTTTGGTATATATGGCCGAAAGTAAATTTTCATTTTCGGTAATCTAATTCTCCTTCCGGATAATTGGTCTGAAACACTTCTTTACTCGTAGAAAAGAAGAAAAGGGATCGTTATCTAAATTTCTCTACGAGGCAAACGATTAAGGTTTTAAACTAATTAGTGCGATTGCGCGTTGTAAAGAGTTACACCGTCGCTTTGTTTTCGTTCTACTAACCCAAATCAGACATAGCCTTGGCTACAATTAAAGCAACTCCCAGAAAAAATTTCTCCAGGATTAATCAGATTATTGATTATCCGGATCTGTTGGGAATCCAGGTACAATCATTCCGGGATTTCTTCAGTCTTGATACGTCAGTAGAAGATCGTTCTGATGAAGGATTGTACAAAGTTTTCGCAGAAAACTTTCCTATTGCCGATTCACGTGACAATTTCGTGCTTGAGTTCATTGATTATCTTCTTGAACCACCGAAATATTCTGTCGATGAATCAATTGATCGTGGGTTAACTTATGCAGTACCCCTTAAAGCAAAATTACGTTTGATATGTAATGATGCTGATCATGAAGAATTTGAAACCATTGAACAAGAGGTATTTTTAGGAAATATCCCTTACATGACGGATCGCGGTTCGTTTGTAATCAATGGTGCTGAACGTGTTATTGTTTCTCAGTTACACCGTTCACCGGGAGTGTTCTTCTCTATGAGCAAGCACACAAACGGTTCTAAATTATATTCTGCACGTATTATTCCGTTTAAGGGTTCATGGATTGAATTCTCAACTGACGTGAATAATGTCATGTATGCATATATTGACCGTAAGAAGAAATTTCCGGTAACTACGCTTTTAAGAGCCATCGGTTTTGGTTCTGACAAGGATATCCTTGATCTCTTCGGACTTTCTGAAGAAATCGGAGCGACTCCGACTAACTTGAAAAAAGCTGTTGGCCGTCGTTTGGCTGCGAGAGTTCTTCGTACCTGGACAGAAGATTTCGTGGATGAAGATACCGGCGAGGTGGTTTCGATCCAGCGTAATGAAGTATTGTTAGAGCGTGATTCAACAATCACTCCTGAAGATATCGAAGTTATCGTGGAATCTGGCCAGAAGTCAGTGATCCTTCACAAAGAAGATATGAATGTTGCGGATTATAATATCATTTATAATACGCTTCAAAAAGATAGCTCAAACTCCGACAAGGAAGCTGTTGAGCAAATTTACCGCCAGCTTCGTAACGCAGAAGCACCGGATGAACAAACGGCAAGAGATGTAATACAAAGCTTGTTCTTCAGTGATAAACGTTATGATCTTGGTGATGTTGGTCGTTACCGTATCAACAAAAAATTAGGTTCTGACACAAGTCTTGACGTTCGCGTTCTGACAACGGGTGATATCGTTTCAATCGTTAAGTATTTGATCGGTCTTATCAATGCGAAAGCAGTTGTCGATGATATTGACCACTTGTCAAACCGTCGTGTCCGTACCGTTGGAGAACAACTTTACGCACAGTTCGGTGTAGGTTTGGCTCGTATGGCTCGTACCATCAAAGAACGTATGAACGTACGTGATAACGAAGATTTCAAGCCTGTTGATTTGATCAACGCGCGTACGCTTTCTTCTGTAATTAATTCTTTCTTTGGTACCAATCAGTTATCACAGTTTATGGATCAAACAAATCCATTGGCTGAGATTACCCACAAAAGACGTATGTCTGCGCTTGGGCCTGGTGGTCTTTCCCGTGAAAGAGCAGGTTTTGAGGTTCGTGACGTTCACTACACGCACTATGGTCGTCTGTGTACAATCGAAACGCCAGAGGGACCAAACATTGGTTTGATTTCATCTCTTTGCGTATTTGCCAAGGTTAACGGAATGGGTTTCATCGAAACTCCTTACCGTGTGATCGACAGCGGCGGAAAGCTGACGAACGAACTTATCTATATGACTGCCGAAGAAGAAGATTCTAAATACATTGCTCAGGCTAATGCCTCGGTTGATGCAGAAGGAAACTTTACGGTAGATAAAATCAAGACGCGTTTTGAAGGTGACTTCCCGATGGTTGATCCATCGCAGGCATCTTATATGGACGTTGCCGCTAACCAGATCGTATCGGTAGCAGCTTCTCTTATTCCTTTCCTTGAACACGATGATGCCAACCGTGCCTTGATGGGATCGAACATGCAGCGTCAAGGTGTTCCATTGTTGCGCCCACAAGCGCCAATCGTTGGAACGGGCCTTGAAAAGCGTGTTGCGATGGATTCACGTGCATTGGTAGTAGCTGAAGGTGACGGTGTCATTGAATATGTAGATGCAACTAAAATCGTTGTTCGCTACGAAAGAACTCCGGAAGAACAACTTGTCAGCTTTATTGAAGACAGCGTTTCTTACGATCTTGTTAAATTCCGTCGTACCAACCAGGATACTTGTTTAAACCTTCAGCCTATGGTTCTTAAAGGACAGCGGGTTTCAAAGGGTGAAGCACTTTGCCAGGGTTATGGTACAGAAGGTGGAGAACTTGCCTTGGGTCGTAACCTTTTGGTAGCGTTCATGCCTTGGCAGGGATATAACTTTGAGGATGCGATTGTAATCTCTGAGAAAGTGGTTCGTGATGATATATTTACTTCTATTCACATTGAAGAATTTGAACTGGAAGTACGTGATACGAAACGTGGAGAAGAAGAACTTACTGCTGAGATTCCTAACGTAAGCGAGGAAACGGTTAAAAATCTTGACGAAAATGGTATCGTTCAAGTTGGTACGGAAGTGAAAGAAGGAGATATTTTAATTGGTAAGATTACTCCAAAAGGAGAATCAGATCCAACTCCGGAAGAAAAACTTCTTCGTGCTATCTTTGGTGACAAAGCCGGTGATGTGAAGGATGCTTCTAAAAAAGCACCGCCATCGATGAAAGGTGTTGTTATCGATACTAAACTTTTCTCTCGTCCAACGAAAGAGGAGCGTGCTAAGCACAAAGACGAATTGAAATTGCTTATGAAGAAATATGGCCGTGACTTGACAGCACTTCGCGGACGTATTATTGAAAAGCTTGTTGCTTTGGTTGATGGTAAAACAAGCCAGGGTGTAAAACATAAATTCGGTGATGAGCTGATCAGCAAAGGAATGAAGTTCAACGTGAGAAATATCTCGGAAAACTTGTTCCCTGCTAACAACCCATATCGTGATGAAAGCCAGTATGCCGTGGTTGAGGAAGTAAACTTAATCGGTGATGTATTGACAGATTCATGGACTGAGGATGCGCATACAAACCGCCAGGTTTCTCTTGCATTGAAGAATTATCTTAACGCTCGCAGCGAGTTGATGGGTCGTTTCAAACGTGACCGTTTCGCTCTTGAAGTTGGAGATGAACTTCCTGCTGGTATCGTGAAACTTGCGAAAGTATATATCGCTAAGAAACGTAAATTGAAAGTTGGAGATAAGATGGCGGGTCGTCACGGTAACAAAGGGGTTGTTGCCCGTATTGTACGTGATGAAGACATGCCATTCCTTGAAGACGGAACACCAATGAACATCGTATTGAACCCACTTGGGGTACCTTCACGTATGAACATCGGTCAGATTTACGAAACAATTCTTGCATGGGCAGGTCTTAAACTTGGTCGTCGCTATGCTACTCCGATCTTCGATGGAGCTACGGAAGCAGAAGTTGCGGCTGAATTGAAAGAAGCTGGTTTGCCGGATTGGGGGCGTACTTATCTATACAACGGACTTAGCGGAGAACGTTTTGATCAGCCGATTACAGTTGGACTTATGTACATGATGAAACTGGGTCACTTGGTTGATGATAAAATGCACGCACGTTCGATTGGGCCGTACTCGCTTATTACACAACAGCCGTTGGGTGGTAAAGCACAGTTTGGAGGTCAGCGTTTTGGAGAAATGGAAGTGTGGGCATTGGAAGCATTCGGTGCATCTCACATTCTTCAGGAAATCCTTACCGTGAAATCGGATGACGTTGTAGGCCGTGCCAAGGCATACGAAGCTATCGTGAAAGGTGAAAACCTTCCGAAACCTAATATTCCGGAGTCATTCAATGTACTTGTTCACGAGCTTCGTGGATTAGCATTGGAAATTACGCTGGACTAATTTTTAGTCGTAAGCAGAGCGGCAGAAATGCTGCTCTGCTTAGAAATGCAATACAAATTGAGTTTCGACTAACAGACAAACGACTC